>WNGB01001994.1_pt1 | contig 48997 bp, 35 predicted proteins | sample 5400681 | NCBI WGS metagenome assembly WNGB01 (sample SAMN13153367, study PRJNA577476) | soil metagenome | isolation source: 115 cm soil or saprolite under grassland replicate 2 | place: USA:California | collected 2016-06-15
CGCTCCTTGCCCTGCGCCCGCAGCTGATTGGTGTGGTCAATTTGCAGAATCGAGTTCTTTTTGACGACGCCGAAGAGGACGAGGATGCCGAGCATCGAATAGATGTCGAGCGCCTGCTTGAAGATGAGAAGCGATAGGAGCGCAAACGGAAGCGTCAGCGGCAGGCAGAGCAGGATCGTGATGGGATGCAGCCACGACTCGAGCTGCGCGGCCAAGATGAGATACATGAAGATGAACGAAAGGCCGAACGCCACCAAGAATGCTTGCGCCGCACGGCCCATTTCTTTGGATCGCCCCGCCGGCTGGGCCGAATAATCCACCGGCATCTGGAGCGCGCCGAGCGCTTGGGTCAGCCCCTCGGTGACGCCGCTCTCCGAAAATCCGGGGGCTACGTTGGCGAGCAATGTCACTTGGCGCCTGCGGTTCAGCCGATTGATTTCGGAAGGTCCGGTGTCGCGGTCGAGCTCCACGATGTCGAGCAGCGGCACCGACCCGAGCCTCGACGACGGAACGGTCATCATCGACAGCCCCTCCACGTTCGCGCGATAGGCTTCGCCGGCGCGTACGTGCACCTCGTACTGCTCGCCCTTTTCCTCGTAGGTCGAAACCTTGAGCCCTCCCACCAAGAGGCGCAGCGCGCCAGCCACATCGCTCACCTGGACGCCGAGGTCGGCGGCCTTTTCGCGGTTGATGTGGACGGCGATCTCGGGCTTGCCGCTGACCAGGGTGCTGTCGACGTCGACGGCGCCAGGCACCTTGGCCAGACGCTCCTGCGCCTGCTCGGCGTACTTCGAGAGTTGGGCCAGGTCGGGCCCGCTCATCACCCAGGTGATGGTGGCCTGCGCGGGACCTCCGGAAAAGAGTGCCACCTCGGAGACTTTGACGCGCAAATCTTTCGGCTGGTTGACGAGAATCTCGCGGCGAACGCGATCCATGATCTGGTCCTGGCTCAAAACGCGCTGGTCGGGGGCGACCAGCTGCACGTAAACCCGAGCGAAATTCGGTAGTCGCTGGTCGGTGTCTCCGATGGTGACGAGCGTCGATTGCACGCCGTCCATCGTGCGGACTTCGCGCGCAATCCGCTCTCCGACGATCTTGGTTGCTTCGAGGCTGGTGCCTTCGGGCGCGCGCAGCTGGACTTCCATCTGCGCCTCGTCGCTCTTGGGCAAGAAACCCTTGGGGACGGCCTTCATCAGAGGCACGACGGAAACGAGGGCGAGCACCGACGCGGTCACGGCAACCCAGCGGTGGCGCATCACCCAGGCAAGGACGCGAATGTAGACGCGCTCGATGGGCGCATAGACCCAATCCACGATCCGCTCGAGCAGGGGCTTCGACGGCGAGTCGTTCGTTTCGCCGTCGTGACGAACGGGCCGCTTGGCTCGCATCCAGCGTGCAGACAACATGGGCGTCAGCGTGAAGCTGACCAGCAGCGAGACACCGATCGCGAAGGCCATCGTCAGGCCGAAGCTCTTCAAGAAGCGCCCGACGATGCCGCTCATGAAGGCGACCGGCAGAAACACGGCGATGAGCGACAGCGTCGTCGCGAGAACGGCGAGGCCGATCTCTTTGGTAGCCAGGATCGCCGCGGGGAAAGGCTTGTATCCCTTCTCGTCGATGAAGCGATAGATGTTCTCCAGAACGACGATGGCGTCGTCGATGACGATGCCGACCGCCAATGCCAGCGCGAGCAATGTAATCGTGTTGAGGGTGAACCCTTCGACCCACATCAACGCGAAGGTGCCGACGATCGACACCGGGATCGCGATCGCGGCGATGATCGTGCTTCGCAAGTTGCCGAGAAACACCAAGACGACCGCCGCGGCGAATAGGCCGCCCAAGACGAGGTGCTCTTTCACCGCGCCGATGCTCGTGCGAATCGTCGCCGAGTTGTCGCGCACGACGCTGAGCGAATAGCCGGAAGGGAGCGACCGATTCATCTCCGTCAGCCGCTCGCGCACCTGGTCGACGACCTGGACCGTGTTGGAGCCCGACTGCTTGCGGATTGCAAGAAGCACCGCGGGGACGCCATCGCGAATCGCCGCCGTGTCGGCTTGCTCCTTTCCGTCCTCCACGCGTGCGACGTCTTCGACGCGGATGGGATGGCCATCCCTCTCGCTGATGACCAGCGCGCCGAGCTCGGCGGGGCTCTCGGCACGGCCGTGAATCCGGAGCGTCAACTGCTCGGGACCGGTGTCCACGTGACCACCCGGCGTGGTCATGTTCTGAAGGCCGATCGCACGCTGCACGTCGGCCGCGTTGAGCCCGGCCGAGCGCAGCTTGGCGGGATCGATCCAGACGTTGATTTGTCGGCGGGCTCCCCCGAGGAGAAGCACTTGTCCGACGCCGGGCACGTTTTCGATCTGACGACGGATCTGTCGATCGGTGACCTCGGTCACTTCGCGGACGGGCTTACCTGCGTTGACCGACACGTAAAGAATCGGCGTGGCGTCGGGGTCGAGCTTGGCCACCATCGGTGGGTCGATGTCTTTCGGCAGATTGGCCAAGATCCGATCGACGTGATCGCGAACTTCCTGCGCCGCTACGTCTACGTCCTTCTCGAGCGCGAAGGTGACGAACACTTGCGACACGCCCTCGCTCGAAGTGGATCGGAGCTCGTCGATGCCGCTGATCGTGTTGACCGCTTCTTCGACCTTGTCGGTGATCTCCGTCTCGATCTCTTCCGGTGCAGCACCGGCGAGGCGCGTCACCACGACCACCGATGGGAAGTCCACCTGGGGGAAGCGGTCGACGCCGAGCTGGAAGTAGCCGGTCGCGCCGATGACGCACACGAGAAGAATGAGAACGGTGGCGAACACCGGCCTTTTGACGCTGATTTTAGCGAGCCACTGCATGGGTCGATCTCCTGATCCCGAGGGGACTACTTGACCCGAAGGCCATCCTTGATTTCGGCGGCTGCGTTTTTGACGACTTGGTCGCCGGCGACCACGCCGCGCACGATGGCGACCTCGTCACCCGATGGATCCCCGATTTCGACCACCCGCTCTTCGAGCCTGTTTCGATTCACCACGAAGAGGTGACGGGTGGTGCCGTCGTCGCGCAGCGCACTTCGCGGCACGACCGGCGCGGGGTTGGTTCCGAGCTCGATTTTGGCGGTCGCGAACATGCCGGGCCGAAGCTTTCGGTCCGCGTTGTCGAGAATCGCCTCGACGACCAGATCTCGGCTCGACCGGCGAAGCGCGGGACCCACGTATTGAATTTTGGCGGGGAACTCGAGATCGGCGAAGCTTGCCACGCGAAAGCTCACCGTCTGCCCTTCCTGCACGATGGCAACCGCTGACTCCTGCACCGTGAGCTCGAGCCGCAGCTTGTCGATATCGACCAGCGTGATCACCCGGGTATCCGGCCGAACGTACTCACCCGCGGTGACGAAGCGCTCGGCGACGATTCCCGCGAACGGCGCGCGGATCGTCGAATCGCCGAGCACCTTGCCGGCCATGTGAGCCCGCGCGGTGGCGGCTTCCTTCGACCACTGGGTCGCCTGGCATTGCGCGCCCTGCCTTTCGTACTCCGCTTTCGACAGCGTGCCGTCGCGAAACAGTTTCTCGGCGCGCTCGCAATCGCTCTGGGCGAGTGAGCTCTGCGCCTCGAGCGCCCGAACTTGCGCGCTCGCTTCGCGCTGCGAGAGCGAGGCCGACCGAGCGTCGACGCTCGCCAGCGCTGAACCGGGCGTCACGAACGATCCGCGCTCCACGAAGGTGCGCTGGACTCGGCCGGAGACGTCAGCGGCCACGTCGGCCTTCTGGTTGGCGACCAGCGTTCCGGTCAGCGTCAGAAAGTGCGGTACCGCGCGCTCGGTCACCGTCGTCGTTTCGACCTCGGTGATCGGTTCTTCGGCCCGCGCCTTCGTCTCGGCGACGGCTGAACGGCATCCCGCCGCACCAACGCCCGTTCCCACAACCAGTGTGAATGCGATCCAACGATGTGCCGTTTTCTCTGTGACCCGGCGCGGTACGTGCCTTCGGAAGCCCATGCAGTCCTCCTTCAATCCTTTGCAACCGCGCGGCCTCTTTTCACGGAGCATGCCATCGGGGTTGAGCGTCCGTTCGGCGGGTTTTCGGCTGATGAACGTCAATTCGCCGGCTTGCGAAGCTGCCATCGCGCTGTCCGCGGACGGACGACTGTCCGCGAAATCGAACACGCCGGGCTCCCATCGGCTGGCGTTGAACAGGCCGGGGAAGTTCGGTGCGGCAGGCGCTGGCCTGGCACGAAGTGTGAATGACACTCTGGCTCACACCGGAGAAATCAGCGGACCGGCACAGCCAAAGCTGGCCACGAGGTCGACATGAACCGATCGTTACATGGGAAACCCTACCTGCGCGCCACACTGGCCCTGACCGCGCTGTCATGGTTTGCGCCAGCCTGCACGTCGACCCTAGCCCCCGTTTCTCCTGCCCAGGAAAGATCACCGGCGGAAGTATCGACACAAGCCACGTCCGTCCCCCGTGCTCCGCGTCTGGACGGGCGGATCATCGATAGTGGCGGGCGCAGAGTCGGTTTCATCGAGGCGTACCCCTCCCTCTTTCCCCCGGCCAGGGGTACGCCCGTGGAGCTCCGCGTCCAGACGGTTCGCAGCGAAGAGTTCGATGCCTCGGTCGGTCGCGTCGTGCCGCGCAACGACGGCTGGTTCGATGTCGAAGTCGAACTGGCCCGCCCTGACGCGCGGCTGGTTCCCGGCACCTCGTTTTCGATGCGGTTCGCGCGGTCATCGGACCCCACGGTGTGCGTCGATCAGAAGCGATAGATCCTGCGCTGCGAGTCGGCGTGCTTAGGCAGCGCCCAACCGATCATCCATCACGTCGTTCTTGCTGGTGGAGAGGGGCTGTCGGCGTCGCTGCGACCACCAGGCGCGTGCTTCGACGACGGTCCATGGTATGGCGCTCTCGCATTCGCCGAGGAGGGTGAGCAGCTCCTGGGCGTCCGGCCGCTGTTCCGGTCGTTTGGCGAGGCACCGCAGGATGAGGCCTTCGAGCTTGTCCGGTACGGTGCGTCCGATTCGTGCCGAAGGGGGATCCGGCGGCGTATGCAAGTGATGGCCGCAGACTTCGACCGCCGTGCGTCCACTGAACGGCGCCGTGCCGGTCAAGAGAAAGTAACCCACGCCGCCGAGAGCGTAGATGTCGATGCGAGCACCGATTTCGTCGGGACGCGCGATCGATTCGGGGGCCATGTAAAGTGGCGTGCCGACCAGCGCCTGGACGCTGGTCAACGCCACCTGGTCGTCGGCCACGTCGACCTTCTTCACGAGTCCGAAGTCGAGGACCTTCACGACATCAGGCATTCCGCCGCGCTCGCAGAGCATGATGTTCGCCGGCTTGATATCGCGGTGAATCAGACCCACCGCATGCGCCTCGGCGAGAGCTCCGGCCGCTTGCATGAGCACGCGCACCACGCGTCCGTCGGTCTGGGGACCGTCGTCATTTACCAGTGATTCGAGCGACAAGCCGTCGAGGTATTCCATCGCGTAATAGAAGATGCCGTCCGGTGTTCGCCCGTAGTCGTAAATGGCGACGGTGTTGGGGTGCGACAAGCGGCTGGTCAGCTGGACCTCGAGTTCGAAGCGAGCCAATGCTTCGGCGCTCACCCGCGCCGGCAAGAGAAGCTTCACCGCGGTGGCACGGCGCAGCATTGCGTGCTCGGCTCGATAGACGGAGCCCATTCCCCCTTCGCCGATCCGTTCGCCGAGCGTGTAGCGTCCGAGCTGCATGGCCGCCCGCACTTGGGTCACCAACCCATAGATGACCCGCGAAACGACGGTGCTCGCAGCCGTCGCGGCGACGCACCAGGTCGTGAGACCTGCCATGACGACCGCAGTCGGTACGATTTCCGTCGGCGGAGCCCGCAAGGCGAGCCGGTAGGCGCCCAGAAGCACGGGCACCGATGAAAGAGTGCCGATCACCGCCGTCCAGGGTCCGGTGCTCGGCACGATGGCGGCGCGAAGCACGAGCACGAAAACGATGAGGAGTAAGCCCGCGAGCTCCAGGTGGTAGCCGGCGGGCGCAGTGCTGATGCCGATTCCGACGCCCACCGCCATCGCCAACACCGCGCCGAGGTCGAGAACCCGCAACGAGCGCTCGCTCAGCTCACTGCGGCGGAGCACCAACCAGAGGGCGAGCATCACTGCGAAGAGCCCGAGGTTGACCAATTTGCCTGGATGGGTGTGCACCGTGACGAAGTAGCTCGGCGCGAAGATTGCTACGTACGCGGCGCCCAATACATAAAGAACCCCGATGATCGTGGCCATGAGCCGCGCGAAAACGAGCAATCGTTGGGTGACGAAACGGCGCAGCTCGGCGTCGTCCGAAGGGCGTGACGCCCAGCGGAGCACATTGGCAATCGGCGGCGTCCGACCGTCCGCGTACATAGTCGGCTCGCAAGCTAGGGCCTCTGCATCACCCGGGCAACCTCGCCCTCGAAGATTGCTCTCGGACAGGTGTCCGCGGGCGAGCAGCTGACCGCTGGTGGCCCAAGGAGCATTCCCTGCAAAGAAGCTCACTTACGGGCTGGCAGGCGTGGCATGGAGGCTGCACCTGCCCCAGCTAAACGTGTCATAACCGTTCCGACGAGGTTTTGCCCAGCGATGGACGCTTCGATACCTTGCAAAGAGATTGCACCGCGAGCCGAACGCATGAACCGAATGACCAAGAGTCTTCTGGCTCTATGCGGTTTGTTGGCCGCCTCGGCATTGACGGCTCACCTGATGGCCGAGGCGCCCCTGCCGCCGGCGATGGCGTTCGCGTTGTCGATCGGAACGGCGCTGCTCCTCGGTTTCGGCGCCTACTGGCTGCTCGTCCGGCCGAAACTGCGAGCGCTCGAGCAGCTGCGCATCGCACTTTCCGAGCTTGGAGCGGGAAAATGCGCAGCGCGCCTGGGGCCAGAAGGCGAGCGGGCGCTCGGGGACCTCGCCGTTCGTTTCGACGCGCTCGGCGCGACGCTCGCCGCCGAGCAGCGAGACAACCTCAAGCGAAAGTTGCTCGAAGCCATAGGTGGATGGGCGCCGGTGGCGATTTTGCTCTATTCCGACGCGGGATGCATCGTCTATGCGAACGACGAAGCGCGCCAGCTGTTCTTCGAGGGCAAAAACCCGGAAGGGGGCAATTTTCTACGGATGTTGCAAGAAGCTCCCGAACCCCTGCGGGCGTGCTTGCTTTCCGATACCGACGCGCTCTTCACGCTCGAAAGCGGGACCGACCGCGAGACCTACAACCTTTGCAAACGGTACCTCGACGTCGAAGGCGAGCCCTACACGCTGGTGACCGTCAAGCACATGACCCGTGAATTCGGGCGCCGTGAGGCCGAGGTCTACAAGCGCGTCATTCGAGTCATCAGTCACGAGTTCAACAACTCTCTCGCTCCCATTATTTCACTCATCCATTCGGCCAAGCTCATCGCAAAAAAACCGGAGCACCTGCCGAAGCTCGAAAAAGTGCTGGAAACGATCGAGGAGCGCGCCACGCATCTCAACACGTTTCTCGAAGGCTATGCCAACTTCGCTCGCCTACCGCGGCCGCGACCGCAGATCGTGTCTTGGTCGCCCTTCCTCGACGGCATTCGGGCTTTGTGGCCATCGGTCAAAGTGGGGCCCGCTCCGGAGAGACCCGGCTACTTCGACGCGGCGCAGATGCAGCAGGTGATCATCAACCTGCTGAAGAATGCCGACGAAGCCAAAAAAGACAAGACCGACGTGCAGCTCACCGTCGAGGCGACCTACGACGGAGGGACCCTGTTTCGGGTGGCCGATCGCGGACGAGGGATGAGTGCGGACGTGATGAAAAATGCGATGGAGCCTTTCTTTTCCACCAAAGAACGGAGCTCGGGGGTGGGGCTCGCTCTCTGTCGCGAGATCGTGGAAGCACACAACGGGCGGCTGAAGATCGAAACCGGCGACGTCGGAGGGTGCATCGTGTCGTGCTGGGTTCCGGGGCAGGGGGCGAACGCGCCGGTCAGAACCGGGCGTCTGACGTTGTCTCGGGGCTGAAGCATTGTTTCCGAAGGGGCGGGCGGGTAGAGGAGAACGGTGCTGAAAGTACTCGTAGTCGAAGATCAGCCGGCGGTTTGCACCGCGCTCGAGCTCCTGTTCGATCTGCACGGCGTGCCGACGTTGATCGCCAACAGTCCCGAGCGCGCACTCTCGCTCATCGCTTCGGAAGACATCGGCGCGGTGGTGCAGGACATGAATTTTCGGCGCGACGCCACCGACGGGTCCGAAGGAGCCAAGCTGCTGTCCGATATCAAGCGCCTCGATCCGGATCTTCCCGTGCTCATCATGACGGCGTTCACCTCGCTCGAAGCCGCCGTGCAGCTCATCAAGGAAGGCGCGAGCGACTACATCGCCAAACCGTGGGACGACGAAAAGCTCGCCACAACGGTGAAGAATCTCGTGCGCATGCGCGAGCTCTCGCAAGAAAATACCCGGCTTCGCGCGCAGGGGTGGCGCGCGCGCCATGAGCTTGCCGGCAGCTACGACCTCTGCGGTCTCGTCTATGCCAGCCCCGAGATGCACGACGTGGTGAGCTTGGCAGTGAAGGTCGCGCGCTCGGACGCCGCGATCCTCATCAGCGGGCCCAACGGCGCCGGCAAAGAACGGCTCGCTCAGATCGTGCAAGCCAACTCACGCCGTCGCGACAAGCCCTTCGTGCAAGTCAACGCGGGAGGATTGCCCGATGAACTGCTCGAAGCCGAGCTCTTCGGTGCCGAGGCGGGCGCCTACACCGGCGCCAAAAGGCTTCGCATCGGCCGATTTGAAGAAGCCAATGGGGGAACGCTTTTTCTCGACGAGATCGGCAACTTGTCGGCCAACGGCCAGATGAAGCTGCTGCGCGTCCTGCAGACCGGAGAATTCCAGCGTCTCGGCAGCAACACCACCCACAAGACCGACGTACGCCTGATCAGCGCTACCAACGCCAACCTCGCGCACGCCATCAAGCAAGGACGCTTTCGCGAGGATCTCTATTTTCGTCTGAACGTCATCGAGCTTACGGTTCCCGCGCTACGCGACAGGCCCGACGACATCGAGCCGCTCGCCCGCCACTTGCTCGAGAGGCACGGCAGCGAGGGGCGCGACCGACTCGTCATCGGTTCCGAGGCGCGGCAGGCGCTGCTCGATCACGACTGGCCGGGCAACGTGCGAGAGCTCGACAACCGGATCCAACGAGCGGTGCTCGTCTGCAAGGGAAGCACGATCACCGCGAGCGATCTCGGACTCGAGCACGGAGCATCGACAACCGTCCGCACGTCGTCGACTCCTGGGCCGGCGGCCGCCGCAGCTCCGGCGGCGAACGAAGAGCGCGCCCCGAGTTACGACGCTTTCGAGCGCGCGCAAATCGAGCAAGTCCTCACCGAAGCTCGCGGCGTCGTCTCCAAGGCAGCCGCGCAGCTCGGCCTCAGCCGGCAGGCGCTTTATCGGCGCATGGAACGGCTCGGCATCGAGCTCGAACGCCGCCCCAAGGGCTGAGGGAGCGAACGACTTCGAACCCGCAGGCGGGGCCGAACGCCAGCGCCGAGTAACACAAGAGTCTACCGGCACACCTCAGGGAAACGCCGACCCCATCCATGCAGCTGCGTAACTTGCGAACATTCTCCCCTCAAACAGGTCTGCAACTGATCGAGGATCTCGGGTCGATGGGCAGCGTTTTCGACCCACCCTAAAAACAATCGGCGCCCGCGGTTCCGATGTCGCACACCAAGCCGGTCGTTCCGCAGTCGACCTCGGCGAGCGCGCCATCGAAGCACCAAACGAGCACCGAGCCGCGACACTCGCCTTCCAGCGTGAGCGCGCCGCACTCGCTGCGCGACAGATCCGAGACGCAATCCGAGCAATCCCCGGCGGGGGCTCCGGCGGGATGGGCGTGCAGATAGGCCTCGAGCGTGGTGGTCTCCGTGCGGACTGCCCGCGCCATCTCGCTTCCCACGTAGCGAAAATGCCAGGGCTCGTAACGAAGTCCGGTCGTCTTTTGAAGGTGCGCGGGATAACTCAAGAGAAAGCCATATTCGGCGCTTCGCTCGGCGAGCCAGGCGAAGGCCGAACCATCGCGATCGTCGAGATCGACCGCGGCACCGAGCTGGTGCTCGCTGTGTCCGGGACGCGCGGTGCGACCGATTTCGGTCGCCGCCTCGTAAAGCTGGAGCTGCTCGTCGTAGGTACGAAAAGCGGAGCCTACCGTCGCCGGGTGCCCGGCAGATGAAACGGCCGCGAGCATCGCCGCGAGCGCGGGCCGCGCGACCTCCAGCACCTGAAATGCGCCACCGGCGGCGATCTCGCCCACGGAATCAATGCGCGCGAGGTGCCCGGCGCCATCGTAGCTGCAGGGTGAGAGGCAGCGGGCCGGGTCGACCCAGTGCAGCGGCTCGGGCGCCGGCCAGTTCTGCGGCTCGGACGACGAGCCCGAGCAACCAACGAGCACCGCCAAAGTGCAGGAGAAAGCAAGCGGGAGCCGGAGCGGCAACACGTTCAGCCGCCCGGATTGACGTAGCAACACACCGACCGAGCCGGATCCAGGCAGCACGGCCCACCGGCGCAACTCGTCAGTTCGACGGGCGCGGGGGCGTCCTGTCGCTGGGCATCGCACGTCGCTTTGCTATCCACGCAGAATCCATGCTCGGTTGCGCAAGGTCCTCCGCACGGCCGACATAGACCTTCCAAGCAGCACTCGAGGGTTCCGCACTGCCCGGTCGACACGCACGTTTTTGGCTGAGAGCAGCACGTATTTCCAATGGAACAGACGCCGGCGTAGAGCTTTTCCGATCCGGCGGGGCAGGTGGAACCGCCGACGCACGCACCCTCGCACGATGGGCTGGTGGGGCACGACCTAGGTCCGGACAACTCGTCCACGGCCGGAAACCACTCCCACGTCCCTTGATGGCACACCGCGCAAACGCCGTCGATCAAAGAGCCATTGTCGGTCGCGAAGACGCAGCTCGTCGCTGTCGAGCACTGCGTTCCGGCATTGGGAAGCGTGGACGGGCATGGCGGGGCCGCGGGCGCGCGGCAATGCCACCAGGGATTCGACCCGTTGCAGCCCCCCAAAGCAGATATGCAGGAGGAACAGGCGCAAAGGGTGCCATCCTCGTAGGCACAGGTATCTCCTTCCGCCGCGCAGGCAACGACGCCCGTTCTTGCCTCCGGACTGCAGGACGTCGTGGCGCAGTTCTCGGCCGCCGGCAGGAGCGTGAACGACGATTCTTGGCACACGAGCACCTCGCGGCAGCGCGCGAGGACGGCGTCGCCGTACGTGCAAAGCATGCCGTCAGCCGCGCAAGACTGGCCGGCAGACGCGGATTCGGGACAAGGTGGCACGGTCGTCGCGTCGGCGCTTCCGGCGTCGTTACCAGCGTTCCCTTGGGGCCCATCGGCGGCGCGTCCGGCGCAGCCCACGCCTGCCGTGAGCATCGTGAGCCACGCTGCGATAAAGCCGAACCTCATGCCGTTCGGCAGCAGCAAACCCCATGCCCATTCAAAGCACCGGCTTTTCAAGAGCCGTTGTGCCAGGTGTGCCACTCGGTCATTCGAGTGCTCCGTCCGTTCGGCCGTCGGCTCGGGTGCGGGCGGCGTCGCCAAAGTTGTACACTTCTCGAGAGGTGATGTGAGCGAACGGAGGCGATTCACGGGACCCATCGTCGCCGCGATCACGGTCGTGAGCGCGGTCGTGCGCGACTACCTCGAACCGACGTGGAAGACACCGCCCGCCGATGCTTCTGGACACTAAGAAAAAGCGACGGATGGCATCGAGCCATCCGTCGCATGAGGAGCGTCGGACTTGCAGTCGATTCCCTTACGGGATTTTCAGCTGCACGCTGCCGCCCGTTTTCTTGGTGGTCTCGGCCCCGCCGGAGGCTTTCGTGTCCGCTCCAGCTCCTGCCTTCGCGCCACCGCTCAAGCCCGCGCTGGCGCCGACACCGACGCCCGCGCCCGCGACCATGCCAGCACCCGCACCGGCCTTGGCGCCGGCACCTGCACCTGCATTGGCGCCCGCACCTGCTCCGGCGCCCGCCTGAACGGACGGTGCCGTTACCTTGACCGTCGGTGCTTTGAGGTCAACGCCTGCGCCGCCCTTCAGCGACGCGCCGAGGTCGGCGCCAGCCTTGACGTCGCCCTTGACCTTGCCGCCCATGTCGGCGCGAGCGTTCACGCCGGCCGAGGGCAGGTCGAGGTCCGCTCTCGCGATCAGCTTGATGCGCGGCGCCGTTGCGCCGACGGCGAATGCGACGCCGGGCTCGAACCCGACGAGAGCAACCTTGGCCTGCGCTTCGCCTTTGGCTTTGACGCTGATGGCGACTTCGAGGGGGTCGACGTTGGCAGCGATTCTGGCGCCGAAGTAGAGGCCTCCCGGTTCGGGCAGGAGCGTGATGAGGTCTACCCTGCCATCGACGAGGATGCCGACCTTGATCTCGCGGTCGATCGCCGCAACGGCCTTCAGCTCTGGGTCGAGCACGTAGGCGCGAAGGTCGCCGTTGACGCCGGCCACGAGCTCGATCACGTCACCTCCAACGACCTGCAATCGACCGCCATGCGGGCCGATCCTGCCTTCAGGTAGCTTCACGTTCGCGGCGACGCGCGCGCCGGCGACGAGATCCGCCGTTCCCCCGGCGGGAAGAAACAACGTCCCACTCCAGGGCTTGCCTTCGATCGTCAGATCGTATTTGGCCGGCGTGAGCGCGCCGTTCAGTTTGAGGCCTTTACCTTCGAGCACGCCCGTTTTTGCATCTTGGGTGAGCTCGATCGCCGCGTCGGTGTTGGCCGTCATCTTGCCGCTTGCATTGGCCATGATCGGCTTGTCGTCACGCGACTTGACCTGTGCCTTCACGCTTCCGTCGGCACGAATGATCCATGCGATCGTCCCATCATCGAGCCGCTCCACGAACGCCGTGCTGAAATCTTCGGAGGCAGAGCTCTTACATCCGGTGACCACCATCACTGCCATTGCGCAGAGCAGTGAACAAAACGAAATGACCTTCCTATGCATCTTTCCCCTTCCTTCCAAGCACCTGTTAGCCTCGTCCGTTGGACGAAAACTCTGGCGCGCGGTTTGGGTTATCCGCTTTTCGGCTTCCCAAACTAATCCATTGTGAGCCGGCTGGCTTGCTCCTTCGACCCTTGCTTTTTTCGTGCCTTTTCGTAGCTCGGCTCGTCTCGCAGTGAATCCGCGCACTTCACGAGCGCGGCACGCGAGCTGCATATTGGTCATTTTTCGCCGCGATCTGCGGCGGAAATCTATGCCTCCTCGTAGTGAGATGTCGGCTCCGCGCGCTGATTCATTTCGCACAGCGATACGTTGACCGACGGTTACAGCGCGGCTTCGATAATTTCGTGGAGCTCGCGCGAGGTGAGCGCAATGGGATTGCCTTGCATGCTGCTCGCGACGGCAGCTTTGTCGCAAATCGCGGCAAAGTCGGCTCTTACGACGCCGAACGCGCGAAGCGGCTGCAGCGAGATGGTGCGAGCGAGGTCATCGATAAACGCGATTCCATCTTCCGGCTCCGCGTCATGTCGGCCGGTCAGAAGGTGGGCAATTCGCTGGAAGCGAGCGAGCACTTCGGATTCCGGCGCGCGCTCTCGAATGGCTCGCAAGTTGACGCGCATCACGTGAGGGAGCAGCGCGGCGCAGATGGCGCCGTGCGGACCGCGGTACATTCCACCGAGAGGTCCGGCAAAGCCGTGCACCGCACCGAGCTTGGCGTTGGCGAGCACCATCCCGCCGATGAGACTCACCAGGCAGAGGTCCTCGCGAGCTGCGACATCGCTGCCGATTTCGTAGGCGCGGCGAAGCGCGCGCGCCGATCGTCCTATCGCGTCGACGCAGAGCGCGTCCGTCAACGGGTTGGCGCGATTGCAAATATAGGGTTCGATGACTTGCGATAGTGCATCGAACCCGGTGCTCGCAGTGACAGCTGGAGGCACCGACAACGTGAGCTCCGGATCGATGAGCGCGACCCGAGGCAGCATGAGATGGCTGCGCAGGCTGACCTTCACCCCGCGATCGGGGACGTCGAGCACGGCGTTGCGGGTCACCTCGGAGCCCGTGCCAGCCGTGGTGGGCACCGCGATGCACGGTGCCGCGCTCCGCTCGAGCTTTCGCCCCTTGCCCACGACTTCGAGGTAATCGAGCGGCTCTCCGGGATTCGTGAGCAAAGCCGCGACCGCCTTGCCGAGGTCGAGCGCGCTGCCGCCTCCGATAGCGACGACGAGATCGCAATGCGCATTGCGGGCTTGTTCGACACCGCGCCGGGCGTCTTCGGTCGTCGGTTCGGCGGCGACGTGGAGCGAGGTCGATGCGACGCCGTCCTGCTCGAGCGCCCGCTTGGCGCGTTCGCTCCGTTCGGCCGAGCGCCCGCTGACGATCAACGCGTGCAGCCCGAATTCCTTGGCCATGGCGCCCAATTGAGCGAACACCCCCCGCCCGAACACGATCCGCGAAGCGGTCGCAAATTCGAACGGCGTCACCATCCGCTCTCGTCCGGAAAGAGGGCACTGTATTTGATGCCCTGACGTGGCTCGGCCATCATGCTCTCGACCGCGTCACGCCAGCGCTTGTAGTGCGCCGTCTCCTTGTGACGCAGAGGGGCTTCGCTCGTGCGATACGCTTCGACGAGCAGGAAGCGTTCCGGGTGCTCGTTGTCCTGGAGCACGTCGAACCGTGCAATGCCAGCTTCGTCCAGGCTATGCCGGGCATTATCGAGAGTCGCAGCCTTGAAATCGTCGATCGACTCCGCCTTGACCGTAACGTGAACGCAAACGACCAGCATGTTCGTCCCTCCTCGCGACGTTTTGCCACGTGTTGGGACGGCGGGGGAAGGCATAAAGGGCTAAGGGGCAAGGGAAGATGCTGACATCAGCCTTGCGAAAGTCGCCACCGGACCGTGCAACCGACGCTGTACGTTGCCGAATCGGTGCTCCCTTGGCCCGCTGGAGCTCGTGATCGTAGACGTGGACTACGGCGCGGCTACCTGTCGTTGGCGACCCCGCGGTGACCGGCGACGTACTGCGCGACCTGGAGGAACGTATCGGTCCAAATCGTGCGCCGGTGGCGATCGAGATACGAAAGGAGCCGGTCGTGCTGCTCGACCGTGACGCTGAGGTGCTCGCTCCCCACGCCGTGGAACATGATGATGAGCCAGCCGCCGTCCACCTCGACCTGGCGGACGAAGTCGACGAGCTGATCGGGCGTCTTGTCGGCACCGACCGCAGGAAGATTGGAGAATGAATCCGCGTCGGGGTTGACGATGGTCGACGTCGTTCCACGCGCCGCGAAAAAATAACGCTGCACGAGGTCGATGTAGCTGTCCTGCTTTTCTCCGAGCCACGTCATCCCGCACGGATAGGCGAACGTGTACGGGCCACCTCTTTTCCCGAGCTGCTTGAGGAGTTCGATGTTGTCGGTGAGCTCTTTCTGCATGCGGCCCATGTCGTAATCTTGAAGGGCAAACCCCTTCTGGACCCAACTCTGCGCGCCGTCGCAGGGGTGGTTCATCGTGTGGGCAGCGACCTCGTTGCCCGCGCGATAGAGCTCGCGCCATCGCTCGAGATCTTGCTGCACGCCGTAGGAAGCGCCGGTGATGAAGAAGGTTCCGTGCAAATGGTGTTTCTTCAGGCTCGGACCGACCACCTCGACGTGCGAAACGAGACCGTCGTCGTAGGTGAGCGAGACCGCGCCCCGGGCCACGTCGGGCCAGGGAAACGTGCGTGGCGGCAAGCCGCCGTCGACCGACAGGGGCCGGTCGTCAGCGGCAAAGTCGTTCACCCGATTCGATTCCACGCTGGCACTCCCGTTGCGTTTGGGAACCAGGCAGGCGCTCAGCAACACGAGCAGGGGCAGGAGACGGCGCAACGCGCAGAACGGCATCGTTACCCCATGCTACCACCGCCGAGTTCCTTCACCTTCTGGTGACCTTGCGGCAACGACAGGGGGCGGAGTTTCTGCCCGAACACGGCACGTAGGGCCGCACGAGCTGCGAAGTAGCCGCACATGCCGTGAACGCCGCCACCGGGTGGGGTCGAGCTCGAACAGATGTAGATGTCTTTGGCCGGCGTGGAATAGGGGACCCAGCGCGCGACAGGACGCGTGAAGAGCTGAGCGACATCGACGACCCCTCCGGTGATGTCGCCGCCCACGTAATTTTCGTTGTAGGACTCGAAGTCGGACGGACCCATTCGGCTTCGAGCCACGATTCGGTCGCGAAAACCGGGGGCAAAGCGCTCGACCTGGTTCTCGATGGTGGACGTCATATCGAGGGTCGAACCGTGGGGAACGTGGCAATATGCCCACCCGGTGTGCTTCCCCGGCGGAGCGCGCGTATCGTCGAAAAGACTCTGCTGGGCGACGAGCACGTAAGGCTTTTCCGGATGAACGCCATCCCACACTGCAGCTTCTGCCTGGGCGATGGCTTCGAGCGTGCCTCCGAGGTGAACCGTACCGGCCCGCGCGCAAACGGAAGCCTTCCACGGTATCGGGCCGTCGAGCGCCCAGTCGAGCTTGAAAATGCCCGGGCCATGGCGAAATTTCAGGAGTCGGCGGCGGTAACCGCCCGGGAGTCGATCCTCGGCAATCGCCGCGAGCTTGCCGGGCGTCACATCGAAGAGAAACGCCTTCGCGCGCGGCAGCTCGGCCATGGAGCCGACACGCCACCCGGTTTCGATCTCGCCGCCGAGGCGCTCGAAGTAGCCGGCGAGCGCCCGGGCGATCGCTTCCGAACCGCCACGTGGAAACGGCCAGCCACGCACATGAGCCGCGAGAAGGAACACCAACGCGATGGCGCTGGTGGTCAAGCGATCGAACGGAAGAACCGAATGGGCCGCGCACCCCGCAAAAAGGGCGCGTGCATGCGGCAACCTGAAATACGCATCGGCGAGCCCGCGCGCCGACCGAATCGCACGAAGGCCGAATCTCGCGAACGAGATCGGTTTTTCCGGCCATCGCATCGGGCCGAGTAGACCGGCGAGCAGCTGCTCATCGCCCGCGAAGGGGCCGAGGAGCGCCCGATAGCCGGAGGCATCCACGCCGAGCGCGTCGGCCGTCGCATCGAACGACGGTTCGAGCATCGCCGCCGTGCCGTCGTCCAAAGGATGGGCGAGCGCCGCGGGAGGGTCGACCCACGAAAGGCCGAACTCTCCGAGAGGCAGTGCGCGAAACAGCGGCGACACGGCTCCGGTCGGATGAATCGCCGAGCAAACGTCGTGACGATAGCCCGGCAACGTGAGCTCGGCGGTGCGCGAGCCTCCTCCTACCCGCGCGTGCGCCTCGATGAGGAGCACCGAACATCCGGCTTGCGCGAGAACGACGGCCGCCGCGAGACCATTCGGTCCCGCGCCCACGACGACCGCATCGTACGACGCAAGTTTGGGCATCGTTCACGGCCTCGCCAAGCGCCGGATGGCGTCGCTCTGCGTCCAGCCCTCGATGGATCCCCAGCGGACGTGAATCAGAGCTCCGCGCTGCTCGCCGACCTCGACGCGCGCTGCCTCGGGAATACTGCCCTGCGTCGTCAGAATCCCTTTTTCGCTGACGAGGTGGGCTTCGGGCGTGACGACCACCCCCTCTCGCGTCGTCAGCCTGAGATGACGCGATCCTGCCGCCAGCAGGGCGAAGAAAACAAGGCACGCGCCACCGATCGGAATGGCGATGGTGCTCGCCAAATGCAGCGGCCCTTCGTGGGGAACGACGATGTTGTCTTGGTCGGATGCACCTTTGGCGCGCGAGCGCGCGAGAATTTGAAGAAGCAGCCCTAGCGTCAGAAGGAAAGACGACAGCGCCGCGAGGACGGACCATGTCCACTCCGAGGCAATGCCAAGCATCGCCCGCTCCAGCGTCGGGCGCGCTTCGACGTCCGTCTTGCCGCCGCCGCGTGACCTTCGGCGCGCGACCTCGGCTCGCACGAGGTCGAGCGCCATCTCTGCCTCCCGATCATCGGGACGAAGGAGCAACGTCTCTTCGAGCCCCGCCGCCGCGCGACCGAGGTCGCCCGGATGCTCGACGCCTCCGCGCACGCGCGCGAGGTACGAAAGGGAACGGTCGAAGCTCGCATCGGGGTGGACGAAACCTCGATCGGCGAGCGCCTCGAAGGTCTCGACCGCCTCGTTGAGGGCACCTTCCTTGAGAGCGGCCACGCCCTTGCGAAAAAGAGCGTCGGCCGTTTCTTCTGACGCGGCCGCGCGAGCAGGCACGACCACGAGCGCGAAACCGAGCGCGAGAGCGCCAAGCAGCATCCGCTCACAAGGCCGTCGGATGCTGTCACGCATCAACTCACCTTTTTCCCGCAGAGGGGAGCCGGCCGAGGCGGCGCACGGCGCCAGCGACGCCGTCGAGCAGCTCGCCGGGAGCAAGGGCGTGCTGCGGAGCGAAGCGGAGGGTTTCGATCGACGAGAGAAGATCCCGAACATGCGCCGCCAGATCGGCGGGAACGGTCCGCTCCTCGAGGGCACTCGGAATCTCGTCGACCAGCAGAGCTCGGGCCTTGAGTCCCGTCGCTCGCTCGATGGCCAAATGCAGCGCGCGGTCGAGCGAGCCGGCGACGGCCGCGCGATCGTCGCGCTTTTTTGCGTCGCGAGCTTGCGAGAGCGCCTGGTCGATGGCTCGCTCGGGGCTCGCTCGCCTCGTCGTCCAACGCGAATGCAGACGTCGCAGACCTTTCGAGCCGAGCGAACCCATGACGACGGCGAGGGGCGCCGCGCAGAGGCCGAGCCAATACCATGGCTTGTCGGTGATCGGCTCGCGTGCGCGAGCGTACGGCGCGAGCTCGGTTCGGGGAGCTCCCAGCGAGCTCCATGGATCGCTCGGCGCAGCGGAGTCTTTCGCGCCTGCCTGGAGCTTGCCGGGTGTGACGTCGATCGTACCGAGCGAGGCGCGCGCGACCTCGTAGATCCTTCGATCGGGATTCCAATACGGCAGCGTGACCTCGCCGAGATCGACATTGCCGACGGCCTTCGGACGCACGACGTAAGCGAAAGTGCGAGACCCATGGATCTTGCCGTTCTCGACGTCGAAGCTCTCGCGCAACTGCGGCTCCAGCCATTCGGCGGAGGACGAGACGGGGACGCGAACTGCGCTGGGGACGTTGCCAACGCCGGTCAGCGTGATGGTTACGGCGACGGCGCCGCCCACCTCACTCGTCCTCGGTTCGACGTTTGCCGACAGCGAGTAGATACCGACGTCCCCGATCTGATAGCCGACCGGCCGCCCCTTCGGCGACGGCTCCACCGCGCGCAACTTGACCGGCTGGCTCTCGCGCACCTCGCCGGACATGCCGCTCGGGCGATTTCCTACGAAGGTGGTGGCCTGCATCGGACCAATCTCGAGCTCACCGGCTCTGAGTGGAAAAAGCGCGACCTTGAGCAGGTTGTACGCGCGCCAGGGTACGCCGCCGACGAGCACCGCGCGCGACTCGGGGTGGGGGGTCGGCGGGGCGAGCTCGCGCCGGAAAAAATCGGCCATCACCGGTTCGTGCGGGTCCGTCACTTCGACCGATCCCTCGCGCGAATACATCCAGACGTTCAACGTCACCTGCTCGCCGACGACCGGATTTCGCTGGTCGACGATGGCGCGCAAGAACACTTTCGGATCCAGGGGCGCATCGAGCGAGAGCTGTTGATCGACCTGAGGTTCGGGCGTCAGCTGTGGCTCCGGCCTGTCGAAGAAGCCCGGAAGTCTGGGGATCATGCCGAACGGATCGAACGGATTCGGCGTGGGCGCCGGCTGACGGCCACGGCCCGGTGCCCCGGCGGCATGCACCGTCACACGAAGCGGACGGCCCTGGACGCGGCGACCGTTCCACGCGGCGCTGGGGGGCTGGATAGAGAATACCCCCTCGCGCAGGGCGACGACTTGCCACGTCGCCGTGATTCCCGATCGGCGCGAGAGCTTACCGTTCATCAAACTGATCTGGGTTTGATTGCTGATGCTGGGAGGACCGGCCTTCAGGCCCTCGGGCAGCGCGAGGCGCGGGTCGCTCGGGGAAGGTGCGCTGGAATCGACGGTAATTGAAAGAGAAACGGTGAACAGCTCGCCCACGGCTACGTCGCGCGGCTCGATCTCGGTCGTGACCGAGGGCTCCGCTTGCGCAAAGATGCCGCGGGGCATTGTCAATATGCACAGCGCCACGAGCAAGTAGAGAAAACGTTTCACTTGTCGTCCACCCCTCGGAACTTGCGGCCGCGGCCGCGGTTCTTCGCGTCCTGCTGTTGGAACGTGGGCGCCGATTCGAGCATGTCCAGCATTCGTTCGTCCTGGTTCACGCTGGACGGCGGCGGTGGAGGAGGCGCTCCCGCGTCGTCGGTCTGTGGATTCGGTTCCTGGTGCTCGTCACTGCCGCCACCGTCTGGTTTGGACGGGCCGCCGGCATCCTTTTGGCCGCCAGCATCGTTTTTATCGTTACGGCCCCCCTCATTGCCGCCGGACGATCCATCCGGGGACGAGGTCTTTTCGTCGGCCGCATCGCGGCTGCCGGCCTCGGGGCGGCCACCGTCAGGCGGATTGGAGGCGTCGTTACCCGCATCCCGTTTTTTCTCCTCCTCGATTCGGGTGAGGGCGATGGCGCGATTCCAGGCGGCATCCTGCCCCACGCTGTCGCCACCTTCGGCGAGCCCGGGGATGAGCTTGAGCGCCTCGTCGTAATGGCGAACCGCTTCCTGGTAGCCCTTGCGCAAAAACTCGAGATTGCCGGCCAGATAGTGGGCCCGCGCCCTGAGGTCGATCGGAACGTCGGCTTCGTTGGCGATCGCGAGCACGGCGCGCAGCGCGCATTCGACGTCGGTGCCGCGCAGCTCGGCGAGCTGCTCTTCTTCGGGATGGGGTTGTCCCCCTGCGGGCTTGTCCTCTTCGCCGAAGCGGCTGCCGTATCGCTCGCCCAGCTGAAAGAGGGCAAGTCCGAGGTCGAAGGACGCGTTAGGCCTCTGACGGACCTTCTCGGGGACGCCGAACCCACCATCGGCGCAGGAGCCGGTTGCCAAATACTGCTCGAGCAGCGCTGTCGCCACGCCAGCATCGCCCGCATCGAGTGCGGCCACTGCCATTTTGACTTCCGGCGCCTGGCGTTCGAACGGCCTCGACGGACTCCAGCCGCAGCCGAGAAATATCGCGCTGATCGCCGAAGCAGCCGCGCTCTTGGCGAGGATTCGCCGGCGACGACTCTCGGACAGGAACACCTCCCCGATGAGGAGGATCAGTGCCGCTCCCAGCGGGTAGACATACACGTCGGCGTAGATCGTTTCGACCCGTTCGGCGAGCTCGAGCGTCATCTTACGCTTGAGATCCTGGGAGATGGCCTCGATACCCGTCGTTCCGCGGTCGGAGCGCACGATCTTGCCGCCGGCGACCGATGCCACTTGTTCGAGCTGCGCCTCGCCTTCGGCCGAGAGCGACGTCGTGAGCAGCTGGCCCGCTTCGTCCTTTCGCCAGCCGATCATCTTGCCGTCCGGGCCCATCTCGGGAATTCGCTCCGGCGTTCGGCCGCCGATTTGCACGACGTGGACGGTGGTCCCCTCGTCGCCGGCCGCGCGTGCCACGCTCACCGGATCGCCTTCCAAGTCTTCGCCGTCGGTCACCAGCAGGATGACGCGGCTGTGGTCGTGCGACTTCGGATCGCTCGCCAGCAGCTCTCGCGCCCGCGCCAAGGCACGCGCGATGGCCGTCCCGCCCACCGGCATGTCGTTCGGCTCGAGCTGGCGAAAGAACTGCGCGATGGCCGCGCCGTCGGACGTCAGCGGAAAGCCCATCGGCTCACCCGCAAACGCCACCGCGCCAAAGCGCGCCCCACCGAGGTTGCGGATCAGGCGAGCCACTTCGGCTTTGGCGCGGTCGATGCGCGATGGGGCGACGTCCCGTGCGTACATGCTCTTCGAAAAATCGAGAACGATGACGACGTCGAGGTTCGTCGCGGGAATCAGTCGGGTGCCGCGGCCGTACTGCGGACGCGCGAGCGCGACGAACGAAAGTGCGGTCGCGAGGACGACCCACACCCCTTTCCAGGCGCGACGGCGCGCCGCTCGCGCGGTGACGAGCTCGCGTATGCGCTCGGGTTCACCGAAACGGCGGCTCGCGCGGCGAAGGCCGATCCCCCCCCATACGAACAGGCCCGCCACGACCAGCGCGAAGACGGCGCCGAAGAGCCACATCGGGTGGGCGAACTTCACGGAAACCTCCGCATGATCCAGGCCCGAAGCAACGCGTCCAGCGCCACCAACGCCACCCCGGGCAGAAGGAGGAGCGGAAACAGATCTTCGAAGGAGGCCGCGGAAGCCTCGAAGCGCGTCTTTTCTAGCCGATTCAAGACGTCGTGCATGCTCGCGGTGAGCGCGCGGGCGTCGGTAGCAACGTAGGCCTCGCCGGCGGTGTCCGCGGCCAGCTTCTTCAAGAGCTGAGGGTTGACCGGAAAGCGGGCCCGCATGTAGCGCGGCTGGCCGAAAAGATCGACGCCATCGAACACTTCGACGTCGTCGCCGTTGCCGATCTGAATCGTATAGATTTTTGCGCCGATCACGGTGGCGAGGTGCCCGGCGTATTCGGGAGCGATGGATCCAGCGTTCGAGTCGCCATCGGTGAGGAGCACGATGGCCTTGGAGCGCGCGTTGCTTCGCCTGAGCCGCGCGACGGCAACGCCGACGGCATCGCCGATGGCGGTCGCAGTCCCGTCGATCACGTCGAGCGACATTTTGCTCACCAAGAGATCGAGCAAGTGGTAGTCGAGCGTCGGAGGCGAAAGCACGTAGGCGCTCTTGCCGAAAACGACGACGCCGATCCGGTCGGTCTTTCGACGGCCGATGAAATCGCGAATGACCTCTTTGGCCGTATCGAGGCGGGTCGGCCGCTTACCGATCGGGCCGATGATTCCCACGCCGGGAGGAGCATCGAATACCGCACGCATGGACCCCGACAGGTCGAGCACCAACACGATGTCGATCCCCGATTCACTCTCGCTGTCCAGACGGCTCGCCGAGACGGGCCGCGCCATCGCCAGCGCGAGCAGCGCGATGGCAAAAGCCCGCACGACACCGGGCAAATCGCGCAACCACGCGCGCAAACCGCGAGGGCCGCCGGCGAACGGACCGACCGTGCCGAGGCGCAGGCGTGGGGTGCGTTCGTCTTCGCCGTACGTGCCACGCCAGAACGCGAGTGGGACGGCGACCAGAAGCAAGAGCAGCCACCGGTTTTGCCAGCTCACGCCGAGCCATTCCCACTGCCGCGCAAGCAGAGGGTAGGCCAGTGCGGCGGCTCCCACGGCGAGCGTGAAAAGCAGCAGGAGAGCTGCGCGTCCCGCACCTCTCATCGCCGGTCTCCTCCGTGACTCGGCCCGCCTTGCGGCCTGCCGGCGCTTACCGCAGCCGGCACCCGGGCTGGACCGGCCGGCGCGGGCACCTGTGGCGGAATCGTCGCTCGCACGATGTGTTCGCCTCGATCGAGAATGCGCGTGCAGTCTTCTTCGGATGGGGTGAACCTGGCGAACTTCACGAGGTCGCATTCATCGAGAAAGCTGAGGATGGAAGACAGTTCGACGACGGGGGGTTCGACGCGTCGAAGGATCGAGGCCATCTCGCGCGTGGTCGTCTCCAGGCCGTCGAAGCCGTATCGCGCTCCCAGATACTTTCGCACCGCGTCGGACACCCGATCGTAGTGCTCGGCGAAGCGCTCCTCCTTCGAGAGGCCGGCGTAGCGGATCGCGAAGAGCTCTTCGAACGCGACTTCCCACGGCGGGCGGGGGGGAGGGGGCGGCGGCACCGGGCGGGGACGGCGCCTCCAGAGCACGAAGAGCCATGCCGCGAGCGCCGCCAGCACCGCTCCGATCAGTGCGCCGATCGTCAGCTGCTTGGCGAGCGTCCACTCCTCGACCTGCTGGCGCGGTGGAGGATTGGGGTGGGGTTTCGCGTCCGGGGTCGATGCCGTTGGATCTTCGACGAGCACGTCGTGCGGCTCGGTGCAGAGCGTCAAGAGCTCGCCGCTCGCGCGCGCAACTGCGATGGGAACGGGTGGGAGCGTCATCCTGTTTCGGCCTGGGTTTTTCGGCAAGAGCAGGATGGGAATGGTGACCTTCGTCGTCGCTCCGTTCGCGCCGGGCGTGGTCAGCAGCGTGGGGCCCGCGCCGCCATCGACCTCGGGAATCACGAACCCCGCCTCCCCGAGCGCGCGCGCGGCCACGCTCGTCGACTGCACCTGGAAGCCCTGCGGCAGCACGCTTTCTCCCTTTCCGTGCTCGATGGTGACCTCGAGGGCAGAGGCGTAGCCGCTCGTTCCTCGGCTCGGAAAATGCTCCTTCAACACCGGCCGGGTGACGCCGGGGGGGATGTGTTCGGCACAGCTCACCCACGCGCGTTCCTCCGGCGCGCCTGGGGCCGCGGAAGCAGCTGGCGGCGCGGCGCTCGCTACCGGCGGAGCTCCGGCATCGGGATCGTGCCGCGCGCGCGGAGCACCGGCATCCTTCTTGGCGAACGCGGGGGCCGCCGCGAGTACGAATGCCAGCGTCCATAGAGCGCTCGAGGTCTTCATGCCGTCATCTCGAGCGTATGCGCTGCGCTCTGCGAGCGAAGAGCTGGCGAAGGGGTTCCACGAAAGAGCGATCGGTGCGCACGACGCATTCGTCGAGAGCGAGCTTTTTGAAAAGGGTCGAGCGCTCGGCGCGGATCCGGCGCGTGGTCTTTTCGTAGTGCTGGCGCACCCGCTTGTCGCCGGTATCGACTACCACCGCTTCGCCGGTCTCCCAATCCTCGAACGTCGCTAAACCAACGTCGGGCAATGTTTCATCGCGGGGGTCGACCAGCACGACCGGGATCACATCGTGCTTGGCACCGGCGAGTGCCAACGCGCGCTCGTAACCGCGCGCGTAAAAATCGCTGATGACGAAGGCCACGCTGCGCCGCCGCGCCACTTTGGAGAGCGTCTCGAGCAAGAGCTTGAGATCGGTTCCCGTGTGCGTCGGCTGAAATCCGAGGATCTCCCGCACCACGCGCATGACGTGCTTGTCCCCCTTCTTGGGAGGAACGATCTTTTCGATGTGGTCGGTGGCCAAGATGAGTCCGACCCGATCGTTGTTCTTGATCGCGCTAAACGCGCAGAGTGCCGCGATCTCGGCCGCAACCCTCGCCTTGCTCGCCCTCTTGGTCCCGAAATGCTCGCTCGCCGAAAGATCGACGACGAGCATGACCGTCATCTCGCGTTCCTCGACGAACACCTTGACGAAGGTGTCGTTCATTCGCGCGGAGACGTTCCAATCGATCGACCGGACGTCGTCGCCCGGCTGGTACTGCCGCACCTCGCGGAAGGCGAGCCCTTGCCCTTTGAAGACCGAGGTATAGGTGCCCGCCAGCTGCTCGTTGGCGAGCCGCGAAGTGTGAATCTCGATCGTGCGCAGAGCCTTGATGAGCTCTTTCGGAATCATGGATTCTACGGCACCTCCACCACCTCGAAAACACGCCTCACGATCTGCTCGGCGGTGACTTCTTCGGCCTCGGCTTCGTAGCTCAAGACGAGCCGGTGGCGCAGCACGTCGGGACCGACCGCCTTGACGTCTTCCGGGGTGACGTAGCCGCGCCGGCGCAGAAAAGCGTGAGCGCGCGCGGCGAGCGCGAGCGCGATCGATGCGCGCGGGCTCGCGCCGTACTCGATGAGGCTGGCGAGCTCTTTCATGCCCCGCCGCTCGGGCTCGCGGCTCGCGAATACCACCTCCACGATGTAGTCTTTCACGCGATCGTCGAGGTAGACGTCGCGCACGACCTTGCGGGCGTCGACGAGCTCTTGCGGCGTGACGACGGGCTCGGCCCGGACACCGAGAACGCCCGTCATTCGGTCCATGATTTGCCGCTCCTCGGTTTTGCTGGGGTAGCCCACCTTGACCATCAACATGAAGCGGTCGATCTGCGCTTCGGGGAGCGGATAGGTGCCCTCTTGCTCGATGGGATTCTGGGTGGCCATGACCACGAACGGATCGGGCAAGGGATAGCTCTTCTCGCCGATGGTGACCTGGCGTTCCTGCATGGCCTCGAGCAACGCGCTTTGCACTTTGGCGGGGGCCCGATTGATTTCATCGGCCAAGACCAGATTGGCGAAAATCGGCCCGAGCTTCGAGGTGAATTCCCCGCGCGTCTGGTTGTAGATGACGGTGCCGATGAGGTCGGCCGGAAGCAGATCGGGGGTGAATTGAACTCGGGCGAACTGCGCGTGGATCGCGTCGCACAGCGTGCGCACGGTGAGCGTTTTGGCCAGCCCCGGCACCCCCTCGAGCAGCACGTGCCCGCCGGTCAGCAACCCGATGAGGATTCGCTCGATCATGTACGTCTGTCCGACGATGACCTTGCCGACTTCGGACATCAGTCGCTCGACGAAAATGCTCTCCTTGGCAACGATTTCATTCAGGGCCCGAACATCGTGCATGGCTCCCTCGAGGTAGGCGGGTGGGGGTGAGATTCGCCGGCGCGGTTGTACCACCGCTCCGGCCCGTTGGGGGGCGGGGGGGCCGCCGCCCGCGTAAAGCTACCAACGAGCCCGGCCGAACATTCCCGGGTTCGACCGGGGCCTGCCCGCTTTGTCTACGACGCTTCGCTGCCGCCGCTGCCCGAGCTCGGGCCCGAATCGCCGCTCTCGCCGTAGAGCCCGCGTTTTTTCAACAGATCGCGCAGATGGTGCCGCGCCAGATCGGCTTCGCGCGAACCGCGCGAGAGATTGCCGGCGCATCGTCGCATGAGCGTCTCGAGATAGGCCTTCTCGAAACGCTCGATGGCCCGCTGTTTGGCCTCCGAAAAGGTGCCCGCCAAGTCGAGCGGGCTCCGCTCGGCCTCGCTGCCCCGAAACCCGTAACCTTCGCCGGCGATGTCCCGCAGCCGGATGCAGCCGCTCTCGCAGAGCGCCGCCGCGCGCACCAAGATGTTGCGTAGCTCGCGCACGTTGCCTGGAAATGGACGGCGCCGCAGCTCGGCGAGCGCCTCGTCGTCGATCGAGACCGGTTCTTGGTTGGGCTCCACGGCTAGCCGCAGGAAGTGGCGCGCGAGTTCGGGAATGTCTTCTTGGCGCGCGCGCAGCGGGGGGAGCACGACACGTACCTGCGCGAGCCGGAAATAGAGATCCTCGCGAAAGCGATTGCCCTCGATCTCGAGGCGCAGATCGCGGTGGGTCGCGGCGATCACGCGAACGTCGATGGGGATGACCTCTTTGCCGCCGACGCGCGTGAGCTCCCGACGCTCGAGCACCCGAAGCAGCTTGGGCTGGAGGGAGAGCGGCAGTTCACCCACTTCGTCGATGAACAGCGTGCCGCCGTTGGCTCGTTCGAACGCGCCTTGGTAGCGTGCGTCGGCCCCGGTGAACGCGCCCCGCTCATGTCCGAAGAGAACGGACTCGGCGAGCGTCGCCGGGATCGTGGTCGCATCGAGCACGGTGAAGGGTGCCTGTGCGCGGCTGCTTCGCGCGTGGACGGCGCGCGCCACTTCTTCTTTGCCGGTCCCGGTGTCTCCCTGGACGAGCACACTGAGCGGCTTCGTTGCGACGCGCTCGAGCACCGCGAAGAGCTCGCGCATTTCGGATGTGCTGCCGATCAGGCCCTCGAACCGGCTGACCGGCGCCACCCGAGCGGGCGTCGCTCGCTCGTCGGCTTCGACCCGAAGCAGCGTATCGCCCACGCGCAGGATCGCGCCCGGCGCGAGCTCTGCTTCGAGAAGGCGGTGCTCACCGATCCAAGAACCGTTCGTGCTTCCGGCATCGCGCACCAGGATATGCCCCCCCGGACGGCGCACGAGCTCGAGATGCACCGAAGACACCAGCGGATCCAAGAGCACCAAGTCGTTGGTAGGGTGCCGCCCGACCGTGGCTTGCGCGCGCACGAGGGCCACGGCGGCGCCACGGTTCGGCCCCTCCAGCACGAGAAGTCGGCCGATCGTCTCGGCGGTCCCAGGCTGCTCGCGCGCCTGTATTTCTGTGGCGGCTACACCCGGTCGTTTTTGTGAGATGGTCATGGCAGCTTGACGACGCGGCTGATCCTATCTCCGGGACGCACTTCTACGGTGAAACTTTTTGATCCGAGTCCGTCGCGTGAGACTTGGACATGGTGGGTGCCCGGACTTACCTCGCGGCCGAAGAGTGGGGTCGCCCCCGCCCTGACACCGTCGATTGTAACGTAAGCGAACGCCGGCTCCGAGCCGATGTCCAGCAAACATTTTTCGGACGTCTTGTCGGCGGCGGTAGCGGCGACTGGGGCCGAGGTAGGTGCGGCGGGGGCCGAAGGGGTCGGCGATCTGGCAGCGGCTCGATTTTTTGCAGCGAGCCGAGAGCTGCCGAGCCTCGCATCGATGGAGAGACCATCTTTGATCGGCGAAGCGAGCGAGGTCGGCGGCTCGGCGAGCGGAAGATCGGCGGGTCCGGGATCCGGAGGCGGCGAGGGGGCCGAGGAAATAGCAGCTGCCACGACGCCGCCGGCGGCGCTCGCCGATGCGACCGTCGATTTCCTTCCGCGATAGCCGAACCACAGCGCGCCCACGACAATGAGGAGCGCACCCATCACCAGAGCCGCGCGGCGCGGCGCTCGGCTCGAGAGTACGAGCGTCGTGGCAGCGCCTCCGAACGAGCGGCGATCTTCCCGTTCGGTGACCGAGAGCATCGCGGCCCACGCGGCCATCTCGTCGTCGCTCGCGAGTCCACACGTGCGCGCCGCCACGCGCTCGAGCTCCTGCCGCATGACCGTAGCGTTCGGAAATCGATCGGTTGGATGCGCCGCAAGCGCCCGATCGACGAACTCCACGATCGAGAGCGGCAGATCGGGTTTCACCGAAGCGAGCGATCCGACGTCGCCAGCGCGGGCTCTCGCGAGCGCCAGCCGCGGGTCGTCCTCGTTGTAGATAGGGACGCCAGCGAGAAGCTCGTAGAGGAGGGCGCCGGCCGCAAACAGATCCGCTCGCGCATCGACCGGCGCGCCCGTTGCTTGCTCGGGCGACAAATACGCGAGCGTGCCTTTGATGCTCTGCCCCGTCGTGGCGTGCGAACCCGACACCGCGCGGGCGATGCCAAAATCGGTCAGCTTGACCGCGCCGTTGACGCCGACGAGCACATTCGACGGGCTGAGATCTCGATGGATGAGACCCAGCGGGCGACCCTCCTCGTCACAGAGTCCGTGCACTCCCTCGAGCGCCCGAAGCAGATCGCGGATGACGCGAAGCGCGACATCGGGACGTGTCGAGTTCCCTGAAAGTGCACGCAGGTCGGCTCCCTCGACGTATTCGAGCACGAGACAGGTGCCCCGTTCGTCGCGGGTGATTTCGTGGATTCCGACCACATTCGGATGATTGATGCGCGCGAGCAGACGTCCTTCGCGCTCGAAGGCGGCAGCTAGGGAAGGATTGCGGGCGGCGTGGGGAAGAAGGCGCTTCAAGGCGACGGTTCCCGGCGGTCCTTGCCCCCGCCAGACCTCGGCCATGCCTCCCGTCCCCAGGAGCGATTCTTCACGATACCGCACGGCCGCCATTTCCTTCATAATAGCCGGAAATGCTCGAACCTGGACTCCTACCTAGGGGTCTTCTTTCGATACCCCCGAAAAGGTGCAGTGTGGGCATGGTGCGCCGAACCACGTACCGGCTTCGCACTCGATCGCGTGGGCTCGAGCGACGCGAGATGAGGGGGCTCGCCCCCGCTGCGCCTGGAGAGAGATGCCTCGCAGCGTTTCCGAGAGAGATTGCGTCAGTTTGTGTGGCCAAACGGTCCAAAGACGGCAATTGCTCATCGTGATCTGGTACGTGAACGACTTCATGGGGTAATGGTAGGCTGCCGACCGTGCGAGCTGTCCCGATTGTCACGTTTTGTTGTCTGACAATGATCGCCTCCGTGGCTTCGGCCGATCGCGTCGCCGTCGTACCGCTCGAGTCGCCCGGCCGACCGGCTCCCGTGCAAGAGGCTGACCAGCTGGCGGCCGACCTGATGGCCCACGGCCATCGCCTCCTTCCCAACGCCGACGTGGTTGCCAGGATCTCGGCGGGCAACCAAGGGGCCGGGCCGGACTGGGCGGCACAGTTGATCCAATCCGTCGAGGCGGCGCGCTCCGCGCTCACCCGCCTCGATCGGGCTTTCGCCGTGAACATGGCGCGAAGGATCGGAGACGACCTTCGCCACCGCGGCGGCGGGGCCGGTGGTGCCGACGTGTTGGTCGAATGGTGCCTGCTCGAGCGACAGCTCTCGATCACCGCCTCCGACGCCGCAGCGGCAGCGCGGTGGCTCGATGCTGCCGTGGCGTACGGACCCGACATCGAGCTCGACCCGGTGCGCCACCCCGACGAGGAGCGCGACCTATTCGCCCGCCGCCGCACGGCGCTGCGGAACGACCCCTCTTCCACGTTGACGATCTCGACTGTGCCGCCGGGGGCCGAAGTGTGGGTGGACGGCGTGCGCCGGTGCGAGAGCCCCTGCACGGTGAGGCTCCTTCCGGGGCGACACTTTGCTCGTGCTTCGTCACCCGCGCACGCACCGGCGGCCATCGAAGCGGAGTTCGGGCCGGGAACGAGCTCCTCGAAGCGGCTGAACCTCATGGCCGCCTACTCGGGGGCGAGCTCGCAGGCCATCTCCGCGATGCTGTCGGACCCATCGAGGCGCGCCGAAGGGGCAAGTGCACTCGAGCCGATGGCGCACTTTCTCGAAGTGGAACACGTCATCGCGCTGTTCCCCGAGGGTAACCAGATCCGTATCCTCGTCGCCCCCCCGCCCACCGGCCGCAACCGCTTCGGTCCCCTCGTACCACCGCAGGCCGTGCCCGCCAGCGTGGCCGAACAACTCCGGCCGATCCTCCCACCGGAACCGGAGAAACCGTCCCCCTGGTACGCCAAGCCGGGAACGTGGATCATCGCTGGTGGACTCATTGCCGGCGGCATCGCAGGCTTCTTCATCTACGACTCGTCGCGCTCCCGCAAGACGGGTACGATTACGGTAGTTAACGAATGACTTCGTACCTTGCAGGCCTCTTCGCCTGCGTGTTTCTCTTCGCCTGCTCGCCCCGTCCGAAAGTCGGGCTGACGATTTACATCAAGCCGCCGGGCTCGATGGAAGTCGACGCCAGCGCCGCGGTCGATGGCGACGCCGCGATCGACGGCGGCACAGTCGCCCAGGACTTCAGCTGTATCGGCGTGGTCGGCTTCGAAATCACCGTTTCTTCGGATGGCGACACCTCGCAGAGCTTCGCCCTCAATGAGGACCCCGTTCTCAGCCCCGAAAGATGTCAACTCAGCCAACCGGTAACGATCCAGGACCTGGATCCCGAGGCTCCGGCGACGATTACCGTCGCCGGGTACGACGGCGCACACAAGCGACTTGTGGTCGGTTCGACGACGGTCACGAATCTTCGCGGCACGTCGGCCACCATTGCGCTCGGAAGCGCCACCGCTCAGCTCATTCCGGTCGTCGTCATCGACCGTGACCCGCTTTACGTTTTGGCCGGCAACCTCAGTCGGGACGAGATCAAGTCGATGACGCTCAGAATTAAGGCGGGCGGAGCAGTCCTCCTCGCCGTCGATGCCACCGCGTCGCAACCGTTTTTTGGCGTCAATCCCGCCGCATATGCCGTCAACAATCTCGTCGCTGACGGCGGGAGCGCCAACATTGCCGTCACGGTCTCGTTCGTAACGACGACCGGCCTGGCAACGCTTATGACCACAAGGACGCCGACCCTCGCCTGGCGTTCCCACTATTACGAGATCGTGCTTCAGTAATGTCGAAGCTGCGCTAGGTTCGCTGGGTGCATCGCCCGTCCCCGACAGCCCTGCAGGATCGCGCTCGAACGCTGGTCGAGCAGATGACCGAGCGGGGGCGCTTCGTGTACGCGCTGCCGCCTGCGGAAGCCGCGAAGCACCTGGAGAGGGTTCTCGCCGGGCACGGGTTCGCGGTTCGCGAAACGGACGCCGAAGGCAAGGTGACCAAGTGGAGCAACCGGGGGGAGACCGCTTCGATCGTCGTTCTCCTACGCGAGGATCTCGAAGTGACGCTGGTCGAGGCCCAGGGGGGCGACGCCGTCGAGCCGCTCGCTGCCGTCCTGAAAGAGACTGGGTTCTTCGCGCAATCGACGCTGCTCGGTTCGGCGTTCGACGTGGCCACCGCCGACGCGCGCAAAGCGCTTTTGACACTGGCCCACATGGTCGTCGCGTGGGACGACGACTGGGCCGACCTGTTCCTGCTGCACCTGGCTGCGCCCGATCCGATCGTCCGCCATGATGCGGTGACGGCGCTCACCGTGGCAGCCATGGTTGCGCGCGACAAGGGGCCCGCCGCCGAATTGCTCGCCGAGGCAGCCCAACGAGAGACGTACCCGAAGCTCAAAGAAACGATCGAGGAGGCCCGACACCTCGTCGAGGCCATCGCGAGCTAGCGAGACCCCGCTGCGCGCACACGAGCAGCGACGTGAGCGGGCGGGGCAACGCGATGCCGTGCTCGCGAGATGCGGACGAGTAAGGGTCGCTCGTACCGAGCTTCGCCTGGCCCCATCGTGCCCGGTGAATGTCGCGGTTGGCGCGCACGTATCGAAGCACGCGCGCAACGTCGACCGGGGTGCGCAGGATGCGCGCGTGAAACCGGTCGGCCAGCACCTTGCCGGAGCGATGCATCAAGCGGTTGAACCCGCGGGCGATGCGGATCGCGAGCCCCTGCATGCCTCGCGACAGCGCGGATTGGCTCGACGCTTCGGCAACGAAGTGCACATGGTTACCCTGAAACGAGAATTCACAGACGCGCATTCCGAACCGGTCCGCCCCTGTCGAGAGCGCCGCCCGAAGAATGCGGAGGCTCCGCCGGCTACGTAGGTTCCACACGTGAGGTAGGACGCGGAGCGTGACGTGCACCGGAAAGCGCGCCGCCAAGAAGGGGCGAGCTCGATGGGTCACGGGCGCTCGCTTTCCGGTGCGCTTTCGGCCGGCACCTTCGCGGCGGCCGCCCCACCCGGGAGAGCGGGAGCCCATTTCGCGCGGAGGGGGCGGCTGGCCGGTCATCTTGCTCTTGATTGAGCATATATTTTCTTGAGGTGCTCGTCAAAGGGTAAGAGATGTGGGTGCGACTTGGGACGACATGGGATTCGTTCGCGGGCCCGCTGTGTTTCGGGGTTCACACGGGGAGAGCCGGACCGTGAGAAACGCGTAGAATCATGTTGGCATCGAGGGTGCCGATCGTCGACGTGACCGGCGGATCGGTGACCGTGTCTGGGCTGCACCCGGCGTACGCGCCGGGGCACGTGGAGCCGGTCGAGCAAACTTGATTGCGACACATCTGGTACTGCAATCATTACCGGACCTGCGGGCTTGCCTGCACCGAAGCGGTATGTGGGCAGTGTCCCGCTGCCGACAAAGACTGGGAGATCGACAAGGACGCCGGCCTCTGGCTCGACGCCGTCGGCAACCGCTACTGCAAATAGGCTCGGGGCTACGACGAATCTCGCGCACGCCACCTGAGGACGGGCTTGCGGGCCGCGCGCGCTTCGTCGAGGCGACCCACGCGAGAGGTGTGCGGAGCGGACTTCACGAGGTCCGGCTCGCGCTCGGCCTCTTCTTTGATCTTGATCATCGCGTCGACGAACGCCTCGATCGTCTCCTTCGACTCGGTCTCGGTCGGCTCGATCATGAGCGCGCCCTTCACGACCAGGGGGAAGTAAACGGTCGGCGGGTGAAAGCCATAGTCGATGAGTCGCTTGGCAACGTCGAGCGTTTTGACGCCCGTTCGCCTCTCGAGCTCGGAGTCGGTGAAGACGGCTTCGTGCATGCAGGTGCGATCGAACGCGATCGGATAATGCGGGCGAAGGAGGGCGGCGAGGTAGTTGGCATTGAGAACCGCGAGATCGCTCACCGCCTTCAGCCCCTCGGCGCCGAGCTCGCGAATGTACGTATAGGCGCGCACCACCATTCCGAACTGGCCATTGAAGCTGCGAACGCGGCCCACGCTCTTCGGGCGATCGTGGTCGAGACGATAACCTTTTTCGTCTTTCACGATCACCGGCGCGGGAGCGAACGGAGCGAGGTGCGACTTGAAGGCAACCGGGCCCGAGCCGGGCCCACCGCCGCCGTGCGGCGTGGTGAACGTCTTGTGCAAGTTGTATTGCATCACGTCGATGCCGACGTCGCCCGGGCGGGTGCGCCCCAACACGGCATTCATGTTGGCCCCGTCGCCGTACACGAGGCCGCCTTTGTCGTGAATCATTTTCACGATGGTCGGCATCGCGCTCTCGTAGAGGCCGAGCGTGTTGGGGTTGGTGATCATGATGGCGGCGACGTCGTCGGTCGCCGCGTCGAGGGCCCGCGCGAGGTCGGCCGGATCGACGACGCCCGACCGACCGCTCGGAAACGGCACCGCGGAAAGGCCATTGAGTGCACAGCTCGCGGGGTTGGTGCCGTGCGCGGTGTCGGGAACGAAGACCTTGCGCGGCGAGCGCCCCTTCGAGCCATGGTAGGCACGGATCATCATGAGCCCGGTGAGCTCACCCTGCGCGCCCGCCGCGGGTTGCAGCGAAACGCCGTCCATTCCGGCGATCTCGGCCAGCATGCGCTCGAGGCGGTAGATCATCTCGAGCGCGCCTTGCGCGTAAGCGTCGGGCGTGAGCGGATGCAGCCGCGCAAAACCGGGGAGGCGCGCCGCCCACTCGTTGATCTTGGGGTTGTATTTCATCGTGCACGACCCCAGCGGATAAAACTGCGAGTCGATCGAGAAGTTCCATTGCGAGAGCCGAACGAAGTGGCGAAATGCCTCGGGCTCGCTCACTTCCGGAAGCGCCGCCGGCGTCTTTCGCGCGAGGTCACCGAAAACCGCGCGGGCGTCGACGGCAGGCACGTCGAGAGGAGGCAGCGACGCACCCGACCGGCCCGGGGCTCCGCGTTCGAAAATCGGGGGCTCGCGGAACTGGATGCCCCGGCTGACTTGGTTCGACATGGTGTGTGACTCGGCGCGCCTCTGGCCATTACTTCCAGTCTTTGCTCGGACCGCCGGGTTCAGCCGTTCCGCCGATGCTCTTCAAGTCGGGCACGACGTGCCGTTGCTTCACGCAATCCCATTTGTTGCCGGTCTCGCTGTCTTTCAACCCCCACTCCCCCTCGAGGTTGTCGTCGATGTTGTCGCCGGGGGGGCGCTTGTAGACGAAGTACCCCTTGCCCTTGCTCGTCGCCGAAGGTCCGACTAGGCCGATCTTGTGCTCGGTCCATTCGAAGTGAAAAACGTTGCCCTGAACGGGTCCGTTCAGCTCGCCCCAGGCCGAGTGATCGGTCCGCAACCATTTGCCGGCGATGCTTCCGCCGGTCTCGACCAGGTGCAGGTTGCCGTATTGAGGATTGAAGTAAACGCCGTTCCAGGAAGCTCCGTCGGGCATGCTGCCAGGCTTGATGTTGGCCGTGCTTCTGCCGGAGCCGCCTTCGCCGCTACATGCTGGCAAGGAGCCGGCGGCAAGCACGAAGGGGATGGCGAGAACGGCCAATTTCCAGCTGGGGTTTCGCATGGGCCGCAATCTACCACGGCTCACGCTCCGAGGAAGAGGGGCAAAGCGCAATCGGAAGAAGCCCAATCGAGCAGCACTCGCGGCAGGCCGAGCTCGTGCGCGAGGACGAAGACAGGCGCCCCCCCCACCTTCCAGGGCAGTTTCGTGGCGCACTTGGCGGTGGTGAGCCAAGCCTCGATCCGCGCCCCCTTCGTCGATCGGTCGAGCTCCCTGCAGCGCGGACGATCGTGATCGGCGAGCGTGACGGTAACGCTCGGGTGGAGCCCGCGCTGGGCGAGCGCCCGCATGACCCTTTCCGGGCGGGCAATGGCGAGGAGGAGGCCGAATTTCGTGCCGGCGAAAGCCGCGACCGGCGTCGGATGACCGTCGCAACCGACCACGCGATCGACCGTTGCGACGATGTCGGCGGGCGACGAGGGGGCTGCGAGCGCGTCCCGCACGAAGATAGCGATATCGGCCACTCCGAGCAGCGCGTCCGGCGGCGCGCGGAGGTCACCTGCCGGCGGGCATTTCCCATTGCCCCACGGTTGATCGGCGTCGAGCAGCAGAAGGGCGCGGGCGAGCCGCTCTGGGCGTGTCTGCAGAACCCCGTCGATGACGAGGCAGCGCGCCTCGCGAGCCGCCCAATCGATGGCGGCTTGCCGCGTCGGCGCGACGATCACCGGAGCGCCCACCTCGGCGAGCCGCCTCGCGGCGAAGAGCGCGTCGTCGCCCACGTCGTACACGTCATCGGTCGGCAGGACCATGCGCGCAGACCTCGGCTTGGCCCGGTAGGCGTGCCCGATCAGCGCCACTCGCTCGCCGCGACGAGCGAGCGCTTCGGTGAGCGCGATGGCAAAGGGGGTCTTGCACGATCCGCCGAGCGTGGCCCCTCCCACGCCGATCGCGCGAACGCCGGGGGGAACCGAGAGAGGCCGGCACACCGCTCGTGCGCTCGCGGCGCCCCAGGCGGCCGAAAGAAGCCCGAGTCCGGCCCAGCGTGCATCGCCCGACTCGAGCTCGCGCGCGATCGCCGCGCGAACACGCAGTCGGACCGCAGGTCCCCAGCTCACCTCTGCACCCGCTCGCGAGGAACGACGAGCTTGTGCCTTTTTTCGCCGCGCGCGATCTCGAGGACGACGTCGTTGCCGATCGGACCGGAGAGACGGCTGCGCGCTTCTTTCGCGGATTTGACCGGCTGCCCGTCGATGCGGAGGATGCGATCGCCTACTTCGAGCGTGCTGCGTTCGGCTTCGCTCCCGGGGGTGATGCTGCCGACGGTAACGCCGGCGGCCGACCTATCGTCGAGCGTGATGGCGACATCGCCGCTCGACGTCGAGTCGACACCCTGGTCGCGTTCCTGCGTCGTGATCGAGATGCGCACCCGGCTCGTCGTCCGCCCGGCGGTCACCCGGATGCCCGAGACCCGCCCGCGTCCGAGATCCGGGGCGTACGCTTCGAGATTCACATCGCCCTCGGGAAGATCGCTGAGTTTGAACTCGCCGTGCGCATTGGTCACCACGATGCCCGCCGGCAGGCTTGCGGGCAAGGGCGTCGGTATCGAGCCTTGACCGACGCGCGCGCCCACGACCGGATCGCCGCGCGCGTCGACAACCTCCCCTTCGACCGTGCCCCCCTCCTCCAGGTTCAAAGGCTCGAGCGCGGCGGGACGATCGCTGCGTGTCTGCGGCTCGATTTTCACGACCTGCTCGGCCTTCGCGTAGCCGGCCCGCGTGGCGAGCAGGTGGGCCGAGCCGGGCGGCACGTCGTCGAAGCGGAACACTCCGTCGCGATCGCTGCGGGCGTGCAGGGCGCCCGTTACCACCTGGAGCGTGACTTCCGCCCCCTCCAATCGATCGCGTCCTCGGCGCGTCGTGACGGTGCCGGTCACGCTGTTGCCCCCCTTGAGCTCGACGCGCAGCTCCTTCGGAGCCGCCTCGATCTCGCGCACTTCCGGCGCTCGCCCCCGGTGCGAGATCGAAAGCTGAACCGGGAGGCCGACCACGTCTTTGAAGACGGCATGGCCATCCCGATCGGTGAAGAGCGTGCGGCGGGTGGGCGAGTCGGCCGCCAGCGAGAGAACGCGAATCTGCGCCCCTTCGAGCTTCGTTCCGCGATCGTCGACCACCTCGACGGTCATGGCCTCTCGCATCGCCGGCAAAACGAGCTCGATTTCTTTGCGCTCGGCTTCTTTGACGGTGACGGTCGTCCGCAGAGCGACGTCGTCGAGCGCGTCGGGACGACTGACCGAGACCACGATCTCACCGGGCACCGCAGCGAACGCGAACGTGCCGTCGTCGGCGGTCATCGTGGTCCGCTCGAGGGACCCTTTGGACGCGGCGATGTCGACGCGCACGCCGGAAACGGGCCTTGCATGATCGTCGATCACCCTCCCCTCGAGGCTTCCGCCGCCACGCATGACGACATGGACGTGGGCTTCGCCGCCGGGCGCGAGCGCCACCGTGGGTGAGACCCCCTCGACGTAGGAGGGGTGCCTCACGATCGCGCGAACGCGCCCAGGGGGAATGGGAAACGCGCGAAAGGTGCCGTCGTCGCGGGTCACCCAAGGCTCCGGGGGAGGCGCGGTTCCGCTGCCGCGCAGAAGACCGGGCGGCATCGCACCCGCGTGGGGAATGGGAGGGATGGGACCGGGCATGACGCCGAGCTCTCCCGACGGCACCAGCTGTCGCGGACCGGTGAGCGCCCACGAAAAATGCGCGGCCTGAAACGCCATCCGCTCCGGCGTTTCGTCGATGGGCTCGCCGTTCAGGCCCGTTCCCACCACCTCGACACTGGCGCCGTCGACGGGAAATCCGCGCGCGTCCACCACGTCGCCGCGCAACGTTCCGCCCCGCAAGAGGCCGATACGCACGGCCGGCGCTGGACCTTCGGGAACCGCGACACCGGTTCGCGGCACGAAACCCTCGGCCCTCGCCGACAGATACGCCGTCCCGAAGACGATGGGGCCGAGCGTCGCAGCGCCGTGCGCATCGGCCGTTGCTTCGAGAGGAAACGAGGAGAGCCCCCCCTCGGCGAGCACGATGCTCGCACCCCCGACCGCCGCGGATCCTTCTTCCTCGCCGTCGGTCACCCGCACGGCTACCCGGCGCCCTTGGGCGAGCACCAGCGTCACCGATTTCGATTCCCCCCGTCCCAGCAAGATGCCCATTTCGGCGGGTGAAACGAAATCGCCGCGCGTCGCGCGAAAATCGTAAATGCCGCGCGGAAGGTCGGGGACCTTGGCCTGCCCTTGGGCATCGGTCTGCGTTTTGCGCGCCGGCCAGAGCCCCGAGCCGGCGACCATCACCGTCGCCGCGCCCACTGGCCGCCCTTCGGCATCGACGGTGGTCACGTCGACGAAGCCGAGCTTGCGCAGCGTCACCTTGACCGCATCGGGGCTCGCTTTGTTCACCGTCTGCGACACGGCTTCGAAACCGGCGGCTCGAACTTTCAGGTTCCAAGGCGGCGGCCCGAGCCGCGCGATCGCCGCTTGCCCGCTCGCGTCGGTTCGCGTCACGTAGGGCAGCGGATCGCCCGTGCGTGCTTCCACCCACGCCTCCGGCACCGCCGCTCCTCCGTCGTCCACCGCCGCCACGCGCAGCGTATTCGCGCGACGCAGGCGCATCTTCACTTCGCGTGCCTCCGGCCCCACGATGAGCCGTGTCGAGCCGCGCGCCCACCCTTCGGCCTCGGCCAAAATTCAAGCCTCGCCTTCCGGCAGCGACTTCACCGTCACCTGCCCCGTCGCATCCGTACGAGCCGCCCCCGCCAGGTACGCCCGATCGTCTTGCATCGACAAGACACGCACCGAAGCCCCGCTCACCGGAGCCTCCGTCTCATCTTCGACCAGCACCAGCACTTGCCCTGGGCGATCGGTGATCGACGAGGGCACCGGGGGCGGTTCGATCCGCGCCGACGTGACGAATTTCGGCCCACTATCGCGCAGCGTGCCGACCCAAGTCAGCGAAACCACGACGGCAATCACCAGAAGAATCCGCTCTTTGCGCGGCACCCTCCGACGATAACGCCCCCGGCGCCCGCGTGCTTCCCTTCCGCTCGCCCCCCCGTCGTGGAAAGGTCCCCCGGTGGTCCCCCCTCGCACCTCGGCGCTCCTTCTCGCCCTCGTCGTGCTTGGCTGCAAGCGCGGGTCAGCCGAAGAGCGCCGCTGGACCCCGTGCTCCTGCGCGTACGTCACCGACTACGACGACCCCGGCAAGATCACCGTCGAAGTCTGCGCCGAGCCGACGCAAGCTCTGAGCGCCGCCCAGAGCTGCGCCCAGGGGGTGGGAGTTGGTGCAGTGACCGAGTGCACGTGCCCACTGGCAGTACGATCGCGCTGTGGAGAACGAGACACCTGCCGGGACCCGGTGGTTCGTCAGTGAAGCCCGCTGCAACGTTTTCCAATGTTGCACTTCGCTCAGCGGACGGAGGCAGTCACCTGCCCCGGTGTTGCAGCTGGTCACCTTCAGCTGGACGCGAGCCTTCGAGATTGCAATTGCCCTGTATGCTATCTGGCTACTGGGCCACCCCGCGGCCCCGGACGTAACCATGTGGAATGTGGCGCGGCTCGGCTTCATTCATGCAAGAGTTCCCATCAAAGATGAATTTCCGTTTTTTGACGTGTCACTCTCACGGTAAGCGTTCGCCTAAAGAAGGCCGGCGTCGGTGGGCCACGACGCTGGCGGTCGGGTTGATGAGCTGCTCCGGCTTGAAACCCAATCAGGGTCCGACGGAACAGCCCCATCCGGATGGGAGCAATGGCGTGGACCGTCCGCAAGACGGGGACAGCGGCGAAGACGCGGATCGACGCTTATCCGGATCGCCCAATCTCCATGACACAGTCTTGATCAATGGTAATTGCTTGGGCACGCTCCTGACGCGCGATTGGGTGCTCACCGCGAGCCATTGCACCGCACACCTGCCGATGGCGGTGACCGTCGCGTACGAAGGCGTGCCCTATACCTCCGCGTATCGTGCCGACCACGCCTCGCTCGACGTAGCGCTCTTGAAGCTGACGACCAAGGTCACGTTGATGCCAGGGGCTCGACTATCGAATGAGCTATGGTTTGGCGAGATGTCGGCGCTGCAAGGCCAAAGCGTGGTCTGCGACAAATGGGTGGACTCACGCACGGTGACGACCGCTACCTTCCCGGTCGATACGGTGCTAGCGGACACCTTCGCGCTGAAACCCGTCGCGCTGCCGGGCGGCGGCACCCAGAGCCTCACCCAAAATGATACCGGAGGTGCGTGTTTTTTTTTCGACAACGGCATTGCCTACATCGCCGGAATCACCAGCCTAGCCGCGGCGGGCGAGCCATCGACGCAGATCGGCGTCGCTTCGATCCGCGAGTGGGTGGACGACGTGATCTTCGCCGACATGGCTCTCCAGCTTTCCGGAACGGCCCCCCTACCGGGCAACGCCAAGGCGGTTGCTGCAGCCGACGATCTGCAGGACGCGTGGATCATCGGTAACGACGACAATGTCTACCGCTGGAATCGCTCTTTCGCTGATCGCTGGGAGCAGGTAGGCACCCATGTCGCGAACACGATCGACGTCGGGCGGGATTTGAATGCGCTCATTGCGAGCAACAAATCCATCTTGCAGTGGACAGGCTCGGCCTGGGCTCCGACCGGCCTGGAGGGGCTCGAGATCGGCGCATCGCAAGATGGACGTACCTGGATCGTCGGACCGGACGATGTCGCTCCGTTCGGCTACATCATCCGCGAACGTGTTCTCACCGGCCCTGCTCTCTCGGTTTGGGGAGCGGGGGATCATATCGATGGTCAGATGATGGGTGGCTGTTGGACCACGAGCCGTTTCCATGGGGTCTATCGCAATCAAAGAGCGTGGATGGCACATGGTGGCCTTGCCAAAGACGTGGCGATTGGAAGTGACCTTCCCACGACGGTTTGGATCATCGGCAGCGTCGACGGCGCCGCCTACCGGTGGAACCTAACGCACTTCGAGAGGTTCCCCGCATCCGGCGGCCCCGTGTTCGAGCGCATCACCGTTGATGACCGCGGGGTTCCTTGGGCCACGAACATCGATGGGCGCCTGCAGAGCTGGAACGGAACGGGATGGGACGACGTTCCGACACCCGAGCGGCCGGTCGACGTGAAGTTCTCGCGATCGAGAGGGCTCATTCTCTTCGGCGAGTCGGGAAGCTTCTACGTCCTAAAGGGCACGAGCTGGGCCAATGCACCGGGCAGCGTTCGAGGAATTGCGTTCGCGTACGAGTCCGCCACTGACACCGTGTGGGTTGTGCAACGCGACAACACGATCGTGAAGAAGGCCTGGGCTTTCTCGGGCGTTTCGATCATGCCGGTGCCCGTTGGCGCAACGGACATCGGTGGAAGTGGAGGAAACAACGAGCCTATCTGGATTACGGGCACCGACCTCCAAGCGTATCACTGGAACAAGCTTTCTGGCTCGTGGGAATCAAAAGGTGGGTCGGCGACCCGCGTGGACGTCGGCTTCGAGGGGCAAGCATGGATCGTCGGCAGCGATTCACATGTCTACTCCATCGATTGGGACCTTCGTGAAGTTCGAGGAGTTTTTGCGAACGAGATCGCGACGGGCATGGATGACAGCGTGTGGGCAGTAGGAATCGACGGCTTTTCCGCGGATGGGAACCAAGTCTTTCTGTGGAACGAAACGAAATGGCTCTGGCAACCGCAGGGGTTCGGCGCCAAGAAAGTAGCGGTCGGCCCGTCGGGACGCCCTTGGATCACCACGGAATCGAACACGATCAAGAAGTATGACGGAACGACGTGGAGCACGTTACCGAGCACGGCCACTGACATCAGTACCGGCGCTGATGGGCGGGCTTGGATCGTCGAAGCATCGGGGGACAAGGTCTTTCGCTACAACGGCGGCGGCTGGCAGCCAGTCGCTGGCCCGAGGGTGACGGAAATCGACGTCGACGCCGAGGGCAAAGCATGGATTGTCGACGACGGCGGAAACATCCTTTTTGGGACTGGCTCCGGTTGGACATCCACGGCTAGCCAGGGGTCAGAGATTGGCGTCGCCCCGACAGGAGCGGTGTGGCGAGTCGGCCCCACCCCGCGAAGTGGTGGCCACTCGGTCGAGAAACTGATCGGTTTGACGCCCCTCAAATGGCAGGAGGTGAGCTCGTCGCAGGGCGGCTCACGCGTCGATGTCGATCTGGATGGCAACGCTTGGATCTGCGACAGCTCGGAGCGGGTGTATCGGTGGTCGGGTTCAGCATGGGTGGCGGCTGGAACAACGAGCGATACCTGTGTCGATGTCGCCGTCGGCAGCAGCGGAACGTCGTGGAAGGTGAATCGAGAGGGTGAGCTGGCACGGTGGAACGGCGCCAAGTGGATCGCCGACGGTAAGATCAGCGGGGATCGGTTGAGCGCGGGTGCCATGGGTAAGGTGATCGTTCGCAACTCGTCGGGCTCGATCCTGGTTCGCTGATTCATTGACGCGGGGCAGATCATCGTTGGCGGAATAGATTCAAATCGATCTCGTATCGCTTGATCCATCGCTGCACTTGCATTCGTGCCTTGCCGAGCGCGCGAGCTACGTCGGAGACGTTCCCCTTGTGATGCTCGAGCAGCAGGAGCAGCTCGCGGCGCAGCTTTGCGTCTGTTTCCGAGAGAGGCTTTTGCTCGCCGATCGGTTCGTCCGCCGTGGCGGGTGGTGCAAGGCCAGTTGCACCTCCGACGAAAAGGTGTCGCGTTTCGACGATACCGCCGCCGGCGAGAGTGAGCCCGCGCACCAGCGCTTGCTCGAGCTCGCGAATGTTCGCCGGCCAATCGTGGCGAAGGAGTTGACGACCGGCCGCGGGTGCGATCGCCATTGGCGGGTGCTGGGGCTCACGCCTGGCGAGTATGCGCGCGATGAGCAGTCCCAAATCTTCGCGTCGGTGACGCAGGCTCGACACGGCATGAGTGAAACCGCCGAGACGCGCGAAAAGATCGGCACGAAATTCGCGCTTGTCGACGAGCTGCGCGAGCGGTTGATGTGTCGCTGCGACGACGCGCACGTCGACCTTGTAGGGTCGAGCACCGCCCACGGGCGTCACCTCGTTTTCTTGCAGGAACCGAAGCAACGCGGGCTGCGCAGGGGCCGGCAGATCGCCGATTTCGTCGAGAAGCAGCGTTCCATCGTCGGCCGCACGGATCAGCCCCTGCTCGTCCTTGACGGCGCCGGAGAAAGAACCTTTCTGGTGGCCGAAGAGCTGGCTTTCGACCAGGTTGGCGGGAATCGCGCCACAGTTCAGTGCAATGAACGGCCCTTTGCGACCGGAGATCACATGCACACTGCGGGCGATGACTTCTTTGCCCGTGCCCGTCTCGCCCAGCAAAAGGATACTAATGTTCGATTTGGCAATCCGACCCAACGAAGCAAGATCCGGTGCCGCTGCCGGCACGAGGGTCGAAAACCCCGGCAACTCCAAGGTCAGGTCGGCGCTGTCGAGATCTTCGGGAGTGGCGAGAGGGGCGGGGATGGCGCTTCGCAGCAGAAACAGCGTGTGACCCAGCTCGAGTACGTCATCGTCGCGGAGGACGGCGCGGTCCACGTTGTGTCCGTTGACGTACGACCCGTTCGTGGAATGGGCATCTTCGACGACCCATCCGTCGCCCGTGTGAAGAAGGCGCGCGTGCGTCGACGACATCGAACGCCCCGGCACGCTGACGATGAGCCGGCTGATGCCGCCGGTAATCTGACGTGTCGCCCGTCGCTCGGGGCCGCGGCCGATGACGATTTCTTCGACACCACTCAGGGCGTAGCGTGCGCCCCCGGCTGCCGGACGATCGCATTCGAGGACGACGAAAAGGTAAGGGCGCAGCGTCATCAAGTCGGGACTTCCCGGCGCTTGCGAGTCCCTGAACGTGTCCGACGTCGGCTCGGTCATGCGGAAGGCAGCTATCGTGAACGGAAGTTGTTGGGGTCGATGTCGAGGCGCTTGAGCCATCGATGGACCTGGGTGCGCGCCTTACCGAGAGCTCGCGCAACATCGGAAACGCTGCCGTCGTGTTGCTCGAGCAAGGCGAGCAGCTCCTGACGAAGCTTCGCGTCGGCTTCGTCAAGAGGCTTCCCCATGACAATGGGGCCGGTCGGCGAGGCGCCAGGTGGGCGGTCGGTGATGCCTTGCAGGAAATGGCGGGCGTCGAGAGCACCGGGAGCGGCGAGCGTGAAACCGCGGATCAAGGCTTGCTCGAGCTCACGGATGTTCGCCGGCCAAGAATGGCGGAAGAGCTGTCGTCCTACTGCGGTCGGAATCGTCATCACTTCGTCGGAGGGCGGTCCTCGGCGAATGATGTCGGCGACGATGATGCCGATGTCTTCCCGTCGCTGTCGCAGAGGCGGCAACAGATGGGTGAAACCGCTCAGACGTGCGAGCAGATCGGCACGAAACTTTCCCTCGTTGACGAGCTGGGCAAGTGGTTGATGCGTCGCCGCGATAACGCGAACGTCGACTTTACACGGCCGTGCGCTGCCGATCGGCGTCACTTCTCGCTCTTGCAAAAAACGAAGGAACGCCGGTTGTGCCTCGCGCGGCAGGTCCCCGACTTCGTCGAGAAGCAGCGTCCCTTCGTCCGCTGCCCGTATCGCGCCGGGCTCGTCGCGTATCGCGCCCGAGAAGGCCCCCTTGACGTGACCGAAGAGCTGACTTTCGACGAGGGTCGGCGGCAATGCGCCGCAGTTGACCGCCGTGAATGGGCCTTTGCGCTCCGAAAGATGGTGCACGCCGCGCGCAACCACCTCTTTGCCGGTACCCGTTTCACCGAGCAAAAGGAGCGAGATGTTCGAACGCGCCACGCGCGCCAAAACGGCCAGCTGAGGCTCCCCGCCGGGCAACAGCGTCGATAAGCCAGGCAGCCGCGTATCGAATTCCGAACTGTCGACATCGAGCGCAGCTCTCGCTGGTGCCAGCAGAGCATCGCGAAACAAGAAAAACGTGTGACCGAGCTCGAGCAAGTCGCCATCTCGGAGAACTGCACGATCCACCTGCTCACAGTTGACCAGCGAGCCGTTGGTCGAGCGCGCATCTTCCAGTACCCACCCTTGCTCGTTGCGCCGCAGACGTGCGTGGGTCGACGACATCGTCCGCCCGGGTACCTGAACCAGCAGTCGTCGCACGCCTCCCGCTAGCTCACGCCTGCTGCTCCTTTCACTTCCGCGCCCGATGACCACTTCCTCGACGCCCATCAACGAATATCGTGCCCCGCCTGACGCCGGCCGGTCACATTCGAGCACGAGGAAAAGGTAGGCATGGGGCCGGAGTGACTCGCTGCGTTGGGAGGCGAGCGGGTCTTCCAGGGTGTCGGCATCGGTGTCCATGACGTCCGCACGACCGACGCTTGCAGGGTCACTGGACATGATTCACTCGCGTAACCACACTCGGGAACGAAACGGTTGCGCCTCGACCCTAGCGGGATACAGTGGTCGAGCTCAAGAAGATGCGTCACCGCGAGGGCAAACGGAGAACGGGCGGAGCGTGGTGATGTCGCCGCCAGCCGAGGAATCTGCCCAGCATACCCCCGAAAAGCCGTTGCGATTCGGCCAGTACGCCGTCGCTCGCGAAATCGCCAGGGGCGGGATGGCCTGCGTTTACGAAGGACGTCATCCGCAGCTCGGGAGCCGTGTCGCGCTGAAAGTGATGCAGCCGGCGGTGGCAACGCAGCTGATGGCGACTGTGCGGTTCATTCGCGAAGCCAAGGCGGCTTCGCAGATCCGCCACCAGCACGTCGTGGACGTCTTCGACATCGGCATGCAGGACGGGATGCCGTTCATCGTCATGGAATTTCTCGAAGGATCCAATCTCGCGGAGCTCCTCGCCCGCAATGGTGCCCTTCCGCTTCCCGGCATCATCGAGATTTTTCTCCCGGTGATTTCTGCAGTGGCTACCGCACACGAAGTCGGCATCATTCACCGCGATCTCAAGCCGGCCAACGTCATGATCACCCAGCGCGCTCCCCACGCGGTACACCCGATGGTGCTCGACTTCGGCATATCCAAGATCATCAACGAAGAGGTGGAAGGGACGGTCACTCGTTCCGAGTCTCTGGTGGGCACGGTCCAGTACATGGCGCCGGAGCTCACGCGGGGCGCCAAATTCGCTTCTCGAGCCAGCGACCAGTACGCGCTCGGGATCATGTTGTACGAATGCGCGACGGGCCGTCGCCCCTTCACGGGCGAGAGCTACTACGACCTGATGCATGCCATCGTGACGACGCCGGTGACGGCGCCCAGTCAGCTCCAGCCGTCGCTTTCCACCGAATTCGATGCTGTCGTGCTGCGCGCGATGGAGCGGGACCCGGCCCGGCGATTTCCGTCGGTTCATGCCCTCGGAAGTGCGCTCCTCTCGTTTGCGGACAAGCGAGCTTGGGCGCTGTGGGAAAATGAGTTCGTCGGCCGATCGGGTGAAAAGCTGAATCCTTGGACCCCCACACCGGGCACCGAGCACGATCTCAGGGCACCCAAGTCCCGTGGGAAGCCCAACCGTACCCGCGCGCCGGTCCGCTCGTGGACGGGATGGTCGCGTTGGCTCATGGCGGCGCTGTCCGCTTACGCCGCCGCGATGACCTTTCTGGCGCTTCGCGGCCCGCGCATGCAGGAGGCGCCCACGCTATCCCATTCCCTCGTGCCGGTCATGACGAGGCCGGTTCCGGTATCGTCGGTCGCTCGCGCAGCAGAACCCATCCCCATCGATGCGCAACCTCCGGTTGACGTCATCGCTTCTCCGCCCACGGCCGCCGAGACGCGGGCGAGCGCGCGACCACGCAAACCCGCTGCGCCCAAAACGCAGGCGTCTGGAGCACCTGCGGGAAGCGGCAGCACCGCCGCACCGCCGGTCGGATCGAGCATGGCGACCCCCCGCGTTTTGGGCACGAACGGTGCTCCAATCGTGGAGTGATATCGGATGCGAACTATCGTCGTTCGGGTCGCGCTCTCTTGTGTGCTCTTGGGCTCGAGCGCTCGAGCCGACGGGGAGGATCAAAGCTTTCTGCAAAGAGGCATTCAGCTCCGCCGCGAGCACCGCGATGCCGAGGCGCTCGAGCAATTCCAAAAAGCGCAGGCGCTTCGGCCTTCGCCGAGAACACGCGCGCAGATCGCGTTGGCCGAGCAGGCCCTCGCGCACTGGGTCCAGGCGGAAGAGGACCTCCTGGCGGCGCTCAGCGCACAGCACGATCGCTGGATCGCGAGCCACAACGAGACGCTGTCCGAGGCGCTTCAGGTGATCCGAATGCACCTCGGCACCTTGGACATCAGGGCCAATGTCGACGGCGCAGAGCTTTGGCTCAACGGGGGCAAGGTTGGTGCCCTGCCGATGCGCCCCGTTCGCGCCGCGGCCGGAACGGTGCACGTCGAGATCCGATCCAAAGGCTACGAGCCCGCCTCGCGAACGATCGAGCTCGAAGCGGGTGCCACGTCGATGCAGAGCTTCGAGCTCGTCGCTCCACCCGCCGAAAACGCGACACCCGATGTTCAGCCCCCGGCCAAGCCTCGATTTTCCGGTGATGCGACCCGCCGCACCCTCGCTTGGTCGGCACTCGGAGCTGCCGGCGCTTTCGCCGCAGGAGCCGTCGTGACCCAGCTCATCCGGGAAACGTACGTCGCACATTATAATAACGATGCGCAGTGTTTGGGCGGCCAGCTTTCACGCGACAAGCAATGTGGCGTCTACCGAACGAGCGCCAACACCGCTCAGGCGGTCGCCAATCTCGGCTACATCGCAGCCGGAGCGCTCGGCATTGCGTCGGTAGTGTTATTCCTGAGCTCGCCAGACCGCCCGAAAAGTACCGGCATCCGTTTGTCGCTCGGCGCGAGTGCGTCGAGCATCGAGCTAGGTTGTCGGGGCGATCTGTGAGCGATGAGAGCGCGCACCTGCGCGATGCGAGGCGACGAAACGCAAGGGATGTACCAGCCTCCCCGCGCGGTGCCAACCCTGATGCTGTGGCACACCTGGGAGCGCCAGCGTCGCGCAGCCGTGCCAACGATGGCACAGTTTGCGCCACATCTTTGCCGCCGCCCTACTCACGGATGTTTGGTCAGCGTGGTGGTGTAATTATCAAAATACGTGGCATCGAAATACCGGCGACCGCCGGTGCAACCGTCCCACATCGGCCGGATCATGAGATGCGCGCAGTTCCCGTCGAATGTGGCGGTATAGCCGGCGCCGAACCACCAAGCGCAGCCGCCCATGCCGATGTTGGTCGTCAGCTCGAAAAGACCGGGCGTCAAGGAATAGGTGCCATACATCGTGTGCGACGCACAAAGCTCTGACCCCAAGAGCGCGCCCACGAAATTACCTACCTCGTCAAAAGAAAACGACGCCGCAGGGGCATCGGGTGCCGATGGAACGTCCCACGTTCCGACCATCGAGCATTTCCCGTCGGTGACCGGTGGAGGATTGTCGCGGCCATTGAGAAGTGAAGGATCGATGCGGGCGTAATTGGAACCCGATTGCAAATGAAGCGCGTCTAGCCCGAGTTTACCGCGCTGGCGCGCGGAAGTGTGAGTTCGGGCTTGTTTCGTCGGGGTGAACGGCATGGCGGGGTGTATGCCCTACGCAGTGCGGAACCTGGCCAGGTCGAGCACGTTGAGCATGTCCTTCTGGTC
>WNGB01002849.1_pt1 | contig 48992 bp, 52 predicted proteins | sample 5400681 | NCBI WGS metagenome assembly WNGB01 (sample SAMN13153367, study PRJNA577476) | soil metagenome | isolation source: 115 cm soil or saprolite under grassland replicate 2 | place: USA:California | collected 2016-06-15
CCTTCATCCTGGAGCGGAAGTCGACGTCCTGCAGCGGGATGTTCACGGCCTGAAGAGCCCGGCCCGATCGCTGGTCGATCGGGGACGGGAGACCGAACCCGAGCGCGGCGATCTCGTCGGTCAGGAGCTCCTCGACGGCCGCGTCCAGCCCCGCCAACAGCTCGTCCTGGGAAGCGGTCGGAGTCGGATGCTCGCGGCGCTGCTCCACGTGCCCTTCCCGGTCGACGACCCCCGCAAGGATCTTGGTGCCGCCGAGGTCGACGCCGATGACACGTTTTTCGTCCAAACCGCGCGGCTACCCTACTGGCTCATGAGCGCGTGGACTCAGCGCCGCTCACCGATGCGCATCATTCGGCGGATCCGAAGTGCCCAAGGCGCGCTCCTGACTCGCGCATTCCTCGGCGGAATCGTCATATTGCTTTTGCTCGTCATCGCCGCCTGCGACGAGGGTGGGAGTGAGCGTCGGAACGGATTGTTCACGTACGACGACGACGCGCCGCTGTCGATTCGGTTGGCGGACTCCTGGCAGAACGGGAACCTGCGAGTGATCAGCCTTTCGTACGCGAGCCCGATGGGCGGTCGCGTGCCGGCCCTGATGGTCGTCCCACGCGGCCATGGCCCGTTCGCGGGCCTGATCGTGCAGCACGGGCTCCCCGGTGACAGGTTTGCCATGCTGCAAGTCGCGGAGGACTTCGCGCGACTCGGAGCCGTCGTCGTTGCCATCGACGCACCGTGGGTTCGAGCCAAACGCCTCCTCACGTTCACCAGGCGCGACCGCACCGAACAGATCCAGCTGATCACCGACCTCCGGCGCGCCGTCGACCTGCTCCACTCCCGCGACGACGTCGACGACGACCGCATCGGCTACCTGGGGGTCAGCTATGGAGCGGCGATGGGCGGCCTGCTGGCGGGCGTAGAGGATCGCATCGCGGCCTTCGTGCTTAACGTCGGGGACGGAGGTCTCGTGACGCACTTCACTGGTGCAGAGGACGCACAGGGACCATTGTCACAACTCCCTGCTGCGCGTCTAGAAAGCTGGCTGGCGGCGATGGAGCCGATTGAACCCCTCAAGTGGATCGGAAAGGCCGAGGCGCCGATTCTGTTCCAGTCGGGACGGGATGACGACTTGGTTCCGCCCGCCGACGCGAAGGAGTTCCATCGGGCTGCCCCTGAACCGAAGGATGTTCGGTGGTACGACGCGGGGCACCTGCTCCCCAATGAGGCGTGGTGCGATGCGGCACGGTGGCTCCAGGAGAGGATCGCCGTTTCGGGGGACAAGCACCCAGCCTGCGTATAGAGGGGAGCCGCGCGCGAGCCCCACGGCGACTGCTTCTATCGTCCTGGGCCCGAGGCTACCCTTCTGGCTCGATGCCGACGGAAGAGAAGCCCTACCGCGTCTACCGGGGCGGGCGCACCAAAGGCAAGGTCCCGCTGGAGCGTCCGGTGCGAGCACGCTCACGCCCCGACCGGAACGGACGCGGCCCCCGCCAGCCCAAGATCCGCCGCCCGCGCCGGCGCTGGGGCTGGAAGCGACGGCTCGGCGTCGGCCTGCTCGTGCTGCTCGTGCTCGCAACCGTGTGGGGGATCGCGGGCTACCTGTCGTTCCGCCACGGAGTCGAGAAGGCGAACGCACGGCTCGACCAGTCAGTGCCGCCTGTGCTCGCGAATCAGAGCGGATTGCTGCTCTCGAACGCGACGACCATGCTCCTACTCGGCCGTGACCACGAGAACACCGACCAACGCGTCGGCCTGAACAACTCCGACTCGATCATGATCCTGCGCACCGACCCGAGCCGCCACCGGCTCGTCTATCTGTCGGTCCCGCGCGATCTGCGCGTTCCAATCCCCGGCCACGGCGAAGACCGAATCAACTCGGCCTTCCCGCTGGGAGGCGCGGCGCTCACGATCCGAACGATCCAGAACCTCACGGGGCTCGAGATCAACCACGTGATGATCGTCGACTTCCGTAGCTTCAAGAGCCTGATCGACAACGTCGGCGGCATCGACGTCAACGTGCCGGCGCCCATCCTGTCCAATAAGTTCGATTGCCCGTACAAAGCGTCGCGCTGTGCGAGCTGGCAGGGCTACCGGTTTCAGAAGGGCACGCAGCACATGAACGGACAGCGCGCGCTCATCTACTCGCGCATCCGTGAGAACCAACTCGATCCGGCGGACAGCGACATCACCCGCGGTCTGCGGCAGCAGGCGGTGATACGTGCCGTCATGGCCAAGCTGCTCGGCTTCGGGACGGTCTTGAAGCTCCCGTTCAACGGCGACTCTCTCCTGAACCCCCTGACCACCGACCTCAGTGCGTGGCAATTCACCCAGCTCGGCTGGGTGCTGAAGCGTGCGGGCCAGAAGAACGCCCTCCATTGCCGCCTCGGCGGGACGGCGACGTCGATCGGCGGCGCGTCCGTGATCGTCGGAAACGAAGACAACCTCTCCGTGGTGCAGATGGTCACCGGCCGCGCGGCACCACAGCCACCTCGCCCCGGCTCGGGTCAGTACGGGCCGGGCTGCGTGGTCGGCAACCGGCAGTTCCGCTAGAGGCCCGCTCAGGCTTCGGCGGCTTTCTTCTTCTCTGTGGATGTGTCGGTCTTGTCCTTCTTGTCGCCCGAGCCCGAGTCGGATCCCGACTCCGAAGCCGACTCCTTCGCCCGGTCCCTCTTGCGCCCGCCACGCCCGTAGTCGGTCGAGTAGAAGCCGGAGCCGCGGAAATGAACCGGAACGGGGTAGAGAACGGTCTCGACGGGCGACGCTCCGCAGACCGGGCATGCCTCCGGCGGCGGATCGGCAATGCGCTTGAAGACTTCGAAGACGTGCCCGTTCGGACACTTGTATTCGTATGTGGGCACGAGATTTAGGACGCTAGCAGCGCTATCGGCCTTGACCCTCTGAAGAGAAAGCCCACGCGTCTCCGGGAAGTGGACCCGTTCTGGCCCGCGACGGCCGCGGTCGCGGCGGCGCTGGCCGGGGTCCTCGGCTGGTTTCTCCGCACCTGGCCGCCCCACGAGGACGAAGCGCTCGCGCTCTTCGTCGGGCGCGGCTCGCTCGGCCACGTCCTGCGCACGGTCGTCGCAGAACGCGGGGGAGCGCCGCTCCACTTCGGTCTCGCCTGGCTGGTCGTGCATCTCGGCGGCGGTCTGACTGGGCTCCGCATCGTCTCGCTTGTCTTCGCGGTCGCGAGCGTCCCGCTGATCGCACTTCTCGGTGCTCGGCTCGCGGACCGGATGACGGGCGTCGTCGCGGCCGCCCTCGCCTCGGGAAGCTGGGTGCTGATGTTCCACGGGATCTACGGGCGGATGTACAGCCTGTTCCTCTTCACGAGCCTGCTCTCGTTCCTCGCGCTGCTGGCGGCGCTCGACCATGGCGGACGGCGGGCTGTTCGTCCTGCTCCGCCGCCGGCGTCTGCGCGAAGCCATCGTGACGCTGGCCGCTGTGGGCGTCCTGGGGATCCCGTTCTGGTTGGCCGACCTCGTGCTGCGCGATCGTTTCGACGTCGGCGTCGGCGGTGGCGGGCCGCGACTCGGGTCCCCGACGTCAGTGCTTCATTACTTCTGGTGGGTCGCCGGCGACTTCAGCGCTGGCCATCACGCCTGGTCGACGCCGGTCCTCGTGCTTGCGCTGGTCGGAGCGGTCCTGCTCTGGCGACGCCGGCCCGAAAGTGTTGCGCTGTTCGCGTGCGTCATCGCAGTGCCCGCCGTCGCCTTCATGCTCGCGACGCTCAACTCGACAGCGTCGCCCGAGGCACGCCACCTGATCTTCGCGCTGCCGTTCTTCAGCGTGCTGCTCGCCGCGCCGATCGTCGAGCTCGGGCGCCGCGGTGGGCGGCTTGCGCCCGCTGTCGCGCTCATCGCGGTTGCCGTGCTGCTCACCGGAGAGGTGCGCTGGACGCACCAGAAGACGCCGCCGCTCTTCGACGGCGACCCTCCGGGCGAGATGCAGGCGCGCGATGCAGCGGGAGCATGGCTCGCCGCCACGTATCGGCCGAGCGACGTCCTGCTCGGCTACGAGCCCGTGTATCTCCAAGCGTGGGAACGCAACCGCTCGTTCTCGGGCCACACGCTCCCACGCGCGGATGGGGCTCTGCTCGCGTCATCCCTGAAGGACATTCCGGAGCCGCTCGGCCGCGGGGTGTGGGTCTTCGACGCGAGCGACACGACGAACGTGAAGGAGCGACAGACGATTCCGCTCGAGCTACCGAGCCCACATTCGGCGTTCGAGGCACGCGTCTACGGCCCCTTCCTGGTGATCCGGTCCCGGCGCCCGCTGGTGACCCGTGCGCGCTACCTATCGGTGTCGGAGGACGTGATGCGGCTCGGCCGCAGGCTCGGGATCGGCGACGCGGACATCAACCTGCGCACGCTGCTGCGCGCGGAGTCACGGTTCTAACTCTTCGCGCTCCTTCTCGACGATCTCGCGGTAACAGGGCGCGCCTTCGAACGCCTCGAGCCCCTGGAAGACGGGCCGATCTAACTGGGCCAGACGGCGTCTGCGGCGCGCCGCGGCCAGAGCCGCGGAGGCGCCGAGCACTCCGCCGACGACGAAAGAGCCGAGCCGGCCGCCCCTGTGCTCGCCGTCCATGGGACGATCATAGGTCGTGCTGGTCGTAACCCTCGGCGATGCTCTTCTCGACGTGATCGTGTGTCTCGACGAGCCGCTTTCTTCGGGAGCGGATGCCCTGGCGAACACGCAGACGGCCGCCGGTGGGCAGGCGGCGAATGTCGCAGCGTGGGCGGTGGCGCTCGGTGCGGAGGCGCGAACCGTCTCGAAGCGCGGCGACGACCTTGCCGGTCGGCTCGTGACGGCGGAGCTCGAGGGTCGCGGTGTCGAGGTCGCCGGTCCGCCGGCCGGGGGCCGCAACGGCATCGTCGTCTCCCTCGTCGGCGCGGACGGTGAGCGCACGATGGCATCGGATCGCGGTGTCGCACCGAGCCTCTCTGCTGACGACCTCGACCCGGCATGGTTCGCATGCGACTGTCTCCACATCTCCGGCTACGCGTTGCTGGCAACGCCGATCGACGGCGCCGCGTTTCGCGCTGCGACGTTGGCGCGCGCGAACGGCGCTCGTGTGAGCGTCGATCTCTCGGCCTGGACTCGAATTCGCGAGTACGGGCCGGTGCGGTTCCGCGACCAGCTCGAGCAACTCGCGCCCGACGTGATCTTCGCCAACGAGGCGGAGTGGGAGATCGTCGGCGCTGCTTACGGGCTCGCGCCGACTGCGGTCGTGAAGCGCGGCGCCCGCGGCCTGCTCGTACTGGGCGAGGAGCGCGTCGAGCTGCCGGCGCGCGACGGCGAGGTCGTCGACGCGACCGGCGCCGGTGACGCGCTCGCAGCGGGTTTCCTCGTCGGCGGCCCCGAGCTTGCGCTCGAAGCCGCAGCGCGTTGCGTCGCCAAACCGGGAGCGATGCCGTGATCGTCGTCTCGGACGAGGTGCGGGAGGCGGATGCAGTCGTCGCGCTCGAGACGACGCTCGTCGCGCACGGCTTCCCTGCGGGCGAGGGCGTCGCGGTCGGGCTCGAGGCCGAGCGCCGCGTTCGCGCTGCCGGCGCTGTGCCGGCGACGATCGGCGTGCTCGACGGGAAGATCCGCGTTGGGCTCACGGAGGGAGAGCTCGCGCGTTTCGACGCGAGCGCACGCAAGGCCGGCCCGCGCGACCTCGCGGCGTGCGTGGTTCAAGGAGCCGTCGGTGCGACGACGGTCGGCGGAACGCTTGCGGTCTGCCGCGCGGCGGGCATTCGCTTCATGGGAACGGGCGGGCTCGGCGGCGTTCATCGCGGCTTCCCCGGTCCGCCACCCGATGTGTCTGCCGACCTCGGCGAGCTCGCGCGCACGAAAGCGCTTGCCGTTTCCGCCGGCATCAAGTCGTTGCTCGACATCCCCGCGACGCTCGAGGTGCTCGAGACACTCGGTGTGCCAGTGCTCGGTTTTCGCACGGATACGTTGCCGCTGTTCTACTCGGCGCACGGCGGCCCGCCCGTGCCGGCACGGGTGGAGTCCGCGTCAGAGGCCGCGCGAATCGCGCGGGCCCACTGGGAGCTGGGCGGCGGCGGACTCCTGCTCGCACGACCACCCGACGACAGCCTCGACGACGTCGAACCGCTGATCGATGAGGCCCTGGCCGCAGCAGCGCGCAACGGTGTGACGGGCCAGGCTGTGACGCCGTTCGTCCTGACGTATCTGCACGAGCACAGTGGCGGCAGGACGCTTGCAGCGAACCGCGATCTCGTTGTCGCGAACGCCGCCCTCGCCGCAGAAGTCGCCATGTCTCAGCAGCCCACGCCTCGGTAGCCCACGCCGGGGACTGTCCCCACCAAGTCTGCAGCGGACACGTCCCGCCCTGGTCCGGTTTAGACGGGATGCGTGTAACGAATGTGTGACTTTTCTTCCACAGCGTGGCTCGCCGGGACATGGCTTTGGGCTGGAGCCCGCATACGTTTGACGGCGGCACGCCGCGGTCCGAATCGGGTTTCGGACAGGTGCGCTACAGATCTCGCCGCGCGAAGCCTGCGGCGGCCACTGCACCCACGAGTACGAGGTATGCGACCGCCCAGAGTCGCAGCCAGACGCCGCCCTGCTCCGCGCCCCCGAACGGACCGAGCCGCAGCAGGAACCCCGTCAGGCCCGACGTCTTCTCCGTGATCGAGCGCAGCGCATCCTGGTAGAGCGCCTCGAATGGAATCGCCCAGGCCGCGATCTTGGCGGCGTGGATGAGGCCGGGCGAGTTGAGGACATGCCCGATGTTGCCGAGCAGCCCGGCGACGAGGCCCGCGCCGAAGATCATGAAGATCGCGATCCCGTTCGCGATCGAGCTCAGAAACACCGAGCCGAGGAGCGACAAAGCGGCAACGATCAGCACGCCGCCCGCAAGCTCCAACGCGGGTGTCACGATCCGGTCGGGCCACCACGAGCCCTCGAGCCCCGTGAGCAGCATCCCGGCGAAGTAGAGGATCAGGACGTAAGGCACGCACACGGCCGCGGCGCCCAGAAAGCGCGCGACGAGCAAGGTCGTCCGGCCGATCGGCCGGACGACGAGAGGCTGGAGCAGCGCGCGCTCCGCATCCCCACGGACGGTGCCGAGCGTCAGGAAGATCGCCAGGACGGCACCGAGGAAGAGCGTCCCGAACATCGCCATGCCGAAGAGGAACGCACCCGCGAACGTTCGCGAGTCGACGCCCGCTGGCGGGACCACGCCCGCGACGTGATGGAACGCATAGCGCACGCCGAGCCAGTACAGGCCGAGAAACGCGACGGTGAGAAAGCAGACGACGAGAAAGACCTTGCGGCGCAGCGCCTCGCGCAGTCCGTAGCCGGCGATCGTCCAGATCGCGGTCACGAGGTCTCACCGCCGACGGCCTCGACGTACACCTCTTCGAGCGTCGAGGTAAGAAGACGCGCGCCGTAGACGTTCTGACCAGCGCGCACGAGCTCGGCAATCAGACGTGGGATGTCGTCGCGCCCTGCGTCCTGATAGGTGCGCTTGCCTCCGTCCGTCTCGATCTCGACGCCGCGCGGCTTCGCCAACTCGGCCGGCGTGCCTGCGCTCACGACTCGTCCGCCCAGGAGGATGACCACGCGGTCGCATACAAGCTCGATCTCGCTGAGCAAGTGCGAGTTGAGCAGAACGGAGACACCGCGCCGCTGCAGCTCTTCCAGCAGCGTGCGCACCGTCCGCCTGCCGACCGGGTCGAGCGCGCTCGTGGGCTCGTCGAGCAGCAGCAGTCGCGGCGAGCCGACGAGCGCCTGCGCGATCCCGAGACGTTGCTGCATTCCTTTCGACATCGCTTCGACGGGTCGCCGCCGTGCCTCCTGCAAACCGACGAGCTCGAGCAGGTCTCCGCGCTCCTGCTCACCCCCGCGCGAGCCGGCCAGACGCTGATGCAGCTCGAGCAGCTCGTCGGCCGTCATCCAGCCGGGAAAGCGGAAGAGCTCGGCGAGATAGCCGAGTGCCGCCCGCGCTTCACGCGAGCCGGCGCGCACACCGCAAATCTCTGCACGCCCCGCCGTCGGCCGGACGAGACCACAGGCGATCTTCACCAGCGTGGATTTCCCGGCACCGTTCGGCCCGAGCAAGCCGACGAGCTCGCTCTCACTGACCTCGAGATCCACTCCGCCGAGCGCTTCGATCGCGCCGTAACGCTTGACCAGGCCGCTGACGGCGAGCGCTGCGGGCACGGCGCCGAGCGTACACTCAGTGTCGTGCCACGCGGTTACGAGGAAGGGCCGGTCGCCGAAGAAGCAGAGGCACGCCGCGATGCACTCGCCCGCGGCGAAAACCTCGAGCCTCTACCCCACACGCCGGACCGGCGCGCGGTCTACGGCTCGACCGACGAAGAGCCGGACAAGCACTTCCTCGGCTGGGCGGACGAGGTCGATCCGGATGAGCTCTTCGAGTCCGGGCGCGCCTGGGGCATCACCGTTCTGCGCGAACGCGCCGACTAGCCGAGCGCCGTCAGGAACTCGTCGATCGTCAGCGCCGTGAGTGTGCGGATCTTGGTGCTGCCGCGCGCACCGAGCGAGACGGAGACGCGCGCAATCGTCGCCGCGTCCGGCGCCTCGACGATGTTCACGAAGTCGTAGTCGCCGAGCGTCGCCCACTGGTGGAGGACCTTGGCGCCGAGCTCCTCGACGTCCTTGTTGACCTCACGCAGACGATCAGGGTTTGCCTTCAGTGTCTGAACGCCCTGCGCCGTCAGACTCGAAAGCAGAATGTATGTCGGCATCGTGCTTCCTCCTCGGTCGGGGGCTCGACTCTACTCTCGCTTCCTGGTCGACGTACAGGATCGCGGCGCCCAGCATGAAGACCGGAGTAAGGACGAGAAGCGCGAGGAGCGCCGCGACGCGCAACGCCTGGTCGCTCAGCTCGCGCAACGAGAAGAACAGCACAAGACCGGTCAGGAAGATGGTGATGATGAGCGTTGCGAGTGAGCCCAGCACGTGGATGTAGTCCGCGCGGGCGAGTTGCACGCCCCGCCGTAGCGCGTCGAGGAAGCCGCGGCGCTCGACGAGCGCAGCAGGAGCCGCGAGACAGAAGAACGCGAGCCACGCGACCGCCATCAGGTTGATCCCCGGGAAGTCGCTGAAGAGCCTCGCGAGGCAGATCGGCAGGAACGCGACGAAGCCGGTCGCGAGCGCGACGAGCACGTAACGACTACGCCCGATGGGCCTCACCAGAGCAACCGCACCACCGTACGACGCGGCAAAGACGAGCGGGCCGACCAGCACGTCGAAGATCGCTCGCGCTGCTCCATCCAACTCGCTGTCCGCCACGCCGAAGATTGCGGGCCCGATGCCAAGAGCGAGTGAGGGCCAGAAGCGCGCGCCGTAGAGTTTCAGCGCCTCGGCGACCAGCTGCCCGACCGTGCGGGTCTCGGGCGGAAGCGGCGGCGGCAGCGGCGTGCGCGTGCGTGGCATCGCTCGAATCTACTTAGGGCCCGGGAACGCTGCTTTACCGCCGACCCAGTCGACCTCCAGCTGCACTCGCGAATTGTGGAGCGCTTCCAGATTGGCCACGATCTCGCGCGTGCGCGTGTCGATCACGTCCCCCGCGTCGCCGACGTAGACGAAGCGCCCGTCCGCACTATGCAGGAGCGAGCCGATGCGACCGCACGCATGCTTGCACGGATTCTCGTCGCCGGAGATCGGCTTCGAGAGGCGGACGTCCTCCAGCCGCCGCGGCGGGCTGCCCGGGAGCTCGCTCACGTCGAAGATATGGACGGCGCTGTTCGGCGCGTCGAGCACCCAGAGCTCGGGACGATCCGGCGCGAGCGAGAGCCCGTGGCTCGGCGGGTCCGGCCCGAACCGCGGGTTCCAGGTGAAGCCGTTGAAGCGCGTGACGTAGAGCAGGCGGTTCGTGTTGAGGTCGAGAATGCGAACCCCGAGCAAACCGCGACGTGTCACGTAGCTGACTCCGTGCTCGGTGTCCCTGACCCTGAGCGTGTCGGACGCCGCGGGCGTGGCGGCAGCGAGCCATTGCGTCTGCGAGAGAGGCAACGCCCCGACCAGGCGCTGCTGCTGATCCATGTCGAAGAAGCACGCGGAGCCGTCGAGAATCACGACCTCGTAGCGGTGGGTCCGACCGTCGGTGGGCGGTCGCCAAGAGCTCACTCCGGAGACCAGGCAGCGCGGGATCGACTCGGAGCTGAAGTACACCGTCAGACCGGCGATAACGCCGACGACGGCAAGGGCAAGCGCGGCGGCTCGCAACCACACGCGCTTCATCCGTCGAGCTCGGAGAGCAGCCTCGGCAGAGCGGCGTCGAGCGCGACGAGCGCATCGTCGAAGCGCCAACGCGTTCGATCCGGTTCGTCGATCTCGTTGGAGACGGCGCGCACCTCGACCGCCGGGATGCCGGCGAGCCTGGCCGCGCGTAATACCGCAAAGCCTTCCATTGCCTCGACCTCGCAACTGGTCGTCCCGCCCACGCGCGCGCTCGTGCCGATCGGCAGGACGCACGCCTCGGGCAGCGCGCGCTGCGCCGCATCGACCAGACGCGGCTCGGGGCGCTCACGTTCGGGAACGAGCCCTCCTGCCGGCGCGTCCTCGTACACCGCTTCGGAGCCGATGACGAGCTGGGATACGGGAATCCCGCGCGCACCGGCGATCCCGACGTGGAGCAACACGTCGGGCCGCGGCCCTCTTGCGAGTGCGCCTGCTGTTGCAGCGGCTGCCTCGACGGGGCCGATCCCGCAGACGAGCGTCGCTGCTCCTGCGGCACCGGCGAGCTCTCGCTCGGTTGCGGCGACGACGAGGATCATCCGGGCAACCTAGCCGTGTCACCCCAAAGGGTGAACCGGCGCAAGGATTGCCAGGGAACGGCATCTCATCAGTAGCCGCACGCATTCGCCGCTGCCAGGCCCCACTCGGCGGCGATGACAACAAGAGAGCCGCCCACCGCAGGGGCGGCTCTTGCCTTTCACACCCGGGTAACCCTGAAGGGGGATTTCTCGGTACCTCTGCAAGATTCGCCGGCCTCGGGCGTCTCAGAGTAAAAGCACCAGTAGTAAGCCGCCCCTGAGGCCCGCCGCAGGCCGAGGGGGCAAACCATCCCCACAAAGGGCCGCGGCAGCGGCCCTTTGCGTATTTCGGAGGTATGAGATGTACGCCACGCAGATCCAAACGGGGGAGCTGCGCGAGACCGACCTACCAGCCGGTTACGGCGAGTGGAGCGACTACGCCAAGTTCGCCGTGACATTCGCACCTCGGGACCGGGACCTGTGCTCCGAAGCCGCCAGCGACGCCTTCGCGCGATGGCGGCGGACGGGCGAAGTCCCGCGAACGCTGGAGGAGCTCCGCGCCTGCCTCTGGTACGAGCAGCGCCGCTGGCGCTTCCTCGGTCGCGAGCCGGACACCGAGGGCATGCGCTACGCAGGTGCGCTCATCGGCGCCATGCGCCACTGCCTCTAGAGACCGGCCGCAATCACCGCCTGGGTCACCGTGTCGTCCACCGACGACACGGGTGACTCGTGCCCGACCCACGGGTCGCCGCCGAAGTAGCGGACGAAGATCTTCTCCGCCGTGCGGGTTGCGAGGGCCTGCGTGGTGAGCGTCGGGTTCGGACCGCCGACGCCGTTCGGCAACGCGGAGTTGTCGGCGACGAACAAACGCTTGACCCAGCGCGCTTCGGCGTCGGCATCGAGAACGGAGTCGGCCGCGCTGATGCCCATGCGCATGGTGCTGTGGAGGTGGAGGAGTAGACCCGGGAAGTTCACGCGCACAACCTCGCGGGCGCCGGCTGCGCTGAGCAGCTCGACCGCGCGGGAGGCGAGGTATTCGCGATTCTTCAGCGTTCTCGGTGAGCGCGCCCTCACTTCGAGCCTCGGGATTGGGCCATGCGCGTCTGGAGCCATCGCGGCGGAGAGTGTCACCCGGTTTTGCGGCAGGACGTCGTCATCGGTGATCACCGCGATGCCCATCAGTCGGTCGATGTCGTGCATGAAGCGCTTCATCCGCTCGCCCACGAGGCGGCCGACGGCATTCGCCCCCCACGCGCCCACGCGAGCGCCGTTGTCGTAGAAGCCGGCGATGCCCGAATCGCTCGAGGTAAGAGCTTGACCTTGCAGCCCCGGCGACACGCCGGTCTGCTCGAGCCCGCCGAAACCGGGGAAGTCCAATCGCGCCGCTGACGTCGGGCCCTTGGACGAGCCGGTGTACGTGGTGAACCTGCCGACGAGATAGTCCAGGTAGTGATCCGTCAGGCCGCGACCGACCTGATCGTTGGGATTCGGCAGGCCACTGTTCAGCCACAGCCGCGGCGTCTCGACCGGCCCTGCGGCGAGCACGACGACTTTCGTCTCCTCCGTCGTCAGCCGGCCGGTGCGGGTGTGGCGCCAGGTGACGCCGGTCGCACTCGCGCCTTCGGTCTCGATGCGTACCGCAAAGGAGTCCGGCAGCAGCGTGATCGCCTTCCCGTGCGTCCAACGATCAGCAGTGAGGGCCATCGGGATGTAGCTGGTATGCGTGGACCTCTTTGCGCGTAGGTTGCGCGGCGCCTTCACGGGTTCGATGCAGCCCTGCGGGCAGTAGCCACAGAACGTGCAGCCTTTCGCCGCCGGGTACGTGAGCTTCTTGGGGTCGTTCGTCCGCCCCGCCGTTCCCTGCGGCTGCAGGATCGCGTTCTCCTGCGGGCGGTACGCAGCACCGGTGATGTCCTTGGAGGTCTGGTGCGGCAGACCGAGCTTCGCTGCGCCCGTGAGAAACCGCTCTTCCTTCGCCCCCATCGCCGCGGTCTGCACCGGGAGCGTGTGCTCGACCCATTCGTAGTACGGGATCAGCTCGCGGTAGCCGAGAGGCGCGATGTGAATGCGGTCGTAGTCAGCGGCGTCGGCACCTGTGTAGTCAGAGAAGGCTCCAGGCATGGCGCGCGGCGAGTTGGCGAAGTAGTGCACGGTGGAGCCGCCGACGCCCGCCGTCTGCCAGAGGAAGCAGTTCTGCGGCAGGTCGCGCGCCCACGGCGGCTGCGTGCGGTCGCCGGGGCCGAACCGGAAGACGCCGATTGCCGGATTGTTCGCCTCGTTCTCGAAGTGCGACCACTCGCGCTCGCTGTGCTCGAAAGCGGCGCCGGCTTCCAGGAGGAGCACGTCGAGACCGCGTGCGGCGAGCTCCTTCGCGACGACAGGCCCGCCGCCGCCCGCGCCGACGACTATTACGTCACGCACTCGGTTCGGCGGCTTTCCGTCCCTGCCAGTAGCCCTTGAGCTCCTTGCGCCCCTCCGCAACGCCCGCGTAGCGCGTCAACCGCCAGCCGACCGGTCGGCGCCGGACGCGCCGGCGCTTCGGGTCGTACGCGCCTGCTTCCGAATAGGCAAGAAAGGCGACGAGGTCGGGCAGATTCCCGACGAGGAAGCGGATCGAGCCTGCGCTCTCCGTCTGCAGCGCTTCGACGGTCTGGAAGACGCGCGCCTTCTCGGCGAAGGAGAGGTTCGCGAACGGCGAGGCGAACGTGCCTTGCCGTGATGTCGGGTCGACTTGCGTGGCGTATCCGTTCAGGATGGTCGCGGCCGTGGCCGACAACGGCAATGGGCCCGGAAGGAATCGGTCGAGCGTCCGAATCAAGACCGGCGTCGCCCCCGCTTCGATCCCTCCCGCGGTCTTCGACTTCGTTCCCTGCGCACGCGAGTAGCGATCGCGGCCCGGCACGACGAAGGCGACGAGACCGTTCATGGTCTGCTGGACGACGTTCGGCCCTGCGGCGTACGCATCCTCGAGCCAGCCCTGGAGTCGAAGCGCATGCGGCAGGCGGTCGAGCACGGCCGCTCCCGCGACAAGCGCGGTCGCGCGCTCGAGCAACTCGCGCCGTGAGACCCCTGTCATCGCCTCACCCGCGCGGAATGACCTCGCGCGAAGGATCGTTGGCCGGGTCGTTCGCGGGTAACACGTCGTGGGCCCACTCGCTCTGCTTCCACTGCGGCACGGGTGTCTCGCACTCCGCCTTGGGCACGAACCGCGACCGCTTGACCAGTTTGTACTCGTGGATGTAGCGAGGGCAGTTCGGGAAGACCTCGGTCGCGCTCACACGCACGACTAGCTGTGCCTCGGGGTAGTCGGCGAGCAGAGGATCGGCGTCGTCGACGGATGCGACGCCGTTGAGGCGCATCCGCTTGCGGCCCTCGAAGTCGATGAAGAGCAGGCCGACGTTCTTCGTCGCCACCAGATTCCCGGCCGTCAGGTACATCCCGTTGCCGTCATAGATCGGGAAGGCGATCGTCGTGTCGTCGAGCACTCGGACGAAGCCCGGCTCGCCGCCCTTGTACGAGCACTGCGGCCGCCCCTCCTCGTCGGTCGTCGCGATGAAGAACATGTCTCGCGCCTCGATGAACGCACGGTCGCCGTCGTCGATGCGGTCGTGAACGATCCGCTCCTCGATCCGGTCGGCGAGCCGCCTCGTGTCGAAACGCTCCTGGAGCTTCCGGCTGGCGGCGTTGTACAGGCCCACGTCCGGATCTTCTCAGGGAAACCTCACGACTACCAAACAATCAACATTCAGGATGCATTCAGCTGCGAGACGGAGGGCCGCTGTGGGGAGCGGCCCTTTTTCTTATGATCGCGCCGTGGGCTACTACGTCGCGGACGCATCCAAGTTGGAATGGGAAGAGCGGCCGCCCGGGGCCGAGGGTCAGGCGCCGCGGCAGGCCGCCGACGTGACGACGGCCGCAGGGCTGAAGCAATCACGTGGGCGGGTCTGGCGTTATCCCGCAGGAACGCGCGGGCGGCGGCACGCGGACAAGGCCCAGGAAGAAGTCTTCGTCGTCATCTCGGGGACGCTGACGATGCTGCTCGGCGATCCGCCGGAACGCATCGACGTCGGCCCGGAGAGCGTCGTCGCCGTGGAGCCGGGGACACCGCTCCAGGTCCGAAACGAGAGCGACGAAGAGCTCGTCCTCTACATCTACGGCGCTCCTCCGGAGCAGGAGGGCGCCGACTTCTTCGACGACCCCGGCAACCTCTAGCTCGCGGGCTTTTCCCAGACGCCGACGAGCTTCTCGCTCACGCTCGTGAACGGCTCGCGCCTCCAGCCGCTCCACTGTTCGCGCGGCGTCATGCCCGCGATCCGCGCCATCAGGTCCAGCTCCGACGGCCAGACGTAGCGGAACGGGCCCCCCGAGTAGTCAAACGTGCCTTCGCGCTTCGTGTAGTGGTGCGAGATCAGGCCCTGGCCCGCGACGTCATACTCGTCGATGCCGACGTGCTTGTCGCTGAAGTCGAAGATGCGCAGCTTCTCGCCCTTGAGATCCGGTAGCACGACCTCGATCAGGAAGCAGCCACCCGGCTCCAGATGCGCGGCGACGTTCTGGAAGCAGGCGACCTGTGCGTCCTGCGTCGTCAGGTTCATGATCGTGTTGCAGACGAGATACGCGAGTGTGAAGGTGCGGTCGACCGCCGTCGTCGCGAAGTCCCCAATCGTCACGCCGATCTGCTCCGCGCCGGGCTTCGCACGAAGCCGCGCGACCATCTCCTCGGAGAGGTCGATGCCGTGGACGGGCACGCCTCGCTGGGCCAGTGGAATGGCGACGCGTCCCGTTCCGATGCCGAGCTCGAGCGCTGCGCCACCATTCGCGAGCTCCACGAGAAAGTCGACAGTGGGGTTCAGAACGGCCGGCTCAAACCCTTCGGTCTCTTCGTCGTACCGAGCGGCGACGTCCTCGCCGAAGTAGTTCTCCGGCACGTCAGACGGCCGCAGGCTCGCGCGCGCCCGTCTTCTCGAACACGAGCTCGCCGTCGCGCGCGTCGACGCGCACGGTGTCGCCGTCGGCGAACTCGCCCTCGAGCAACCTCAGGGCCAGCGGGTTCTCGATCATCCGCTGCAAGGCACGCTTCAGCGGCCGGGCGCCGTACGTCGGATCCCAACCGGCATCGGCGATGACCTGCTTCGCCTCCTCCGTGAGCTCGAGCTCGATGCCGCGGTCGGCGAGGCGGGCACGCAGCCGCTCGAGCTGCAGCTCGACGATGTTGGCGAGCTGATCCTTCGTCAGAGGCTGAAACTCCACGATCTCGTCGATCCTGTTCAGGAACTCCGGCCGGAAGAACTCGCGCATCTGCTCTTGCGAGCGGAGGTTCGAGGTCATGATCAGGACGGTGTTGCGGAAGTCGACCGTGCGGCCCTGGCCGTCGGTGAGGCGGCCGTCATCGAGGATCTGCAGCAGGACGTCGAAGACCTCTTTGTGCGCCTTCTCGATCTCGTCGAGGAGGATCACCGAGTAAGGGCGCCGGCGGACGGCTTCGGTCAGCTGGCCGCCTTCTTCGTAGCCGACGTAGCCGGGTGGCGCGCCGACGAGCCGCGCGACCGTATGCCGCTCCTGGTACTCCGACATGTCGAGCCGCACCATGGCGCGTTCGTCGTCGAACATGAACTCCGCGAGAGCGCGCGCGAGCTCGGTCTTGCCGACGCCGGTCGGGCCGAGGAAGACGAAGGAGCCGATCGGCCGGTTCGGGTCCTGTAGGCCGGTGCGTGCGCGTCTCAGTGCGTTGGCGACCGCCTCGACCGCTTCGTCCTGGCCGACGACGCGCTGGTGCAAGCGGTCTTCCATATGGATCAGCTTCTCGGTCTCGCCCTCGAGCAGCCGGTCGACCGGGATGCCGGTCCAACGCGCGACGACGGCGGCGACGTCGTCCTCGTCGACCTCCTCCTTCACCATCGCGTTCTCCGGCTGCGTGCCGTCGCGGTCGGCGAGCTCGCGTTCCAACTGCGGCAGCTCCCCGTGCCGAATTTCGGCCGCTCGGTTGAAGTCTCCCGCGCGCTCGGCGCGCTCGTACTCCATCCGGAGCTCGTCGATCCTGTGCGTGATCTCCTTGACGCGGTCGAGCGCCTCTTTCTCGTGCGACCAGCGCGCAGCGAGCTCGGCGTGACGTTCCTTCGCCTCTGCGAGCTCGCGCTCGACCGGTTCGCGGATGTCCTTCGACTCCTTCTGCATCGCGGCGAGCTCGATCTCGAGCTGGCGCACGCGGCGATCGGCCTCGTCGAGCTCGACCGGGCTCGAGTCGATCTCCATGCGCAGGCGCGACGCCGCCTCGTCAACGAGGTCGATCGCCTTGTCCGGGAGGAAGCGGTCGGTGATGTAGCGGTCGGAGAGCACCGCTGCGGCGACGAGCGCCGCGTCGCGGATGCGCACGCCGTGGTGCGCCTCGTAGCGCTCCTTCAGTCCGCGCAGGATCGCGATCGTGTCGGTGACGGAAGGCTCGCCGACGAAGATCGGCTGAAAGCGGCGCTCGAGGGCAGCGTCTTTCTCGATGTGCTTGCGGTACTCGTCGAGCGTAGTCGCACCGACGGCGCGCAACTCGCCGCGCGCGAGCATCGGTTTGAGCAGGTTGCCCGCGGAGACGGCACCTTCGGCGGCGCCGGCGCCGACGATCGTGTGCAGCTCGTCGATGAAGAGGATGATGCGGCCCTCAGCGGACTGGATCTCGTTCAGCACCGCCTTGAGCCGTTCCTCGAATTCGCCTCTGTATTTCGAGCCCGCGAGCAGCGCGCCGATGTCGAGCGCCCAGACTCGCTTCCCTTTGAGCCCTTCGGGCACGTCGCCCGCGACGATGCGCTGTGCAAGCCCTTCGACGATCGCCGTCTTGCCGACGCCGGGGTCGCCGATCAGGACCGGGTTGTTCTTCGTCCGGCGGGAGAGGACCTGGATCACGCGGCGCACTTCCTCGTCGCGGCCGATCACCGGGTCGAGCTTGCCCTCTTCCGCCGCTGCGGTGAGGTCGCGCCCGAACTTCTCCAGTGCCTGGTAGGTCTCTTCCGGATCCTGGGACGTCACACGCTGCCCACCGCGGACGGCCTTGATCTTGGCCTTGAGCTGGTCGCGCGGAACGACGTCGAGGGCGAGCAGCAGGTGCTCGGTCGAGATGTAGTCGTCCTCCATGCGCTTTGCCTCGTCGGCGGCCTTGTCGAGCGCACGCGAGAAGGCGGCGGAAACCGTCGGCTGTTGCTGCATCCCCTGGACGGACGGCTTCGCGCGCAGCGCAGCCTCGGCCTGCGCGCGCATCTCCGCCGCGTCGGGCACGAGCTGCTGCGGCAGCTCCTGGTCGAGCAGCGCCAGCAGCAAGTGCTCGGGGTAGAGCTCGGGATTCCCCATGCGGCGCGCAAGCTCCTGCGCAGCGGCGACAGCCTCCTGGCTCTTGATGGTCAGCTTGTTGAAGTCCATAACTCGTGCGCCTCTCGTCTCAGTTTCGTACCCGTGCCTGGCACCGGTACGTTCCACGACGGATGCAGGCGTATCGCGGATGTCGTCGCGATCGCGTCACGGTTTCTTCGCTGTGCCTGGCACCGGTACGTTCCATTAGCGACGCGTCGGGATCAGGTCGATGGGCGGCTTCCACGGGACGAGGTCGCGGCGATACTGGCGATGCACCTGGCTGATCGCCTCGCGCATCTCGCGCTCCATGCGGTCCAGCGTCCGCCGCATGCGCTCGACCTCGTCCTGCAACTGCATCACTTGCTCCACTCCCGCCAGGTTGAGGCCGAGGTCATTCGTCAGCTGCTGGATCAGCCGCAGGCGCTCGATGTCCGCCTCGGAATACAGCCGCGTGTTGCCGGCCGTGCGCTTCGGGCGGATCAGTCCCTTGCTTTCGTAGATCCGGAGCGTCTGCGGATGCATGCCAACGAGGTCGGCGGCGACGGAGATCATGTAACGCGGACGGTCGTCCATCACTCACCGTCCCTCAGCCGCCGCAGCTCTTCGAGCTTGCGGCGCATGATCACGAACGTCACGAGGACGCCGACCGTGCCGACGCTGACGAGGACGATTGCAGCGGTCTTCACGAGAACAACGCCTCCCGCGGATCGTCGTGGGACAGCTTCTGCAATTCCTCGAGCGCCTCGCGCTCCTTCTTCGACAGCTTCTTCGGGACGCTCACGCGCAGCCGGGCGATGAGGTCGCCCTTCCCATTGCCGTCCAGCTTCGGAGCGCCGTGGCTCCGGATGCGGAGTTGCCGGCCGTCCTGCGTGCCCGCCGGAACCTTCAGCGACACGCGATCCCCGTACGGTGTCGGCACTTCGACCGTCGCGCCGAGTGCGGCCTCCGCGTACGTGACGGGAACCTCGATAACGAGATCCGCGCCACGCCGCTCGAACTTCTTCGACGGCTCGACGCGCGTGACGACGTGCAGGTCGCCCGCCGGTCCCCCGCCTTCGCCGATCTCGCCCTTGCCCTTGAGGCGAATCCGCGTGCCGTCCTTCACGCCTGCCGGAATCTTGACCGTGTAGTGCTTCGTGCGCCGTTCGCGACCCGTCCCCCTGCACTTTTTGCACGGCTTCTCGACGACGGTGCCGTTCCCACGGCAGCGAGGGCACGGCTGCGAGAGGGCGAAGAGACCCTGGCTTTCCGAGACGACGCCGCGCCCGTTGCACTGGGGACAGATCACCGGAGACGTCCCCGGCTCTGCACCCGTGCCGCCGCACTCGCGGCAGGCGGTCGTCACCTCGACCGGAATCTTCGTCTCGAGCCCGCGGAGCGAATCCTCGAACGAGAGGCTGACCGGGACCTCGATGTCCGCTCCGCGCTCGGGCTGCCGCCTTGCTCGCCCGGCCTGGCCGCGGTTGAAGATCCCACCGAACAGGTCGCCGAGATCGCCGAGATCGTTGATCGTGAAGTTGCCGCCGCCGCCGAAGTTGAAATCGCGCGGATCGGACCCGGGCACGCGCCGCCCGTTCGCCGTGCCGAACGCGTCGTACTGCTTGCGCTTCTCCGGATCGGAGAGCGTGTCGTACGCGTTCTGCACTTCCTTGAACTTCTCTTCCGCGGCGTCGTCGCCGGGATTCTTGTCCGGGTGGAACTGGGCTGCGAGCTTGCGGTAGGCCTTCTTGATCTCGGCCGCCGAGGCGCCCTTCTTCACCCCGAGCGTGTCATACAAGGTCGCCAATCTAGCCCTCCGACGGACCTGCGACAACGACACGGGCAGGCCGCAGAACCTTGTCGCCAAGCCGGTAGCCCTTCTGCACGACCTCGATCACCGAGCCCTCCTCAGCCTCGGACGGCTGTGAGAGGAGCGCCTCGTGCACGTGCGGATCGAACTTGCCGTCGGTCTCGATCTCGGTCAGGCCCTGCTTCGCCAGCAGGTCGGCCAACGCGCGATGAACAAGACGGACGCCGTCCTCGACCTTGCCCTCTTCATGCTCCGAAGCAGCCTCGAGCGCGCGCCCGAGATCGTCGAGAATCGGGATCAGCTCCTTCACGAGCCGCTCGCTCGCACGCTCGGCGAACGCCGCCTGCTCGCGCGCGTTCCGCTTGCGGAAGTTGTCGAACTCCGCCGCGAGCCGCTGCAGGCGATCGAGGAGCTGATCGCGGTCAGCCTGGAGAGCGTCGATGTCGACGCTCTCCTCGGGCTGCTTAGTTACCTGCGACTCGTCGGTCATTACGCCTTCGGAGCCTCCTGCTCCTCGTCGATGACCTCGTAGTCACCCTCTTCGACGACCTCGTCATCCGCTGCGCCGCCGTTGCCGCTTGCGGAAGCCGTTGACGTCGTCTGCTGCTGCGCGGATGCGTAGACCGCCTCCGCGAGCTTGTGCGACGCCTCCTGCAACGCCTCCGTCTTCGCGCGGATCTCGCCGACGTCGTCGCCTTCGAGCGCCTGCCGGAGCTCCATGACCCGGCCCTCGATCGTCGCAGCGTCGGCCTCGTCCAGAGCCGAGCGGTGCTCCTTGAGCGAACGCTCGGTCTGGTACGCGAGCTGCTCGGCGTTGTTCTTCGTGTCCGCGACCTCGCGCAGGCGGCGCGCCTCGTCAGCGTGCGCCTCCGCGTCGCGGATCAACTGCTGGACCTCCTCCTCCTTGAGACCCGAGCCACCCTCGATCCGGATTTGCTGCTGGTTCCCCGTGCCGAGATCCTTCGCCGAGACATTGATGATCCCGTTGGCGTCGATGTCGAAGGAGACCTCGACCTGCGGCAGGCCTCGCGGCGCCGGCGGAATGCCGACGAGCTGGAACTTGCCGAGCGTCTTGTTGAACGCCGCCATCTCCGACTCGCCCTGCAGCACGTGCACTTCCACGGAGGGCTGGTTGTCCTCCGCCGTCGTGAACGTCTCGGACTTCTTCGTCGGGATGGTCGTGTTGCGCTCGATCAGGCGGGTGAACACGCCGCCCTTCGTCTCGATGCCGAGCGACAGGGGCGTAACGTCGAGCAAGAGGATGTCCTTCACCTCGCCCTTCAGCACGCCGCCCTGAATTGCGGCGCCGACGGCAACGACCTCATCCGGGTTCACACCCTTGTGCGGGTCCTTGCCGATCAGCTCCTTGACCTTCGCCTGCACAACAGGCATGCGCGTCATCCCGCCGACGAGGACGACGTGGTCGATCTTCGACCTGTCGATGCCGGCGTCCTCGAGCGCCTGCCGCGTCGGGCCGACGGTGCGCGCGAGCAGGTCGGCAGTGATCTCCTCGAGCTTCGCCCGCGTGAGCTGAAGGTCGAGATGCTTCGGGCCCTCCTGTGTCGCGGTGATGAACGGGAGGTTGATCTGCGTCGTCATCGTGGACGACAGCTCGATCTTCGCCTTCTCTGCCGCCTCGTAGAGACGCTGGAGCGCCATCCGGTCGGCCGCGAGGTCGATGCCCTGGTCCTTCTTGAACTCTGCGACCATCCAGTCGACGACCGCCTTGTCGAAGTTGTCGCCCCCGAGATGGTTGTCACCGTTCGTGGCCTTCACTTCGAAGACGCCCTCGCCGAGATCGAGGATCGACACGTCGAACGTGCCGCCGCCGAGGTCGAAGACGAGGATCGTCTGATCGGAGCTTTCCTTGTCGAGGCCGTACGCGAGTGCGGCGGCCGTCGGCTCGTTGATGATGCGAACGACGTTGAGGCCGGCGATCTTGCCTGCGTCCTTGGTCGCCTCGCGCTGCGCATTGTTGAAGTAGGCGGGGACGGTGACGACCGCGTCGCTCACCGGCTCGCCGAGGTACGCCTCGGCGTCCGCCTTTAGCTTCTGGAGGATCATCGCGCTGATCTCCGGCGGCGCGTATTCCTGGCCGCCGACCTTCACGCGCGCGTCCCCGTTCGGTCCCTTCACGACCTCGTAAGGGACGATCGTCATCTCCTCGGAGACTTCGTCCCACTTGCGGCCCATGAACCGCTTGATCGAGAAGACGGTGTTCTCGGGATTCGTCACTTGCTGGCGCCGCGCAGGCGCCCCGACGAGCCGCTGACCGTCCTTCGTGAACGCAACGACCGACGGCGTCGTGCGGCCGCCCTCGGCGTTCGGGATCACGGCGGGCTCGCCGCCCTCGAGCAGGGCCATCGCGCTGTTGGTCGTGCCGAGATCGATGCCGATAGTCTTTGCCATACCTGGTTTCGCCTTTCGTTGTGGGTCTACTGAGAAAATCTAAGCCCAATCGTATCAAGTCTGCGGCAGGGGTGGCGGCCGCTGCGGTGCTCGCCCTGATGGTGGCAGGCCTGGCCGGCGCGAAGGTGCCGCCGGCCTCGCTCGTCCGGATCTCCACGGACACGACGAGCACCCCCGATGCCCAGCACGCAACGGAGGTGGAGCCGGATGCTTTCGCGGTCGGCTCGAAGATCGTCGCCACGTTCCAGGTCGGCCGGTTCTTCGGCGGCGCCTCCGGTGCGATCGGATTCTCGACCTCGACGAATGCGGGCCGGACCTGGCGGCCCGGACTGCTGCCCGGCCTACCCGGGGCCGGCGCCGCGAGCGACCCAGTCGTCGCCTACGACGCCCTGCACGGCCGCTGGCTGATCGCCACGCTCGTTCCCGACGTTGCCGGCCAAAGCGCGCTGGCCGTGAGCGCGTCGGCCGACGGGTTTGCGTGGGAAGCACCCGTAACGGCGGTCTCTTACCCGCGCGGCCCGAACACCGGGACAGCGCTCGACAAGCAGTGGCTCACCTGCGACAACGGGAAGGCGAGCCCCTTCAGAGGGCACTGCTATCTCGCCTACACCGACGTTGCGCATGACACCGACCCGCACCACCAGGGCAGCCACATCGGGATGCAGAGCTCGAGCGACGGCGGCCGCACCTGGTCGGCGCCGGTCCTCCTCCCCGTCAACGCGAACGTCGTGTCGCCGGGAGTCCAGCCGGTCGTCCGGCCGAACGGCGAGCTCGTGGTCGTGTTCTTCGAGGACGGGATGGCGGAGGCGGTTCGTTCCAACGATGGGGGCGTCACGTTCTCCGAGCGAGAGTTGATCTCGAGCCCCGTCTTCCACGGGCGCCCGATCACACCGAACAGGCTTCGGGTCTTCAGCCTGTCGACCGCGACCGTTGATGCGGCCGGCATCGTGTACGTCGCCTGGCTCGACTGCCGCTTCCGGGCTCGTTGCGCGACCGACGACATCGTCTGGTCGCGTTCACCGGTTGCGGGCACCTGGACAACGGTGCGGCGCGTCCCGCTCGGACCGTTGAATTCGCGCCCACAGTTCGTGCTTCCTGACCTCGCAGTTGCCGGGTCACGCCTCGCATTGACCTACTACGCGGTGAGCACCGCCGACTGCACCGAGGCGACGTGCCTCCTCGACGTGTATCTCGTCACGTCGAAGACGCGCGGCGCGCGCTGGGCGAAACCGCGCCGCTTGAATCCAGTGCGAATGCGCCTGACCTGGCTCGCGCGGACCTCGAGCGGGCGCATGGTCGGCGATTACATGGCCACGGTCTTCGCCGGCACGCGGGTCGTCAGCGTCCACGTCCAGGCACGGCCACCCCAAGGTGAGCGTTTCAACGAAGCGGCCTACGCGTTCTCGGTGACTTTGCCCTGAGGACGCCGACCAGCACGGCCGCGGCCGCCGGCTCCGCGAGCACGATCCCGGCCATGATCGCGGCGCAGCCTCCCCACCCGAGTGCGCCGAGCCGGTCGCCTGCGAGGGTGTAACCGAAGAAGGCCGTCCAGACCGGCTCCATGGTGAACGCCAGCGCCGTGCGCGTCGCCGAGGTACGCCGTTGGGCCCAGGTCTGGACGAGATATCCGAGCGCACTCGCGAACACGCCCGTCACGAGCAATGCGCCCCACACCGTCCAGCCACGCGGGACCCCTAGATCGCCGAGTGCGAGCGCGACGACGAGCAGCCCGAGAAACGCCGACGCCATCTCGACGAATGTGAAGGCGAGCGCGTCGAACCGCGGCGCATACCGCTCCATCAGGACGATCTGGAACGAGTACACCGCCGCCGCCGCAAGCACGAGCAGATCTCCGGTGACGGAGCCCGCGTGAATCCCTGAGAGCATCGCCAGACCGGTCGTCGCCAGCACGACTCCTCCCCACGCTCCGAGCCCGATGCGCGCGCGATAGAGCAGCAGCGCGATGAGCGGCGTGAGCACGACGTACATCCCGGTGATGAAGCCCGTGCTCGAAACCGTCGTGCGCTCGAGCCCTGCCGTCTGCAGCGCGTATCCGGCGGCTAGCAGCAGCCCGAGGAACGCGCCGCCGGCGACGCCACTGCGGCCGAGCCCGCGCACCCGCTTCCCCGCCGGCCAGGCAAGGGTGGCGGTGGCGATCGCGAACCTGACCGCGAGGAAGGCGAACAGCGGGTAGATCGCCACGGCGTCCTTCACCTGGACGAACGTCACACCCCACACCGCGGTGACAAAAATCAGCGCAAGCAGGGGCTTCACCGCGCGATTCTCTCCAAATCCTTGGGCTAAGCTCATTGGATGGAGCCACTGCGCGATTCGTGGGGTCGCGAGATCAAGTCGGTGCGCGTCTCGGTCACCGACAAGTGCAACTTCCGCTGCACCTACTGCATGCCAGCGGAAGGCCTGCAATGGCTCGGCCGGCAGGAGATCCTCAGCTTCGAGGAGATCGCGCGCCTCGTGGGCGTGCTCGCGCGACTCGGCGTCGACGAGGTGCGGCTGACCGGCGGCGAGCCGCTCGTCCGCCGCGATCTGCCCGTGCTCGTCGGGATGCTCTCGGCCATCGAGGGTGTCCGTGATCTCTCGCTGACGACGAACGGCGTCCTGCTCGACCGGCTCGCCGGGCCATTGGTCGAGGCAGGCCTGCAGCGCCTCAACGTCTCGCTCGACTCGCTCAACCACGTGCGCTTTGCGGAGATCACCCGACGCGATGCGCTCGACGCGGTCCTGCGCGGACTGGATGAAGCAGAGCGCTATCCCGAGCTACGGCCGATCAAGGTCAACTGCGTCGCGGTGAAAGGGTTCACCGAGACAGAGGTTCCGGCGCTTGCCGAGCTGGCACGGCGGAAGCCCTACGTCGTGCGCTTCATCGAGTTCATGCCGCTCGACGCCGACGAGGCGTGGCGCGAGGATGACGTCCTGACAGGCGGGGAGATCCGCGCGATCATCGAGGCAGAGCACGGCCCTTTGGTCGAGATCCCCGCGAAAGCCTCCTCCACGGCCCGGCGCTTCCGCTTCGCGGACGGCGTCGGCGAGCTCGGATTCGTGAATCCGGTGTCCGAGCCCTTCTGCTCCAGCTGCGACCGTATCCGCCTCACGGCCGACGGCCAGCTCCGCACGTGCCTTTTCTCACGAAGGGAGTGGGACCTGAAGACGCCGTTGCGTGAGGGCGCCGGCGACGACGAGCTGGTCGAGCTCCTCCGCTTCGCAGTGCGGCACAAGGAGCTGAAACACAAGATCAACGACCCCGGCTTCGCACGGGCGTCGCGGTCAATGTCGCAAATAGGCGGATAGCGCCACAAGCGGGGGATTTCTGGCAACCTCCCCGACGTTTAGAATTCACAGGTCATGACCGCCGCCATTGCAGCCGGAAGACGCCTTTTTCCGCGTGGTTACGCGGATTTCGGCTACCAGCTGCTGATCTGGTTCGGCTTCCTGGCGGCCTACCAGGTGGCGCGGGGCGTCGCCGACCGCGATCCCTCGCGCGCCTTCGCCAACGGCTGGCGCGTGATCGACGTCGAGCAGCGGCTCGCGGGCCTCGGCGAACTGACCCTGCAGGGCTGGACGCAGTCCTCCCGGCTGCTCGAGACGCTGGTCTCGTGGACGTACTGGAATTCCGAGTTCACCGTGATCGGGCTTGCGCTGCTCTGGGTCTACTTCCGGCGCAACCAGGCATTCACGCGCTTCCGCAACACGATCCTGCTCGCGAACGTGCTCGGCCTGCTCGGCTACGTCTTCCTGCCGACAGCACCACCGCGCTTCTTCACGGAGATGGGCTTCACCGACACGTTGAGCCAATTCGGCGGGCTGAATCACGGCAGCGGCCTCATCGAATTCGCATCGAACCCGTACGCGGCGATGCCGAGCCTGCATGCCGCCGACGCGCTGATCGCCGGGGTCATCCTTGCGTCCGTCGTCAGGCGGCCGGTGTGGAAAGCGGTCTGGCTGCTCTGGCCGGCGTGGGTCTGGTTTTCCGTGATGGCTACGGGCAACCACTTCTGGCTCGATGTCGTCGCGGGCGTCGTGCTCGCCGTGATCGCGCTCGCGATCGTGTACCGAGCGCGCTTCAGGCGCGTCATCGCACGCCTGCTATAGTTTCGACATAGCAGAAATGCGATGGGCGAGGACATGAGAGAAACCGCCGTGTTGCAACGCGTCAAGCAGGGCTACACGACCGGGGCGCGCACACTGGCGTCCCGTTCAATCGTCGGCCTCGCACGTACGCGCATCACTCCGAACGCGCTCACGACCTCCGGTGTCTCGCTTTGCCTCGCCGCCGCAGTGATCGTGTACTTCGAGGACAGCAACAAGTTCCTCTTCTACTGGCTCGCCGCGTTCGTCTTCGTCGTCGGCTCGATCCTCGACATCCTCGACGGCGCGCTCGCACGAGCGGGAGGCAAGACCACACCGTTCGGATCGTTCCTCGACTCGACGACCGACCGGGTCGGCGAGGGCGCGATGCTCGGCGCGATCGCATTGATCTTCGCGCGCCACGGCAACGAGGTGGCTCTGGGCGCCACGATCGCGGCCATCGCGGGATCGTTCCTCGTCAGTTACACGCGCGCGAAAGCGGAGGCACTCGGCCTGCGCGGCGACGTCGGCCTCGGCTCGAGGGCCGAACGCGTCGTCGCGATCACGGCCGGGCTCGTGCTCGCGCCCTGGGGCGTCCTGCAATGGGCCATCTACCTCCTCACGGCGACGGCCTGGCTGACCGTCCTGCAGCGCATCCTCTTCGTCCGCAAACAGCTAGCCGAAAGGAAGTAAGTGCTGTTCTTCATCATCGGTCTGATCGTGTGGGGCTTCATCGTCGGCGGCCTGGCCCGGCTCGCGCTGCCCGGCCCGGATCCGATGCCCTGGTACGCGACCATCGGTCTTGGCCTCGCAGGCTCCCTGATCGGCGGAATCATCGCTCGGATTCTCCTCGGCACGGCGGGCGGGCTCGTCTTTGCCTTCCTCGGCGCCACGCTGCTTCTCTATCTGTATCGACGCTTTGCCCAGGGCCGGGGGATCAGCGGCCCGACCGCGGGCCGGCTTCCTCCTCGCTGACGCATCGCAAACCTGCTATCTTCCGCCCATAGCAGGAATGCGATAGGAGGTCACCCAGGATGACGCAGCAAAACGGCAAGCAGAACGGGACCGGGCGGCTCGACGACCGCGTCCGCGTAGCTCTCGTAGGCGTCGGCAACTGCGCCAACTCACTGCTTCAGGGAGTGGAGTACTACAAGGATTCGCCCGACGACCAGTTCGTCCCTGGACTGATGCACGTAAACCTCGGCGGGTACCACATCCGCGACATCGAGTTCACGGCCGCGTTCGACGTCACGACCGACAAGGTCGGCAAGGATCTCTCAGAGGCGATCTGGGCGCACCCGAACGACACGATCAAATTTGCAGAGGTGCCCAAGACAGGCATCAAGGTCCAACGCGGTATGACACACGATGGGCTCGGCAAGTACATCTCCGAAGTCGTCACCAAGGCGCCCGGCGAGACCGCCGACGTCGTCGGGATCCTGCGCGACACGAAGACGGACGTCGTCGTCAACTACCTGCCGGTCGGCTCCGACGCCGCCACGAAGTGGTATGCGGAGCAGGTGCTCGAGGCGGGCTGCGCGATGGTGAACTGCATGCCGGTCTTCATCGCCCGCGAGGCCTACTGGCAGCGACGCTTCGAGGAGAAAGGCCTGCCGATCATCGGCGACGACATCAAGTCGCAGGTCGGCGCGACGATCACGCACCGCGTGCTCACCTCGCTCTTCCGCGAGCGCGGCGTCCGGCTCGACAAGACGATGCAGCTGAACGTCGGCGGCAACTCCGACTTCCTCAACATGCTGGAGCGCGAGCGGCTCGAGTCGAAGAAGATCTCGAAGACGAATGCCGTGACTTCGATGCTCGACTACGACCTCGGCGCGAAGAACGTCCACGTCGGCCCGTCCGACTACGTGCCGTGGCTGACGGACCGCAAGTGGGCGTACATCCGCATGGAAGGCTCGTCCTTCGGCGACGTACCGCTGAACCTGGAGCTGAAGCTCGAGGTCTGGGACTCCCCGAACTCGGCTGGAATCGTCATCGACGCCGTCCGACTCGCGAAGCTGGCGCTGAACAACAGCATCGCCGGCGCCCTCGAGGGCCCGAGCTCGTACCTGATGAAGTCCCCGCCGAAGCAGGTGCCCGACGACGAGGCTTTCGACGCGACGGAGGGCTTCATCCGCCAGAACGCGCGTCACACGGCGCGGGCGGAGTCCGCCAGCACAACCGGCTGACGTCTGTCACCAGTGTGAAACAATCTCCCCGACTGGCAACTTGGGGAGAAGGGGGAGTACATCGATGAAGGGATCATTTGCGGTCCTGTTCGTGCTGCTGGGCGTCCTTATGACGGCCGGCATGGCGGGGGCGGGTGACAACGATTCAGGCTTCAAGACGAGCCAGCCCGCAATGCTGACGCCGCTCGCGGCGGGAGCAAGCGTCACGCCGATCATGAACGTCGGCGAGACCCTCAACAGCGGTTACTTGATGGAGACGATTCCGGACGGGATCGCCCTGCGCACTCGCGGAGAGGGCCGTGTCGACGTTTATCTGAATCACGAAACGTCGCTCGTCCCGTTCCCGTTCAATCAGACGACCGGTGTCGGCTTCAGCGACTTCTCGAACGCAATGCTCAGCCACCTGACGCTGAACCAGCACAGCGCGGGCGTGCTGCAGGGGGAGTACGCGATTCCGAGCGAGGCGAACTTCCAGCGATTCTGCTCGAACTTCCTGGTCGGTCCGGCTCAGGGGTTCGAGCGCGAGCTCGTGTTCACGAATGAGGAAGCAACGGACTTCGTCAACCGGACGGGAACGGCCTGGCCGCCTGGCCCGAATGCCGAGCAGGCCGGCGTGGTTGTCGCCTATGACGTGAAGTCGGGGGCGTACCGCGCGATCTACGGGATGGGTCGCCACAACCACGAGAACTCGGTTGCGCTGCCCGGCTATGGACACCCAGTCGTCCTCTCCGGCGACGACACGTTCCTTGCGCCGAGCTCTCAGCTCTACATGTACTCCGCTGGGAACGGACAGGCCGTCTGGGACGACCAGGGCCAACTGTGGGCATTCAAGTCGAACGACCCGAACGTCAACGACTACAGCGATCTATCGGGAGCCGCGACGGTGTCGGGCCAGTTCATTCCGGTACCGAGCAGCGTGGCAAGAGGAGACCAGACGGCCCTTGAGAGCTGGTCGAACGCAAACGGCGTCTTCCAGTTCATCCGGGTCGAGGACATCGCCTACGACCGGAACACGCCCAACGTCGTCTACTTCGCCGACACCGGTGAGCCACGCGCTCGCGCCGGTGCCGGGTCCGCACAAATGACCCGTGCATCGACGGGCGGCGGACCGTTCCCGAACGGGCGCATCTTCAAGATGGTGCTCGATCCGACCGACCCGACACAGGTGACAAGCCTTTCGATCCTGATCGAGGGCGATCCGAACGGCGCTGCGAGCGCGGGCAATGTCACCTTCATCCACAACCCGGACAACGTCGAGACGACCGGGAACAGCCTGCTCATCCAGGAAGACCCGGGAAGTCAGAACCAGTACGCGGCGAGCAATACCTCAGGCACGACCGCGCGGATCTGGCGCTATGACCTGAACACGCATGCGCTCACGCTGGTGGCGAAGGTCAATCAGGCTCAAGATCCCGCCGCAAACCAGGGATCGTGGGAGTCGAGCGGGATCGTCGACGCGTCGTCTGCCTTCGGGCCGGGCGCGTTCCTCGTCTCCATCCAGGCCCACACGATCTTCGTCCAGCAGGAACAGCGCGGCCTGCTCACGTTCAAGCGCGAGGCGGGCCAACTGCTGCTCTTCCGCCTACCGGACGCGTAGCTTCACCTTCCGAGGGGCCCGGCCGGTTTCCGGCCGGGCCCTCGTCTCTACACTCGGTGAGATGGGTTTGAGGATCTGCCTCGTCACTCCCTTCGCCTGGTCGCAGCCGCACGACGTCAACGAGCACGTGGAAGGGATCGCAAGCGAGCTACGCGTGCTCGGCCACACCGTGACCGTGCTCGCCTCATCGAACCGGGCTCGCGATCTGGCCGCGGGACGGCGAGCCCTGCTCGACGGGCTCGACGCAGAAGTGGTCGCCCTCGGGCCGGCCGTTCCGATCTCGCGGCGCAGCCGGATCGGCGTGCCGGTCGGCGCACGCGCGAACTTGTCGCTCGCGCTCACACTCGGGCGGTTCGACATCGTTCACGGCTTCGAGCCGGGCCTTCCTTCGCTTTCGTACCTCGCCTTGCGCGACGCGCAGGCGATGACCGTCGCGACCTTCCTGAACGCGGAGCGGCTCGGCTACCCGCCCGGACGCGCGCAGCGCGACCGCTTGCTAGGTCGCATCGACGCGCTCGTCGCGACGAACGAGGAGACGGCCGAAGCAGCCGCGATCCGCTTCCCTGGTGAGTACCGCGTCCTCAGCGAGGGAATCGACCCGAAGCTCTTCCGGCCCGGGGCCAAGCGCAACCTGATCGTGCTCGAGTGGCGGCCGAACGAGCGCGCGCGCGTGACCGCATACACGTGCGAACGGCGCGCGAAGGTGCAATGCGAGCACCACTGCTTGCGGAGGCGAGCATCTTCGTGCCGGCGCTCGCCGGCCTCGAGCGCGTACGGCTCGAAGCATCGGCGTCCGGGTGCGCGATCGCTTCACCGCCGAGCGCCCGCGAGCAGCCCGAGTTGGCCGGCGCCGAAGTTGCACGGCTCGCCGAGGACCCGGAGTTCCGCGCTCGCAAGGAGGAACGTGCACGTGCCGACGCGGAGGGCCAGAGCTTCGCGGATGTGGCGCGCGAGCTCGACGAGCTCTACCGTTCGCTGACGGAGCGGCGTCATGCGCACCAGGGGGCAGAGGATCCGCTTGCCGACCGGCCCTGGGTGCTCTGCGACCTGCACATGCACACGAGCTGGTCGCATGACTGCGCCGTCGATCCGGCCGACCTGATCATGCACGCGGAGGCGATCGGGCTCGGCGCGATCGCCGTCACGGACCACAACGTGTTCGGCGGTGCCCTCGAGACGAGCGAACTCGCGCGCGACCACGAGCTCGTCGTCATCCCGGGCGAGGAGGTGAAGACGGACGGCCAGGGAGAGGTGATCGGCCTGTTCCTCCGCGAAGAGATCCCGCGCGGCCTCTCCTTCGCCGACACGGTGGCGGCGATCAAGGAGCAGGACGGCCTCGTCTACCTCCCGCATCCCTTCGATCGCATGCACTCGATTGCCGACCCGGCGACGCTCCAGCGTCACCTCGCGGACATCGACATCTTCGAGGTCTACAACGCCCGTCTCCTCTTCGAGGCCTACAACGACGAGGCGCTGCGCTTCGCCCGCAAGTACAACCTGACGATGGGAGCGGGCTCGGACGCGCACGTGCTCCAGGGAGTCGGCACGGGCGGGGTCCGGATGCGGGCTTTCGAGGGCCCAGAGGAGTTCCTGCTCAGCCTCCGCTCGGCCCAGATCCTGCGCCGCCCCAGGTCGCTGGTGTACCTGCAATCCCTCAAGTGGATGGCCCAGGCCAAGGAACGGGTTCGGTAGTCCCGAAGTTGGTCTAAGCAGTGTCTGCGACTGACGAGATCTACGAGAAATACCTCCAGAAGGCGATCGTCGAGATCAACGACCTGGCCCACGAGGTGGCCCAGGCCGGCGGCGGCACGCGCGTGCCTGTCGTGGGATCCGGCCATCCGCTGGCAGACGTGATGCTGCTCAAATTCAAGCCGCAGCCGGCCGAGGTGCAGGAGGGCGTCGCCTTCTACGGCCGCGCAGGTCAGGCGATCCTGAAGTCGCTCCAGCGGCTCCACGTCGATCCGATGTCCGTGTACGGGACGAACTGCGTCAAGTTCACGGACGGCGACGAGGACGAGTCGCGGCCTTTCCTCACACGCGAACTGCACATCGTGCAGCCAAAGCTCATCGTCGCGATGGGAGAGAACGCCGTCGAGTTCCTCAACGCAACCGCGTTCCCGCTGGCCGATACCGTGGAGTACAAGCCGGGTGAGCTCCAGCGGTTCACCGCAACGGTCCAGGTATTGGTTGTTCCGGACATCGACGCGTCGCTCGACGAAGCTCCGGCGAAGACTCAATTTTGGAACGCTTTCAAGCCACTCGGCCAATGGTGGGCCGAGCTGCCGCCCTACTAGCACTCGGGACGGCGCTCGCCCTCTACTACGCGTTCCACGACAGGCTGTGGAGCGCGTCGACGTGGTGGGACATCGCGTTCATCGCGCTCGTCGTGATTCCGGCGTGCTTCGCACTCGTGTGGCTCGTGCTGCCGCTGCGCACCGCGCCGGGGTTACTAGCGGCGGGCCTTGCGTTCGGCGTGCTCGCATTTCTGTTTCATGTCCCGGGCTGGAACACGCCGGAGAACTTCTGCAAGCTCTTCGGCGTCACCGCCGTCGGCTTCTGGTTCCTGCGCTACTTCGAGACGTTGAACTGGATCGTGCTCGTCGCCCTGATCATTCCCTGGGTCGACGCCTACTCCGTGTGGCGCGGGCCGACTAAGGTGATCGTCACCGAGCATCGCAATGTCTTCACGAACTTCTCGTTCGCCTTCGCGATCCCCGGCGAGACGTCGGCCGCGAACCTCGGCCTGCCCGATCTCCTGTTCTTCAGTCTCTTCCTCGCGGCTTCGGTCCGCTGGGCGTTGCGTCCGCGCCTGACGTGGTTGCTGCTGGAGCTGTCCTTCGGCGCCACGCTCGCGCTTGCGGTCTGGCGCAAGCTCGGCGGTCTCCCCGCGCTGCCGCTGCTCGCGCTCGCGTTTCTGCTCGCGAACGGCGACCTGATCTGGACGCGGTTCAGGCGGGAGCGGGCACAACGCTCCGAGGAAATCGGAACACGTTCTTCTGGTCGTAGCGAGCCTTGACGATCCGCAGGCGCGCCAGGTTCGTCGCGTAGTACGCGATGTTCGGATGTTCCAATTCAGGATCGATGTAGTTCTGGTACGCCTGGCCTGATACGTACGGCGCCATCGCCGCGCGGAACCCACGTAGCCAGTCGGCATCGGGGGCGGTGGAGGCCCCAGCCACATACTGGATCGAAAGGAGCTGGTCGCGGTGCACGAACGCGGTCGCGTCTTTCGGAACGCGGTTGATCGCGCCGCCGTAGGCGTCCATGAGGATGCTGCCGCCGCCGAGCGCCGGATCGTTCTGGCGCTGTTCGATCTTTTGGATCATGACCTGGATTCCCGCGGCCGGCACCGCTGTCGCGACGTAGTCCGACTTGGCGAGGAAGTCGGAGCGGCCGACCTCCGCGCTCGGCACACCGATGTGACAACGGGCGACGTCGGAACAGTTCGCCCAGTCGAGGGCGGCGTTGATGAAGGAGCGCGTGCGAATCGTCATCGTCTGCGGAGTGGCCGCGTTCAGCAGTGGTTGCAAGAGCGACTGCAGCGCAGCCTCACTCCCGAAGTACTGGCCGTTGGACGCGACGATCGGGCCGCCCGGCCCGTCGGTCGCGATCAGGTCGCACATCGAGAACAGCTCGTCCGGCGCAGTGGGTGCCCACGCCTGCCAGGCGGCGACGACTGCGGCTGCGTCGCTCCAGTTCCAGGTCGCGCGGTAGGTGACGACGTCGCTCGCCGGATGCGTGTCAAACACGAAGCTCGTCACTATGCCGAACTGCCCCGCGCCGCCGCCGCGGCACGCCCAGTAGAGGTCCGGGTGCTGTATCTGGCTCGCGAGGAGTGCCTGGCCGCTCGCAGTGACGATGGTAAGCCTGCGGACGTTGTCGCACGTCAGCCCGTACTTGCGGCCGGAGAATCCGTGACCGCCTCCGAGCGTCAGGCCGGCGATGCCGACGGTCGGGCACGAGCCGGCGGGGATCATCACTCCGTGCTGGAACAACGCCTGGTCGACGTCGATCAGCCTCGCCCCCGCGCCGATCGTCGCCGTGCCGGCCGTCTGGTTCACGGTGACGGCGCTCATCCGTGTCACGTCGACGACGACTCCCTTGCACGTCGAGTAGCCCGCGTAACTGTGGCCGCCCGATCTCGGGACGACGCGGATCGAGTGCCGCCGTGACCAGCGCACCGTGCGCCAGACATCTTGTGCGGTCTCGCAGAAGACGATCGCGCCGGGACGGACGCCGTCATGACGAGGGCTGTAGAGACGCCGCGCCGAGTCGTACGCGGTGTCCTGGGGGGTGACGACCGTGCCCTGGACGAGCTGCGCCAGTTCGACGAGCCGCGCGTCAACGGTCGATCGCGCGCCGACGGCGATCCAGCCGGGGAGCGCGACCACCGCACCGGCGCCAACCGCGAGCCGTCCCCCGCGGACGAGCAACTCGCGCCGGTCGAACCGCTCAGACGAGGTGTCAGACACCGTGTCGGAAGTGTGCCGCGCAGTCCACAGCGCCGCGAATGCCCCGCTCAGACCCGGAAACTCGTGCCAACGAGCTCCACAGGCCGGTGTCAGACACCGTGCCTTAGGTGTGACGTTCCAACAGGGCCACGGCCTCGACGTGCGGGGTGTGCGGGAACATGTCCACCGGCTTCACGCGCTTGAGCTCGTAGCCGTACTCCGCCCGCAGGCGCTTGACGTCCCCCGCCAGGGTCGTGGGATTGCAGCTCACGTAGACGATGCGGGGCGCGCCGATCTCGCCTAGGCGTTTCAGCGCCTTTCCGGCAAGCCCCGCGCGCGGCGGGTCGACGACGACCACATCCGGATCGCCGGCGCGCTCGTGCAGCTCCTCCAGTGCCTGGCCGACATTGCCGGCGAAGTACGCCGCGTTGCCGATCCCGTTCAGCTCGTAGAGCTTCTCCGCCATGAGCGTGTTCGTCTGCAGGAACGCGTTCGGGCGAACGCGGAAACGCAGCCCGCACAACTGCTCCTCGATCGCCTCCTCTCCCCAGAGCAGCTGCGTGGGGAGGTTCGTCGTCACTTCCGCCTGACCCTCGTTCACCGACCAGTGAATCGAACGCACCTCCGGGAACTGCCGCAGCGCGTCGACGAATCCACCCGTGTCGAACTTCTCACCCGGGCTCGTGACGAGCTGGACGAGCACCTGTCCCGTGTTGCGACCCTCGCGCACGACGAGGTGGCGGAGATAGCCCGTGTGCTCTGCCTGGTCGTACGCGACGAGCTTGTCGCCGCGCGCCCACTCCCGCACGGCGTTGCGGATCTCGTTGCCGAGGTCGGTCGTCAACCAGCAGTAGTCGACCTGGAGCACCTCGTCCCACCGACCGGCCTTGTGCAAGCCGAGCGTCGGCCCGTCTTCGAGTTGCGTGAACGAATACTCGAGCTTGTTGCGGTAATGGAAGATCTCCTCGGCCGGCAGGATCTCCTCGAGCGGCGGCTCCGCGAACCCCCCGATCCGGCGCAAGGCGTCTCCGACCTGAGCGTGCTTCGCCGCGACCTGCGCTTCGTACGCGAGGTCCTGGAACCGGCAGCCGCCGCAAGTCGGGTAATGCTTGCAAGGAGCTTCGACGCGCAGCGGGCTGGGATGCACAACCTCCGTGACGAGCGCCTCGGCGTGACGCCGCTGCACCTTCGTCACGCGCGCGCGTACGGTGTCCCCCGGAAGCCCACGCCGAACGAAGACGACGAAGCCGTTCAAGCGCGCGACGCCGTTACCGCCGAATGCGAGGCGGTCGATGGTGAGCTCCAGCTCCTGGTCCTTCGTGACGGGCGCGGCCAACGAAGGACCAGGGTATGCGCTAGGCAGCCTTCCGGAGGCGAGCCTTCGGGAGACGGACGGGATGGTTCGAGCGGAACACGTCCTCGGGATCGACCTTTCCTTTCACGGTCTGGAGCCGGCGGTAGGTCGTGCCGCCGAAGAGCCGCTCGCCCCGCTCCCGCCGCTCGGTGAAGTTGAGGTAGTCGCGGTCCGCATCCCAGGCAGCGAGCGCCGCGTGGACGAGCTCGACGTGCGCCTTCATGGCAGCGCCCATCTCCGGCGTCATCGAGATCCCGACGGCGAACATCGCAAAACCGGCCTCGATCGTGGCCAGGGCCCCGTGGCCCGGCTGCATCCGCCCCAAGGCACCGCCGAGGTGGCGCACCTCCACCGAGAGGAGCGGCGAGCCGGAACCGGCACCTGCGGCAGCAACGATCGCGTCGATGGCCTCCTCGGGGAAGTCGCGAAGCAGCATCCCGTCACCCACGCCGGCACCGGCTGCTCGGGATCCATGTGCAACGAGCTCAGCCGCTCGACCGGAATCGTCGCGAACGTGTCCATGGCGGGCCCGAGCTCCCGCAGCGGCTGCAAGAGCGCGTCGGTGGCAGCTTCGCCGAGGAGCGAGGTCGCCTCGACGACGACGAAGGATCCGCCGCGCAACGGCTCCGGAATGTCCGGGATCGGCGGGAACTGCAGGAAGCGTCCGACGGAGGTGACCTCGTCTGGCACGTCCTCGATCCAGCGTCGCCAGGCACGGAGCACTTCCGTGCCACGCTCGATCGGGAAGAACAACACGCCGGCGTACACCTCGGCGATCGGGTAGAGCTGGAACTCGAGCGCGGTGACGACGCCGAACGAGCCGCCGCCGCCACGGAGCGCCCAGAAGAGCTCCGACTCGTTGTCCGCATCCGCGCGCACGAGCTCGCTCTCCGCATTCACCAGTTCGACCGCGGTGACGCTGTTCGCTGCGAGGCCGTAACGCCGAGCGAGCCAGCTGATCCCGCCGCCGAGCGAGTACCCGACGACGCCGACATCCGGTGAGGAACCCGCGAGCGCGGCGAGCCCGTGCTCCGCGGCAGCCTCGCTCACCTCGGCCCACAGTACGCCGGCTTCGACTCGAGCCGTGCGCGATTCGGGGTCGATCTCGACCCCGCGCATCCGTTCGGTCTTCACGAGGACCGTGTGCGCGAGCGAGCCCATTGCGGCGGCGTTGTGCCCGGTTCCCTACGGGGCGACCCTCAGGCCGCGGCTCCGCGCCCCTGGCCAGACGGTGGCAGGAGCCGCGACGCGAAAGAAGGTGGTCGGCTGGTGTCTCGAGGTACGGAAAGCCGTACGATCGCTCCGTGGATGCCAAGGCAGCGGCACGTGCCTGGGTGGATGCCTGGGACCGCGCGTGGCGCGCGAAGGATGAGACCGAACTTGCTCCGGTATACGCCGACGACGTCGTCTACCGCTCGCATCCGGACCGCGACCCGCAACCGCCGCTCGATTACGCGCGGTCCGCTTTTGCGGAGGAAGGCGACGATCTCGAGCTCTCGTGGGGCGAGCCGCTCGTCGCCGGCAACCGAGCCGCGGTCGAATGGTGGGCGTCGCTGACGGAGAGCGGCGAGCTCGTCACGCTCGCCGGCACCTCGTGGCTCACCTTCGGCAACGACGGCCGGGTCATCGAGCAGCACGACTACTGGACGATCACGCCAGGACGCGCAGCTCCCTGGAAAGGCTGGGGCCTATCTAGCTCAGCGGAGTGACGTAGACCTTCCGCTCACGCGGCCCGTCGAACTCGCAGAAGAAGATTCCCTGCCACCTGCCGAGCGCGAGCTTGCCGTCGTCGAGGGGAATGAGGATCTGCGGGCTCATCAACGACGCACGTATGTGCGACGGCGCATTCGGCCCGTCCGGATCCTCGACGTGTTTCCAGTCCCAGCCGTCGTCCACCACCTTCTCCAGCGCCGCTTCGAGGTCCTGAGCAACAGCGGGATCCGCGCCTTCATTGATCGTGACGCCCGCCGTGGTGTGCGGGACGTAGACGAGTGCGGCGGCCGCGCCGTTGAGTGGGCCGAGCGCCTCCTGCACCTGCTGGGTGATGTCGACGAGCTGGGTACGGCGCTCGGTCTTGAGACTGATCTCTTCCACTGCTTGCGTATCCTACGAGACGATGCCTCCCGCCCCGCCCTCTGACCGGGAGCTCGACGCCTACCGTGAGCAGGCGGATCGGTTCATCGCCCAGCTCGACGAGGAGTTCTACCTCCATTACGCGGGGTTGAAGGAAACCTTCGACCTGGCGCCGATCTACGAGCGCCACAAGAATCTGACCGAGCTCGACCAGGTCAAATCGATCGGCCTGGCCGTGAACGGGGGGGCACGCGTACGTGAGTTGTGGCGGTTCGCGTGCGAGGGGTACTTCGGAGAGCTGACCCGGGATCACGCCGAGAAGCTCGCCGAGCTGGAGTCGGATCTTGCGGTGACGGTGGACGGCGAGGAGATTCCGTATCGGATGGTCCGCCCTGCCCTCGCGAACGAGCCGGATCGTGACAAGCGCCGCGAACTCGACTCGCGCGCGAACGATCTGCTCGACGAGCACATGAACCCGCTCCATCTCGACGCCGCCCAGACCGTGCAACGCGGGACCCGCGACCTCGAGTTCGACAATTACCTCGAGCTCTACCGCAAGGCTCTGCCGGCCTCTGCGCTCGACGACCTCGCCGTGCAGTGCCGCACGTTCCTCGACTCGACGGAGCAGCTCTATGAGAGCTGGGCGGACAAGCTCTTCCGCACACGCGTCGGCGTCTCGCTCGCCGAAGCAGAGCGCTGGGACGTGCCTCGTCTCTTCCGCGCCCCCGAGTGGGACCCGATCTTCCCGGCGGACAAGATGGTCCCGGCGCTCGAGGGCACTCTCCAGGACCTGGGGATCGATCTGAGCTCGCAGGAGAACGTAACGCTCGACCTCGAGGAGCGGCCGAACAAGAGCCCGCGCGCCTTTTGCGCGCCGATCGAGGTGCCCGACCGCGTCGTGCTCGTCATCCAGCCGATCGGCGGCCCGGATGACTGGCGGGCACTCTTCCACGAAGGCGGCCACACCGAGCACTTCGCCCACACGTCGCGGGATCTCTCGATGGAGGAGAAGCGACTCGGCGACAACGCCGTCACGGAAGGCTGGGCGATGCTCTTGCAGCATCTGACGGACGAGCCCGAGTGGCTGACGCGCCGGCTCGACTTTCCGCGTCCCGGCGAGTACGCGATCGAAGGCGCGACCGGGCTTCTGTACTTCGTGCGCCGTTACGCCGCGAAGATCCTCTACGAGATCGAATTTCACGCCGCAGAGGATGTGACGACGATGCGCGGCCGCTACGCCGAGCTGCTGACCGACGCCCTGAAGATCGACGTCACGCCCGCGAACTACCTCGCGGACATCGACTCCGGCTTCTACGTGTCGTCCTACCTGCGCTCGTGGGCGTTCGAGGCGCAGCTGCGTGCGTACCTGAAGGAGAAGTTCGGCTCGAAGTGGTTCGCCACCCGCGAGGCCGGCTCGCTGCTGCGCGAACTCTGGGGCGAGGGCCAGAAGATGCGCGCCGAGGAGATGCTGAAGGACGTCACCGGCTCCACCCTGGAGATGGAAGCCGTCGCCGAGCGTGTTCGGGAGGTTCTCCGCTAGTCCATCCTGGCTTCATGCATAAGCTTTATGCATGGCCAGAACTCGAGTCTTGATCGCGGGCGCCGCAGGCCGCGACTTCCACAACTTCAACCTCGTCTACCGCGACAGTCCGGCCCACGACGTGGTCGCGTTCACCGCGACGCAGATCCCGAATATCGACGGTCGCCGCTACCCCGCCGAGCTCGCTGGGTCGCTGTATCCGGAAGGCATTCCGATCCTGCCGGAGTCGGCGCTCGAGCAACTCGTCCGCGAGCACGAGATCGACGAGGTCGTGTTCGCCTACTCGGACGTCACGCACGAGCACGTGATGCACATCGGCTCGCGCGCGCTCGCGGCCGGTGCATCATTCGAACTGATCGCCCCTCGGCAGACGATGCTCGCTTCGTCGAAGCCGACGGTGGCGATCTGCGCGGTCCGCACTGGATCGGGCAAAAGCCAGACGACCCGGCGGGTCGCCGAACTGCTGCGCGATGCCGGCAAGCGGGTGGCGGTGCTGCGCCATCCGATGCCGTACGGAGATCTCGCCAAGCAAGCAGTGCAGCGCTTCGCGCGCTACGAGGATCTGGAGGCTGCCGACGCGACGATCGAGGAGCGCGAGGAATACGAGCCTCATCTCGCCGCGGGCAACCTCGTCTTCGCAGGCGTCGATTACGAGCGCATCCTGCGTGCGGCGGAACAGGAAGCGGACGTCATCCTGTGGGACGGCGGCAACAACGACACGCCATTCATCAATCCGGATCTGCACATCGTCGTCGTCGATCCGCACCGGCCCGGACACGAGCTTCGCTACCACCCGGGTGAAACAAACCTGCGCATGGCGGACGTGTGTGTGGTCAACAAGATGGACAGCGCCACGCAGGAGGGCATCGACGCAGTCTTGAGCTCGATCCACGAGAGCAACGTAGACGCACGAATCGTCCTGGCCGCGTCGCCGTTCCACGTCGAAGGTGACCCGGAGGAGATCAGAGGGAAGCGCGTGCTCGCCGTCGAGGACGGCCCAACCTTGACGCACGGCGAGATGACCTACGGCGCGGCCGTCCTCGCCGCCAAGCAGTACGGCGCCGCCGAGCTCGTCGACCCACGCTCGTCCGCATCTGGCTCGATCGCCGAGACCTTCGAGCAGTACCCCAACGTCGGCACGCTGCTCCCGGCGATGGGTTACGGACGTGAGCAGATGGAAGACCTCCGGAAAACGATCGAGGGCTGCGACGCCGACCTCGTCCTGATCGGCACGCCGATCGACCTGCGCAAGTTGATCTTCCTCGACAAGCCGGCCATGCGCGTGACGTACAAACTTCAGGAGATCGGCGAGCCGACGTTGAAGGACGTGCTTGCCGAGAAGGGACTGCTGGAAACAGCACTCGTGTGAGCACGGTCGTCGCCTTTGGCGGGAACGCGCTCATGCGACCCGGCGAGCGCGGCACCGCGGCCGAGCAACTCGCAAATCTCCGCCGCGCGGTCACCGGGCTCCGTCCGTTGTTCGCGGAGTCCGGGGGTCTCGTGATCACGCACGGGAACGGCCCGCAGGTCGGCAACGAGCTGCTGCGGCAGGAGCGCGCCGCGGCAGAGGCTCCACCGCTGCCGCTGTGGCTCGCAGTTGCGCAGACCCAGGCGGAGATCGGCGCACTCATCGCCGCAGAGTTGCGCCCCGCACTCGACGACCGCGAGGTGGCGTGCCTCCTGACGCACGTGACCGTTGCGCCTGACGATCCTGCCTTCGACCGCCCGACGAAACCGATCGGCCCGTTCTATTCAGCCGACCACGCCGAGGTGCTCGAGCGCGAGCGCGGCTGGACGCTCGTGTCGGACGCAAACCGCGGCCATCGCCGCGTCGTGCCTTCCCCCGAGCCGCTCGAGATCGTTGAGCTGGACGCGATCCGTCGGCTCGTCAAAGCCGGGACGGTCACGATCGCATGCGGCGGCGGCGGCATTCCGGTCGCACGCCGCGAGGGCCGGCTCTCAGGCGTGGACGCGGTGATCGACAAGGATCGAGCCTCGACGCTGCTCGCGCGCGAACTGGGGGCCGAGCGCATGATCATCCTCACCGAAGTGCCCGCGGTCTATCGCAACTTCGGAGAACAGGATCAGGAAGAGATCCGCGAGCTCTCACGCCACGACGCCGAGGCGCTGCTCCCTCAGCTGTCGGAAGGCTCCATGCGCCCGAAGATCGAATCCGCACTCGGCTTCGCCGGCGAGACGCTGATCACGAGCTTCGATGCGCTCGCCGACGCACTCGCCGGCACCGCGGGCACGCGGATCCGCCCGTAAGATCGCACGTGATGATCGCTGTCGCCGACAGCCTGAAAGGGCGCTCCTTCACCCGCGTCGCGGACTGGAGCCGCGACGAGCTGCTCGAGGTGCTCGACCTGGCCGACGAGCTGAAGCGCCTGCAGCAGGCGCGCGAGCAGCACCACCTCCTCCCTGGCCGAACACTCGGGATGATCTTCCAGAAACCCTCGACGCGGACCCGGGTCTCCTTCGAGGCCGGCATCTACCAGCTCGGCGGCACCGGGCTGTACCTCTCCGCGGCGGACCTCCAGCTCGGGCGCGGCGAGACGATCAGGGACACGGCCGTCGTACTCTCGCGCTACCTCGACGCGATCATGATCCGGACGTTCGCCCAGTCCGATGTCGAAGAGCTCGCGGCCAATGCGTCCATCCCGGTCATCAACGGGCTGACCGACAGCGCCCATCCGTGTCAGGCACTCGCCGACGTCATGACCATCCGTGAGCGCTTCGGACGTCTCGAAGGGCTGAAGGTCGTTTACCTCGGAGACGGCAACAACGTATGCGCGTCGCTGATGGTCGCATGCGCCAAGCTGGGGATGGAGTTCGTCGCGGCGACGCCTGCTGCTTACCGGCCGAAGGAGGAGGCGATACGTATCGCCCGCGAAGCAGGTGGCACCGTCGAGCTCGTCGACGATCCGCGCGCCGCCGCCGAAGGCGCCGACGTCCTCTACACCGACGTGTGGGCGTCCATGGGTCAGGAGGAGGAGCGCGAGCAGCGGTTGAAGGACCTCGCAGGCTTCGGCATCGACTCAGAGCTGGTCAAACAGGCGGGCGATGAAGCAATCGTCCTGCATTGCCTTCCCGCCCACTACGGCGAGGAGATCGCAGAGGACGTTCTCTACGGCCCGCAGTCGGCCGTGTGGGACCAGGCGGAGAACCGCCTGCACGCCCAGAAGGCGTTGATGGTCCTCGTGATTCGGTAAGACTCCCCGCGGCATGCTGCCGCTGAAGGACAACGTTCCTACCCGCACATTTCCGGTCGTCACTGTCGGGATCATCGTCGTCAACGTGATCGTCTGGATCTGGGAGTTCACAGGCACGTCCGTCGAAACGGACGTGATCCATTACGGCTACTACCCGTGCAAGATCGATGGGCCATGCCTCGGGCCTGCCTTGAGCGCAGAGATCCCGTGGTACGAGAACACCTTCACCTCCATGTTCATGCACGGCGGCTGGGAGCACATCATCTTCAACATGCTCTTCCTCTGGATCTTCGGCAACAACGTCGAGGACGCGCTCGGGAAGGCGCGCTTCTTCCTCTGGTACATCGCGGGCGGGCTCGCCGCGACCGCAGCGCAGACCTTCGTGACGCTGAACTGGGGCTCGGCGCGGGACGCGAGCATCCCGAACATCGGCGCGAGCGGCGCGATCGCGGCCGTGCTCGGGGCCTACTTCGTGCTGCTGCCGAACGCGCGCGTCCTAACCGCGATCTTCTTCATCCTGATCTTCTTCCAGGAGCTGCCGGCGATCTTCTTTCTCGGGTTCTGGTTCCTATTCCAGCTCTGGCAGGGCGGCTTCTCGGTCGTGCAGCCGGAGGCAGGCGGCGGGGTGGCTTTCTTCGCCCACATCGGCGGCTTCGTCTTCGGGGCGCTGACCGTGCGTCTCGTGGCGGTCCGCCGCCCGCTCATGCCCAAGTACTGATGCCCGACTTCGAGGAGCACGTCCGGCGCGCCCTCGACGAGCTCCCGCCCGACCTTGCGCAACGCCTAGAGAACGTGGCGGTGGTCGTGGAAGACGAGCACCCCGGTGAACCTGACCTCTTCGGGCTCTTCGAGGAGGCACCGTACCTGCCGGCCAAGGTCACGATCTACAGGCGGCCCCTCGAGGAGGAGTTCGGGCACGACCCGGGGGAGCTGGAGCACGAGATCCGGATCACCGTCCTCCACGAGCTCGCCCACTACTTTGGGATCGACGAGAACCGGCTTGACCAGCTGGGCTACCGGTGAGCTCGGTGCTGAATACGGTCGCGATCGGGGCCGCCGCGCTGGGACTCCTGGTCCTCCTTTTCTTCTTCCTCGGGCCCCGGGAATGAGGTTCGCCCCGAGCACGTTCTTAGACACATGACCCTGACTGAGATACACCAAGAGATCGAGCAGACGAGCGAGCGGCGGACAGAGCTGTGGCACATCCTTTCTCAGGGGCATGACCCAGCCGCGGCTGCAGAGCTCAAGAGTCTGAGCCAGCGCCTAGACCACCTGTGGGACGAGGAGCGTACGTTGAAGGCGGAACTCCGCTTCGGCGATCGCAGCCACATCGTCGCCCGGGCCCGGGTCGAAGAGCGCCTCGAGCGCGCGGCCTAAAGCAACCTCCCTCCTGCCCACCCGCGCGGAATGGTCGGCCCCGGACGAGGGATTCTCCCCTCTCCCCCCGGGGCCGACACTTTTCGCGAGGACTGTGGCTGTCACTGCGGCACGAACAACGACCAAGGAGCCGTGATGCCGGGTTCGCACGCAGAAGAGATCGTCGGGGACTACTTCGATCCGGACGGCTGGGCCGAGCAATTGATGGAAGACACCGAGGCCGAGCCGGATCTGGATCTTCCGCCGCTCCCTCCGCCTCGTCCTGAAGCAGCCTGAGCGCGGGATTCGAATCCGCCGCACCGGCGGCGAGGCTACACAGCGCGCTACTCGGGGCGTTAGCTCAGCTCGGAGACCGCCGGCTTTGCTCAGCCGACGCGGTTGTGAAGCCGACTCGCCGATGGCTGCCGTCGCAGAAGGGCTTGTTCTCCGACGCGCCGCAACGGCACAGCGCTACGCGCGTGTCTTCCCGAATCAACTGGCCGTCCGAGCCAACGATGCGAACGGGGCCGCGGACGAAGAGCGGCCCGTTCGGACCCGGCTCCATTGTCGTCTCCGTCGGTCGCTGTTCCTGCCGCCCGCCGTCGAGACGGCGGTAGTGGAGCGCTCCGGTCGGACAGGTCTCGATCGTGGCCGCGACGGCGTCTGCGTCCGCCGCGTCGACGACGATCCAGGGCCGCGCCTCTGGAACGAACACCTGGGGCAGCCTGCGCACGCAGTTGCGCACGTGAATGCAGAGCCGCGGCTCCCATAGGACCTCGATCGCATCGCCGGCGTACTTGCGCGCCGGGCCTCGCTCTTGCTCCGGGGTCGGCGTCAGTCCGGGACCCCCACGTCCCGCACAACGAGATCCGCGTAGTCGGGGTGGCGGCGAACGTACGAACGCACGAACGGGCAGAACGGGACGACGCGCAAACCCCGGGCGCGAATGTCGTCCAGCGCACCGGCGACGAGCCGTGCCCCGAGCCCCTTGCCCTCGAGCGACGGCAAAACCTCGGTGTGGAGCAGCACGACATGGTTTGGCGCTGGGCGGTACAGGATCTCGCCGACCACGTGCTCGTCGAGCAGCAGCTCGTAGCGCGACTCGCCTGGATCGTCCTGCACGGCGATGTTCTCCGCGCTTCCCCTCGGGTCGCGGTCGATGTCGTCCACCCCGTTGAGCCTAGCCCGCCGGTATAAGACTGGGCGGAGGAGCCCGAGGGCGCTGGGAGAAAGCAACACTCAGCATTCGGCTCTACCATGGAGCCGCGGGGCGTTAGCTCAGCTGGGAGAGCGCCGGCTTTGCAAGCCGGAGGTCGCCGGTTCGATCCCGGCACGCTCCACCTTTAGAAGCCCCGCTCAGGCGGGGTTTTCTGTTGCCACCCGCGGCACGAGCTCAGCCGCTTCCGGGTGATTACTGCCCATTCCTGCCCATTGGAGCGCCCTGTCGTACTGCTCCCGCGCCGTCTCAGAAAGCTGCTCGCGGTGCTCGGCCGCGTGCGTGTACACGTTTAAGGTGAAGCGCACGTCAGCGTGTCCGATCTGCCTCGACGTGTAGGAGGGCGGGTCACCGCAGGCGCTTCGAAGTGACGCATACGTATGCCTCAACCCGTGCGGTGAAAGCTTGCCAATTGAGGCGATCTCCAACTCAGCCAGCCTCGCGTTGGCGACCTCGACAGCCTTAACAATCAGGCGCCGCCTGACGTTGTTGCGGTTGTCCATCGCTCCTGTGCGCGTCGCGAAGAGGAGATCACGATCGTCGCCCTGACGGTCGTCCAGGAAGAGCGTCAGTTCCTCGCGAGGCCCGTGCGGCAGGTTGACCGTCCGGACGCCTGCCTCGGTCTTCGACTCCCGTACGCGCAGCGTTCCCTTGGCGACTTTGACATCTCCGCGCTGTAGCGCGAGCGCCTCCGAGACGCGCAAGCCGCATCCGGCAAGCACAGCGATCAGGACGCGACCCTTGCCGTCGTACATGCCTTCGGCGGCCTTGAGCAGGCTCGGGAGTTGTTCGGGCTCGACGTGGGTTCGGATCGGCGTCGTGCCTTTGAAGCGGCGACGATTTCCGCGTGCAGGGTTGGCGGCCAGATACTCGTAGTCCACGGCGAGGTCGAGGACGGACGGGAGCCTGTTCAAGACCTTGTTGACCTGGTTCACGCCGAGAACCCCATCGTCTGCCTTTAGGTGTCTGAACCTGTCGACCTCACGTGCGCTGATAGCAGGGGCTGCCGACTAAGCCGCGACTGCGGCGCGGGCACGGGCTGTGCGCACCGCCGTCGTGAGCGTTTCGATGTCGTAGGCACCGTAGTGGCGGCGGCCGTTGATGAAGAAGGTGGGTGTGCCCGAGACACCGCTCAGGTCGGCGCTGTCAACGTCTTCGGCGACGCGGGCAGCACCGGCGTGGCTCTGCAGCTGGTTGGTGAACCGCTCAACGTCGAGCCCGAGCTGCTCGGCGTACCGGACGAGGTCGCTGAAGCCGAGGAGGTCCTGGTGGTCGAGCAGGACGTCGTGCATCTCCCAGAACGCTCCCTGGTCTGCTGCGGCCTCGGCGGCTTCCGCGGCAAGCCGGGCGCGGGGGTGGACATCGCTCAGCGGCAGGTGCCGCCAGACGTAGCCGACGTCGCCGAAATCGCGGAGGAGCTCGCGAACCACCGGTTCCGCCTGCCCGCAGTAGGGACATTCGAAATCGCCGTACTCGACAAGCGTGACCGGTGCTTCGAGTGGCCCGCGAACGTGGTCCCGCTCCGGGTCGACATCGATGTAGAGGTCGACGAGCGGCTGCGCGGTGCCGAGCAGGGCGCGGATTCGCAGCCGCCTGGGCAGGAGCGCCGTAGCGCGGAACAGCAGCCAGGTGATGAGCGCCGCTGCAAGGGCAGCGCTGAGGATGCCGACCTTCGCCTCATCGAGCCGCCGTCCGTCGAAAGCCAGTGTCGCGACCAGCAACGAGACGGTGAAGCCGATCCCGGCGATCGTGCCGCCGCCGGCGACCGACACCCAACCTACGGGTGGCTGCAGTCGGCCACGGCTCAGATGCGTCGCAAGCCACGAGCAGCCGAGAATGCCGACAGGCTTGCCGACGACGTAACCGAGCAGGATCCCGAGCGTGATCGGCGAGCTGAAGGCTTGCGCCAGGAAGGCGCCGTCGAGCGCGATGCCCGCGTTCGCGAGCGCGAACAGAGGCACGACCAGGTAGCTCGTCCACGGATGAAAGAGTTGCTGCAATCGTTCGTTGGGCGAGGTGGCCGACCTGAGCTCCACTCCGGCGGCGCGTGCCAAATCCGCCGTGGGTTGCTCCCGGAACTCGCGGAAGCGCTCCGTTGCACGTTCGAGAGTGGATCGGGAAGCCGGATAGGCGTAGACCAGGAGACCCATCACAAGGCCGACGACGATCGGTTCCACTCCCGACTTGAGCAGGCCCACCCATGCGCCGGCCGCAAGGACGAAGTAGACGAGTCCGATGCGCACGGGCACGCTCCGCAGGACTAGGACGGCTACGAAAAAGCCGACGGCCACAAGGAGTGGCACAAACCGTAGTGTCTCTGTGTAGACGGTCGCGATGACGAGGAGCGCGACGATGTCGTCGACGACGACGACCGTCAGAATGAACGCACGCAGCCGGTCTGGAAAACGCGGTCCGACGAGCGCGAGCAGGCCGAGCGCGAAGGCCGTATCCGTCGACATCGCTATTCCCCAGCCGTGCGCAGACGAGCGACCGGCGTTGAAGGCGAGATAAATACCAACCGCGGCCGCCATGCCGCCGATGCCGGCAAGCAACGGCAAGGCGAAACGCCGCCGCTCGCGCAGCTCGCCAAGGTCGATCTCTCGGCGCGCCTCGAGCCCGACGACGAAAAAGAAGAACGTCATCAGCCCGCTGTTCACCCAGTGGCGAAGATCCAGCGAGACCCCTGCGTCGGCCACGTCGATCGACAGCTTCGTTCTCCAGAGCGAGTCGTACGACGACGCATCGACGTTCACCCACACAAGTGCCGCCACGGCCGCCGCCAGCAAGACCGCCGCGCCGCCGGTCTCGGTGCGCAGGAACTCCCGCAGCGGCGTCTCGACGCTTCGCGCCCAAGCCGTTCGTCCCGAGAATGTTGAAGGGGGACCGTTCGGATCGGTGCTAGTGCTCATAGCGCAATGCCAAAGCGCCTCGCTGGACTCCTAGTCACTTGCTCTCGTTGATGATGCGGGCGCCGCGGCCGTGGGTGAGGAAGCTGAAGATCCAGCGGGTCACGACGAGCAGTCGGTTCTGGAACCCGATCAGGTAGAAGAGATGCACAACAAGCCACGTGACCCACGCGGGGAAGCCGGCGAGGCGTATTCCCTTGACGTCGGCGACAGCTTTTGAACGACCGATCGTGGCCAGATTGCCCTTGTCGACGTACCTGAACTCCTCCGTGGCGCGGCCGCGGAGACGGTTGCGAATCACTCGGGCGACGTAGCGTCCTTCCTGCATCGCGACCGGGGCAAGCCCGGGCAGCGCCACGATCGTCCCATCGCTTTGCACGATCCGGACCATGTCGCCGATCGCGAAGACCTCCGGGTGGTCGGGCAAGGTCAGGTCCGCCGTGACCGTCAGCCGCCCGGCTCGGTCGACCTGCGACCCGTCGGCGGACGCCAGCGCCGCCGCGAGCGGCGACGCGGCAACGCCGGCGGCCCAGATGACGGTGTGCGCGCCGACATCCTCGACCTCGTCACTCGCAGAGCGAATCGCGACCGAGGCAGAGCCGACGTCGACTACCGTGTGTCCAACGAGCGGCGTCACGCCGAGCTTCTCGAGCGCACGCTCGGCCTTGTGAGAGAGGGAAGCAGGAAAGCCGGTCAGGATGCGGTCGGCGGTCTCGACCAGGAGCACGTTTGCGCTGCGCGTGTCGACC
>WNGB01001959.1_pt1 | contig 48950 bp, 54 predicted proteins | sample 5400681 | NCBI WGS metagenome assembly WNGB01 (sample SAMN13153367, study PRJNA577476) | soil metagenome | isolation source: 115 cm soil or saprolite under grassland replicate 2 | place: USA:California | collected 2016-06-15
ATGAAAGTCGATCCCGACATACTGTCGATCCATAGGGGCCTCCTCCTCTTCGAGAGGGAATGGGTGTGAGAACCCCGAGTCTCCAACGACTCGGATCTTCACGGGGAGCGGAGGCCCCGCTCCTTCATCGCATCAGATCGGGCGCTGCTACTCGCGGGCCGGTACGACAAGCCGTGCCAGTTGCTCTTGCGCCGCGGCCCGGGTCTCGGCACTCGGTTCAGACCGCACCGGCGGCACTGCTGTCGGATCACCGCCTCCGTAAAAGATGAGCAGGTCGATGTTCCAGCCGTTGACCTGGGCTCCGATCCGGTCGGCATAGATGTGGTCCGGCTGCCCCTCGAAGTTGTAGTTGATGTCGGTGACGGAATCGTCGAGCGACAGCGGGAGCTCGCGCTTCGGGAAGATCGCGTCCACCGCCGTGCTGTCGCCCATTGGGTAGATCAGCGCAAAGAGGACGATGTCACCGTCTTCGAGGCGTGCAACCGTGTCCCACGGCACATACCCCTTCAAGGTGTCCGGCCCGAGGGGGATGTTGGCCGCGGTCGCCGAGGCGGCGGAGGGTGTTGTGACGGTCTGCCAACCACGCGCCGGGAGGAAGTCTGGAAAGTTCGCCGTGGGCGCGGTCGTCGTGGGGGCGGCTGTCGTGGGATCTCCGGCGCGCACACGACCCGAGCGCTCGTCAGAGCGGGCGAGGACCACGCTGACGACAAGTGCGACGCTCGCGATCGCGATAGCGCCCACCATCATCGTTCGGCGCCGTCGTGGCCGGACCTCGGTGGTGATCGCCCTGTGCTCGAGCTCCTGAAACGTCGGGGCGGCCGGGGCGTGTTCAGCCAGTTCGACGATGAGTGCGCGGATTCGTTCGTCGGTGCGATCAGGCATCTCGAAGCGTTCTCCTCAGGTTGGCCCTCGCTCGGGCGAGGTGGCGGCGCACGGAGCCCTCGGAGATTCCCAGCAGCTCCGCGGCGGCGGCCGGGTCGAGGTCATCCCAGTAGGTCAGGTAGACGACGGCTCGCTGACGGACACTCAGGCGACCGATGGCGACCAGCACCTCTGGGCGAACCTGCGCCGGCTCCCAGGCGCTCGACGCGCCGTAGCGAACCTCCCGAGCTCGTCGTTGTTGCTCCGCACGACGGCGTGAGCGTGCTGCGTTGAGCACGCTGCGGTACAAGTAGGCCCGACGGTTGGACACCCCTGGCCATTGGGATGAGGCGAGGGCTCGGATCACCGCCACGGAGAGAACGTCAGGCGCATCGCTCGGGCCGACAAGGGTCGTCGCGAAGCGGATGAGCTCATCCGAGTACTTCTCGTAGACCTCCGCGTCCGCGTCGCCGTCATCCATCACCACTGAGACTCCGCCAGACCGCCCACAGGGTGACACGCGTCGGAGCTGATGTGTGAGGCGTTCCTCACACGCGCCAGATTGCCCAGTGAGCGGCCGTGACCAGCGATCTGACGAACACAGATCATCGGCGCGGTAGTCCGACAGTGACGGCGGCGAGAACGGCACGTAGCGCGCGTCCCGGCTGACGGCCGGTTGGCGCCCGGCGGTAGCGTGCGCGGCATGGGCATCGTCGACGACCTCCTCGCCAACCCGGGCATCTACCTCGGGATCGACCGCGAAACCGAACGAGGAGGCGACAGCGCAGCCAAGATCGTGATTGCCCCCCTACCGGGTGGAGCAGGCGTCACGCTTGACTACGAAACGTTCAACCCCACGAATGCCCAGCGGATCCGCGGCCACGCCGAGCACGCCGTGATCGGCCGCACACACGGCGGCGGCGCCATCCTCGTCACCGGCCACATCCACGGCGACTCGCTAACCGTCCTTCGCGAGCGCGAACCGGGCGTATTCGTCATGGGCGACGAGCCGTCCGCCTTTCCCGTGGCCATCACGATCTCGGTGCCCGAGCCGGGCAAGCTCGTCCACAGCTGGTCGTACGGCGCGCCCGGCGAGGATCCCGTCGAGCGCGACCGGGCCGAGCTGACGCGGTCCGCCTGACGATCGCCGCCGCATCCGACAGCGGCGCTGCCGCACATCCGCGAACGGCACGTCCCGTGCATCTCCCGGACAATGCGGTGGCCGTGTGCGTCTCGTGACTGGGAGGATGAGTCGGCTGATGGCCGACCTCGCGGTAAGGGCCTTGCACGGGTTGTCTCTGTCCTTCGGAGTGGGGTCCAAGAAGGCGAGGAGGTAGACCCGGCGAGGCCGCCACCAGCGCGTAGCGGCACACTTGACATTGACGCGCTAACGGCAGATCGGTGCGGGTTACGTCTCGAGCTTCGGCCACGAGTGCCAGCACTGACGCGCGTCGCCCGTGGCGACGCTGCCCACCGTGCAGTGCGCCCAACCCTCGCAGATCGCATCGGCTTGCCAGTGAACGTGCGCGCTCTCCGGATGCCCGCAGACAGGACACGGTGCAGTCGAGCTCTCATCCGGCTGCGCCGCGGTCACCGCGGCAGGTTTCCCGAACGTTCCGCGCCAGTGCGGCATCTCTGAAGGAGTGGGGTCGTGTCAAGAGGATGTTGTTGGCGGTGTCGTTGAGGTCGAGCTGTTCGATGAGGTCGTCGTGGTCGCGGGCGCGCGCCGGTAGAGGCGGCGGGGTCGAGGTGGAGCGCCCGCAGCCGTCAGGCGAGGACGAACGACCTTGATGCCGGCGCCGGGCGGCGCAGACTCAAACTCGACGACCTTGTTGAGTTGTGGCCCGCGATGGGCGCGGGGTTCGCATCGTGTTCCCCTGGCGGGGTTGCTGAGGGTGGGCAGGCTTGGCTGCCGAGGCATCTCTTCGCGTTGCTCAGGCGCATGATGCGATGGGGGCCACGACCAGGCCGGGCTCACTCAGATATTGACGACCCGTCGCTGTGGTGGGTCATGCCGCACTTCGAGCGCGCGGTCTGGTCGTGTCCGAACCCTCACGCCGCCTTGGCCGACGCGAGGCAGCGAATCTCGCCGTCGCGCAGGCCGTAGAAGATGAGCGTGAGGACCTTGCGAGCGATCGCGACACGCGCCTTGTTGGCGCCGCGCCGCTCGGCGATGCGTCGGCAGTCGAGACAGAAGGCAGTCCTCCATTTGCTGGAGCGGAGAACACGGAGCTGCGGCGGGCGAATGAGATCCTCAAGAGCGCGGCGGCCTTCTTCGGGGCGCAGCTGGACCGCCAACCGAAGAGGTAGTCGCGTTCATCGGCGGCCATCGGATTCGTTTCGGGGTCGAGCCGATTTGCAAGGTCTTGCAGTTCGCGCCGTCGACCTACGACGCCGCCAAGTCTCGGCGGCCGTGCCGGCGCCGGCTGCGTGATGACGAGCTGGTCGTGGCGATCCACCGGGTCGTCGATGACAACGACTCGGTGTACGGGGCCCGCAAGGTGTGGCGGCAGCTGAACGGCGCAGGCATCGTCGTTGCCCGGTGCCCGTGGCCACTGGCGATCGAGCGCCGAAGATCGGAGAATGGACGGGACCGCCGCCGCGCCGACGAGGGAGGACGCGACGCGGTCGAGCAAAGGGGGTCGCGATGGGCTTCAGCGACGCTGGCATCGTGTCGTCGGGGGGCACCCCGACCCGGACCCGGCAGGGACGGCGAGAGCGCGCGCTGCTCGCGGCGGCCGCGCTGCTCGCGGCGGCCGCGCTCCTCGTGCCGTCATCGGCATCGGCTGGCATCCCGGCGCCGCCGGGAACGCCGGCGGCGGAGGAGTTCCAGGTCGCCGTCTTGTCGAGCCCGGCCGACCAGGTGAGCGGCGGCGACGCCCTCGTGCAGGTCACGGTGCCGCAGACCGTGCCTCTGGTCGAGGTTCGCATCACCCGCAACGGCGACGACATCCGCTCGTCGTTCCAGCCGGGGGCGGCGCCACGCACGCTGGTCGGCCTGGTCACCGGGCTCCGGCTCGGTGCCAACACGCTGCGCGTGCAGGCCAACGGGCGCGGGAGCGGACGACCCGACGCGGTGGAGCAGAGGCTCGTCGACTACCCGATCACGGGGCCGATCTTCTCGGGACCGCAGCAGCAGCCATTCGTCTGCACCACGGCGCGGATGACCCTCGACGGTCGCAAGCTCCTCGGGCAACCACAAGTGGACAACCAGGCCCACTTCGGCATCGCCGTTGCGCAGGAGGACATAGCCGGCGGCTATCCGCAGGACGGCCGCGGCTACCCGATCTCCGCCGCCACGATCGTGGGCTGGAGCGGGAACTGCGCGGCAGCGACCCGCGTCGGCTACGTGTACCGCAGCGCCGTCGATCGCCGCTTCCACTGGCTCGACGACTCGGCGTCGCTTCCGGCTGACGTCGACTCGACGACCACGCTCGACGGGCGAACCGTCCCGTTCGTGGTGCGGTGGGAGCGAGGCACGATCGACCGCTTCATCTACAGCGTCGCCCTGCTCGCGCCGGCGGGCGCCGCCGCCGAGGCGAGCCCCACCGCTCCCGACGACGGCCTGTGGAACGGGCGCCTCGTCTTCGCCTTCCAGGGCGGCGTCGGCATCGGTCACACGCAGGGCACCGTGAGCACCGGCACGATGCTGCCCGCCGACCTCCTGAAGCTCGGCTACGGCGTCATCACGTCGACGGCCCTGTCGACCGACAACCACTACAACCTGCAGCTCGGCGGCGAAGCGGCGCAGATAGTGAAGGAGCACTTCGTCGAGACGCACGGCGTACCCGACTACACCGTGGCCGTCGGCGGTTCCGGCGGTGCAATCCAGCAGTACGTGTACGCCCAAAACCTCCCGGGGCTCATCGACGCCGCCATCCCCGCGTACTCGTATCCCGACATGATCACGCAGACGATCCACATCGGTGACTGCGAGCTGCTCGAGCACTTCTTCGACGCGACCGACCGGGCGAACACCCACTGGCAGGACCCCGAGGTGCGGCAAGCGATCATCGGCCTCAACGCCAGCGACTTCCCGAAGAACCTCAGCGCCGGCACCGTCGCCCAGTGGAACGCGCTGTACGCCGTGCAGGCCGCCTACGGCTACCAGGTCATGACCCGCGACCCGGCGTCGCCGGCGCCGGCGCTCACCGAGTGCGAGCAGGGCTGGTTCGGTCTGACCCCGCTCGCTCTCAACCCCACCTTCACGAACGTCGACGACATCGACAAGCTGGCCCAGGGCACGGCCGGCGTGCAGTGGACCCACTTCGGCGACCTGGTGAACATCTACGGCACGGGCGCCGACGGCTACGCCAACCGCCCGTGGGACAACGTCGGCGTCCAGTACGGCCTCCAGGCCCTCGTCGACGGCGTCATCACGCCCGACGAGTTCCTGCGGCTCAACGCCGCGGTCGGCGGTTGGGAGCCGACCGCGCAGATGGGGACGGAGGGCTTCCCGTTCGCCGGTCCGCTCACCTTCGCCAACTTCGATCCGTGGAGCTCTCGCGACATGACCGCGAGCCCGGATGGTGGGGTGACCCCCGCGCCGAGGACGACCGGTGACGTGAGCGCCATGAACGCTGCGTACGCCAGCGGCCTCGTGTTTGAGGGTGGGATCGACATCCCGGTCATCGACTGGCGGCCGTACCTCGAGGACGAGTTGAACATGCACAACAGCCGGCAGTCGTTCGCCAGCCGACAGCGGTTGATCGACACGCGGGGCGACGCCGACAACCAGGTGATCTGGTTCACCGACGCCCGGCCGAGTCTGTCGCCGACGGCAGTCCCGACGTTCACGGCGATGGCCTTCGCCGTCATCGACCAGTGGATGGCCAACATCGAGGCGCACCCGGAGCTCGGTGTCGCCGGCAACAAGCCGGCGCAGGCGGCCGACGCCTGCTTCGCCACCGACGGCTCGCTCATCGCCTCCGGACCGGGGGTGTGGGCCGGCGTGCTCGACGACGGTCCGGACGGGGCGTGCACGCAGCGCTTCCCGATCTACTCGACGTCGCGGGTCGTCGCCGGCGCACCGTTCGAGGGCGACGTGTTCAAGTGCCAGCTCCAGCCGGTGGCCACGGCCATCGCCGACGGGCTGTACGGCAGCTGGGTGCCCAGCGCCGACGAGCAGGCCCGCCTCGAGGCGGTCTTCCCGACCGGGGTGTGCGACTACTCGGAGCCCGACGCCGGGCGGCCGCTGGGCTAGCGGCGGCCGGGCGAGCGGCCGCCGCCGAGTACAAAGGCGTGGACATGACGGCTCGGTGGCGGTCCTCTCTTGCGATAGCAGGAGCGAACGCCTTCGTCGTCGTCGTCTTCGTTGCCCTCGTCGTCGCGCTCCGGTCGAGATCCTGGGACGGGCTCGAAGCGGTCGTGATCCCCGTGCTCCTGGCGGGCGCCGTTGCGCTGGAGACATGGGTGTTGGTGCTGTCGATCGCGCTCGCGGGCAATCGCCGCCGGGCGCGATCGGCGTTCGTCCTGACGTTCGCTGCGGCAACAGTGCTCGCCGGGGTGGCGACGGTCGACGTCGTCCGGCGGGCGTTCATCGAGGACTCTGCGCCCGGTCGTCATGTCGTGCTGCCCGCGCTGCTGCTCGGGCTCGCCTCGTCGGCCGCGTTCCTAGCGACGGCGGCGAGGCATGACCAGCGATCCCGGGACTGAACCCTCCGACGCGGGCGGTCGCGCCTCGTAGAGCGTTCATCGCGTCACGGCGCTCCGCCTCCGTCAGAACTGGAAGCGGAGTGGCGGGCACCCTCGCCATCTCCGGCACGGCCATGGCCACGACGGCCATGGTGAGGCCGGTTGTCAGACAGCGACCATCGCCACTCGACTAAAGCGCCTACACATGGTTCGATGGGCGCTGCCCAGGCCCGGAAGATCACCCGTGTAACGGCACTTCGGGGCCAGGCGATAGTGACAGGCGCGCCAAGAGGCTGTCTTGGTGCGGCACCAGGGGGATGGCGGACCGGTTCGAAACAGTCGACTGTTGGCCACACGCCGCCTGATGTGCGCGCAATTAGGGCCCCGACCGCGCGCCTTCGGCTCGGTGCGACGGCTTGGTGCACGAGATCCCCGAACGGGAACGTGACGGTCCCCGGACCGCAACTGGCAGCAGGCTTCAACGCTGCGCATCCAAAGCGCGACGATATGGCAGTGGCGGTGCTCGACCGGAGCCTCCCGAGCGGCGTAGTCACGTTCGTGTTCACCGATATCGAGGGTTCGACGCGGCTGCTGCGAAGCCTCGAAGCGCGATACGAGATGGTTCTCGACCGTCACATCGGACTGATACGCGATGCCTGGGAACGTCACGGCGGCGTGCACGTGAGCACGACCGGTGACTCATGTTTCGGCGCGTTCCCCGACGCGGCGGCGGCCATCCAAGCATGCCGAGAGGCACAGCATCTCCTCGAGGCGGAACCGTGGACCGACCGGGAACGGCCTCGAGTACGCATGGGAATCCACACCGGACTGGCGTCGCCGCACGGTGAGGACTATGTCGCGTTGGCCGTTCACCAAGCCGCGCGTGTGATGGCGGCGGCCCACGGCGGTCAGATCCTTGTGTCCGGTACGAGCGTCGACGAAGCCGGCGCGATGTCCGGCGTGGTCTTGAAACTCGCGGGCCGGTTCCGGCTCCGCGATTTCGACGAGCCGGTGCGGCTCTATTCCGTCGGCGCCGAAGGGATCGACGTCGTGTTTCCCGCCGTACGCGCGCTCCCCGTCGACGGGCACAATCTCGTTGCGCCGCCGACCAGCCTGATCGGTCGGGAAGACTTGATCGCCGCCGCGAGCGAACGGCTCAGCTCCGATCCGCTCGTCACCCTCACCGGTCCCCGGGGGTGTCGGCAAGACCCGGGCTGCCATCGCGACGGGGCTGTCGACTGCGTCCGAGTGGGAGGACGGCGTGAGCTTCCGAGCGACCGAGATCGCCGCGATCTTGCCGCCGTGACGCTTCTTGACTGCGCGTAGTAGTCGTGGTCGGGGCTGCGATGATGCGACGCGTTCTTGGCCGCCTCGTAGAGCGCCCACCGCAGCGTCTCGGGTCCCTGCCGGGACAGGTAGCCGCCGGCGCGACGCCGATCCGAAGCGTCGACGCTCACGTCCAGGCCGGTGTGGCGCACGGCCTGGTCCGAGCGGGAGAACCGGCGACAGTCGCCCAGCTCGGACCACGCCGCTACCGCGATGAGACCGCCGATGCCGTACTGGGCCTCGACCAGCGCTTTGCACGCCGGCTGTCGGGTCCCGAACCGTGTCAGCGCCTTCTTGAGCGGTTGGGCCTCGGTGTCGGTGAGATCGATCATCCGGTACCCGACCGCGATGCGCTCCCGCGCCGCAGGCGACAGCTGCACGTGCGGGTCGGCCAACATGCCCCGCGTCTTGTCGCTGCGGATGGCGCCCTCGAGCACCGCGACGCCGTGGTGGTAGAGCTCGGCATGGATCCGTTGGCACCACACCGTGCGCTGATCGACCAGCGACTTGTACAGCCGCACCCGCTCGCGCCACTCCAACACCGGCTCTGGCGGGATCCAGCTCTCGGGCAGCTCCCCGCCCGCCAGCAGATCCCGCAACAGTCGAGCATCGGTCCGGTCGGTCTTGGCCCGATGCTTGCGTCCCCTCGCCGCTTGCGTGTCGGCCGGCTCGGCCACATGCGCCTCGAACCCGGCGGCCGTGATCTCCTCGACCACGTACCGCCAACCCGTACAGCCCTCGACCGCCAACGCCACTTCGCCGTTGGCTCGACGAGCGACGTCCTCGCGCAGCCACCGACGGAACCGAGCCCGATCCGGCTGCCAGATCCGGCCCCGCCACTCCTCGCCCGACACCGTCTCGAGCGTGTCGAATGTGATCTGCCGTCGGTGCAGATCCAACCCACATACCATCGCCATCAGGGACCTCCTTGATCGTGAACGGACACCTGGCGAACCAAATGGTTGTCCGCACACGAGACGAGGAGGTCCTCACACATTGAATGTTCTGGGGCACGTTCGCCGCCGGGGTTGGTCGCGGGCCATGCACGCGCCTACCGGCACGCTCGCACCCGGCTCCCTCCGGTTCCCGTCCGATGGCGTGGGTCAATGGGGCTCTCGCGCCGCCGAGCTGTTGGGCCGGAGCCGTCAGCGGTCGGCGCGGTAGTCGTAGTCGGCGGCGAACCCGCAGCGGTCGGACCATGACCAGCTGAGCGGGTCCGCATGTACGCGCAGGACGTCGGCGCGGACCTCTTGGCCGGGATGGTCGAGACCGGGGATGCCGCAGGCGACGGGTTCGTCGGCGTCGACTTCGCGGTCGGCTGCGACTTCGATCCGGTCGTCGACGCTGATTCGCCAGTGTCGGCGGCGGTGGTCGAGCTGGATGCGAGCGGTGTGGACGGCGGCCACGGCCTTGATCGCCGGCGCGTAGTTGCGGCTGGGTGTGCCACCGGCGCGTCCGAGGAAGATGTCGGTGAGCGCCGTGAGCTGGTCAGTGTCGGCGCCGTCGTCGACGAAAAGACTGACTGTCCACGGTGAGCCGGGTTCGTCGTCGTCGTAGCTGCCGACCATGACGACTTGGCGTCCGGTCAGGTCGAGTTGGCCGGAGTGGCCGCTCGCTACGGACCAGGAGAGCGCGAAGTCGCAGATGCCGAAGGTCGAGCGTCCGCCGTCGCGGCCGCCGACCTGTCGGCATGGGCAGATCGGCAGGCAGTTGCAGGCCTCGAAGTACGTCCCTTCCACCGCCCACGCGAGCGTCTGGTTGTCGCGCAACGTCCCTCCTCGAGCTGTCGTCCTCGGACAAGTGTGGTCGGTGGGCGCGACGATGTTGTCGAGCGCACAAGAAGGTGGCTGCCATGGGGAAGCGGATCCGCGTGGATGCCACCTGGGAGCCCTACGGCGACGCCGCGCGCTTGTTTGTTCGGGGCGCGACCGTGGCGACCGCGGCGCGGATCGCGCTGGTCGTCGGAACGTGGCTGAGCCTGCTGAACCAAGGCCGGGCGATCGCCGACGGCAACCCGCCGTGGGCGAAGATCGGGCTGAACTATCTGACGCCGTTCGTGGTGGCCAGCCTCGGCTACCTGGCGGCGCGGCGGCGACGCAACATCGAGCGGCTGGCCGCGCTCCTGGGCGATTCGTCCGGAACCGCGGGCGAAGCGCGGTAGGTAGGCGGTCCGTTCCACAAGCGGCGCACGCTGGCCGGGCGTACGGTGTGGGTGAGCGACACGAAGGGGGACGCGATGTCGTGGACCATGAAGCTTCGATTGCTGGAGTCGTGCAGCTGCGCGCAGATGTGCCCCTGCATCCTGGGGCCGGCCAAGCCCGATCAGGAGTGGTGCTCGGGCGTGTTCGGCATGCAGATCACCGAAGGCAGCAGTGACGGCGTCGACCTTGCCGGCACCAAGCTCGTGATGCACTTCGAGCTCCAAGGTGACTTCGTCAGCGGCATCGACAAGGCCAAGCTCTACTTCGATCCGAGTGTGTCCGACGCGCAGCGGTCCCAGCTCGACTCGATCTTCCATGGCGAGCAGGGCGGCCTGTGGGGTGGCATGCGCGAGGCGATCAAGGAGTGGCTGCCGTCGTCGATGGCGAAGATCGACTTCGGCAGCGACGATGCCCCGGGCGTCACCGTCGAAGGGATCGGCAAGGTCACGCTCCAGCCCATCAACGCCGAGGACGGCGCGCCGGCCATGATCGCTGACGCGCCGGTGATCCGCGCCTTCGGGATGAAGTCGGAGCACCTGGCCTTCGCACAGGGCACGAGCTTCGCTGACCCCGAGCTGCGCTCGTGGGAGAGCCTCGGCGCGGGCGGGATCGTTCCCGACCTCGTCGAGTGGGCCGGCTGAGCACCACCGGTCCGCCGATCCCGCCGGCGGTCGCTCATCAACGCAACGTCATCCTTGCCGTCCTGGTCGTGCTCGCCGGGGTCGGGTGGGTCGTGTTCCTCCGGCAGGCGTCGGAACCGGCGACGATGGGGATGGGCGACCACATCGGACCGGATCTCACCATGGGTGGCTCGTGGCCGCTGTTCTTGAGCATGTGGGTGGCGATGATGGTGGCGATGATGTTCCCCGCCGCCGCGCCGATGGTTCTGATGTACGGCCGGATGCGAAAGAGCGACCCGCCGTCGGTTGCCTTGTTCGCCGGCTCCTACATCGCGTTGTGGTTCGTCTTCGGCGTGTGTGCCTACCTGCTCAGCGCGGCGATCGAGAACGCGGCGTCACGCTCGGAGTGGGTCGCCATGAACTGGGGCCGCGCCGGCGGCGCGCTCCTCGTGCTGGCCGGCGTCTACCAACTCACACCGCTGAAGGACATCTGCCTGCGTCACTGCCGCACGCCGCTGTCCTTCGTCATGACCCGATGGCGGGACGGCCGCGGCGGGGCCGCCCGGATGGGTGTCGTGCACGGCGTCTACTGCGTCGGCTGCTGCTGGCTGCTGTTCCTCATCCTCATCCCGCTCGGCGTGATGAACGTCGCCGCCATGGTCGCGGTCGCCGCCCTCGTGTTCGCCGAGAAGGTCATCCCCTACGGCCGCCGCGTCGGTATCGCGGCCTCGGCGATCCTCATCGTGTGCGGTGTCGCCGTCGCCGTGCACCCCGCGCTCCTGCCGACCGTCGCCTGATGCTCCCGCGGCGGGACGCTAGATCGTGAGCCGAAACAGTCCGATCGACTGACGACCCGCCGCGATCAACCTCGCGCCGCGGACGGCGACAGTTCAGCTGCCTGCGAAAGACTTACGCGGTGGAGAAGCCGGCGTTCGATCGGGTCCGCCGCATCGCCCTCGCGCTGCCCGGCGTGAGCGAACGAATGAGTCACGGTGAACCGTGCTTCTTCATCCGGGACACGCGAGCGCTTTGCTACTACCACGACGACCACAACGGCGACGGCCGGGTGTCACTGTGGTGTCCCGCGCCACCAGGAGTCCAGGACGAACTGGTGCGTGCCGAGCCCGGTCGCTTCTTCAAACCGCCGACCTCTGCACGGGGGGGCGTTGGCGACAGGCATTCCGAGTTCCCGGACGCGTTGGACGAGCAGCCGTCGACCGTGCACGGTCACGCGGAAGACCCGTGGGGTCGGCATCGGACAGCCGAAGCGTACTTCGCAGAGTCGCCGCGTCACCGGGCCCGTCGGACTGCATGCGTCCTCGGCGGCTGATCGTGAGGAAGCTGCGCGTGGAGTGGCGACGGCCCTTCGCGGGAATGACCCCGGCACATCCCAGTCCAGGAGGCAGAGAGGGGAATCGGTGTCAGCGTGTTCCTCATCGCGGTCGGCGCAGTCCTGACCTTCGCGATCGACGTGGAGTCGTCGAGCGGGTTCAACATCAACACGATCGGGATCATCCTGATGGTCGTCGGAGCGATCGGTCTTCTCGTGACGATGTTCGTGTTCGGCTCTCACCGGGACACCGGCGCCGGCGGGACGATCGTCGAGGAACGGCGCGAAGTCCTCTGATCGGAACCACGTCATGTTCGTCGCCCTGTCGTCGTTCGTGTTCACCATGGCGTTCCTGAGCGGGATCCTCGCCTTCACCGAGGCGCTGGACCGCCGTCAGTGCGTGCGCATGGTGCGGCACGTCGCGGCCGATGCCAGCTGACGTGGCGGAACACCTCGTCGCCGAACAATGCGATCGCCTACTTCGCCGCGCCGCCTGACCCGCCGGCGGACCGGGCGGTCGTCGCCGCCGACGGGTCGGTGCGACAAGCACTGGTACGAAGACGCCATCGCCGTCTGCGGCCGATGCCGGCGCCAGTGCTGCCCCCACTGCTTCGTGGCGGTCCGACGCATCGGCGACCTGTGCGTGGAGTGCGCATTGAGGATCGCGGGCGTCCGCCACTGAGCGCGGGCCGCCCCGATGCGACACGCAGGCGGAACGAATGCGCAGGAGCCGACGCGCAACGTCGGACATTGCACAACCGTCCTTGTCGGGGCCGGGCCAATGCTGGCCCGGCCCGGAAGCGTCGTCACCACATGCCCGCCGGGCTATTCGATGATCTCACCCGGCTGGATCTCGCCTCCCTCGACCCTGTAGGCGTAGATCGCGACGACCGCGAGCTCGCCTCTCTCGTCGAACTTGAAGTGCTTGGTGATCCCCTGGTAGTCGATGTTCGAGATGAATGTGTTGATCGATCCGCGGTCGTAGTTTCCGGCGTTGATGGCCTCGAGGAAGATGTTGGCCGCGTCGTAGGCCTCGGGCGAGTATGAGCCGGCAGCCTGGCCGAACGCTTCTTCGTACGCCGTGCCGTAGTCATCGGGGGCGGGCGCGCACGGGCACGTAATGACGGCACCCTCGGCGGCATCGCTACCGGCGGCCGCGACGAAGCCAGGGTCGAGGACACCGTCGCCAGCAACGAACGTGCCCTCGTAGCCGACGTCGCGGAGCTGCTTCACGAATCTGCCCGCCTCGGCGTAGTAGCCGCAATAGACGACTGCGTCGGGGTTGCCGCCAGCGATCTTGTTCACGGTCGCCGAGTAGTCCTGCGCCGCGGGATCGATGGACTCGGACGTGCTCAGCGTGCCGCCCTCGTCCGAGAGGGTCGATCGGACGACGTCGGCCAGACCGATCCCGTACTCCGAGGCGTCGTCGATGACGGCGACGGTCGTGGCTCCTGTGCCGACCGTGTACTTGGCCATCCGCGGCCCCTGGGCGGCGTCGTTGGCGATTGTTCGGTGGAAGATCGTCCAGCCCTGGTCGGCGAGGTCGATACGGGTGGCCGAGGGGGTCACGACCGGCAGGCCGGCCTCCTCGAAGAGGGGGTTGGCCTGGAGGGACTCACCCGAGAAGGCGGGGCCGATGACGCCCACGATCGATCCGTCCTCGACCGCGTGCTGAGCCAGCGCAGATGCCTGAGCGGCGTCGCCCTGCGAGTCGAGCCCTTCGAGTCCGACCTGGCAGTCGGGGTTCTCCTCGTTCCATTCGTCGATCGCCAACTCTGCGCCCTGTTTGATGTTGACGCCGAGGCTGGCACTGTCGCCCGTCAAGGCACCGAAGAACGCGAGCTTCAGTCCTTCGGGGCACGCGGGGCCTTCTGAGGGGGTCGCGAGCGGGGTCGGCGATGGCTGGGTCCGCGGTGGCACTGTGGTCGCACCGGTCGACAGCCCGCCGGGGTCCCCGCCGTTGACCAGCAGGAAAGCCACGGCCGCCGCGACGGCCGCGGCCACCACTGCACCGACGAGCAGACCTCTCGACCGGCGGGTGGGGGGCTCCTCGGCCAACGGCACGGTTGCCATCGGCTCGAACCCCGGCGGCCCGCCCGCCCCGACCGGTTCAGCCGGCGCGGTCGGCGGGGGCGGCGTCGGCTCGGCGGGGTCCGGCTCGGCTGGGGCCAACACCACCGGGGGCGGCACCACTGGGGGCGTGACCACGACCTGGGTCGTGGCCGCGGGCGCATCCGTCTCCACGATGTTGGAGACGACGGTCGACTCGGCCTGCCCGGCCCGAGCCCGCTCCGCCGAGGCGATGGCAGCACCCAGCGCGATTCCGTGCTTGGGGTGGGCGTCGACCGCGACGGACGCCCCAACTGTCCGCCGACCAGTTCGGCGACCAGTGGGATGCGGGACGACCCGCCCACCAGCAGGACGGCGGTGACCTCATCGGCGGCGACGCCGGCCGATCGCAGCGCGCGCTGCAGCGCAGTGATCGTGTCGGCCAGCGCCGGCCGGATCATGTGCTCGAGCTCGACCCGGGTGAGGCGGATTTCGGTCTGCACGTGCGGGAGCCAGACGGGGATCGCGACGTCGGTGTCCGACGAGAGCGCCTCCTTGGCTTCGACGCAGTCCTGGCGCAGCCGGGCGACCGCGGCGACGGTCGCGGCGTCGTCGTGGTCGAGGCCGGACGTCGAGGTGCCGATGGTGGCGAGCACGTGCTGGAACACCGCTTCGTCGAAGTCGATGCCACCCAACCGCTCGATCCCCCGTGGCGCCCCGAGGAGCTCGAAGCCGGCCTCGGTCTTGTGCAGCACCGCGGCGTCGAACGTGCCGCCGCCGAGGTCGAACACGGCGATCACGGACCCGGGTTCCACGCGGGACTGGGAGGCGTAGTGGATGGCGGCCGCCTCCGGCTCGCTCAAGATCGTCACGTCGTCGAGGTCGGCCCGCTCGACGGCCTGGCGGAGCAGGTCGAGCTTGAACGGCCCCCAGTTCGCGGGATGGGCGACCGCGATGCCGTCCGGCGCACTGCCTTCGACCGCGGAGACGGCGTCGACCACCCAGCGCAGTAGCTTGGCCGTGAGCGCGTCGGCGGAGTACGGGCTGCCGCCGAGGAAGATCGGTGTCGTGTCGCCGATGCGACGCTTGAACTCACGGGCGACCCGGCCCGGTTGGGTGACCCCGCGCCGGTTGGCAGCTTCGCCGGTGAGGACCGACTCGTCCTCTTTCAGGAACACCACCGAGGGGATGACGGGGGCCCGGTTGCCCAAGTTGGCGATCTCGACCCGTCCCTCTCGCCAAACCGCTGCCGCGGTGTACGTGGTGCCTAGGTCGACGCCGAGGTAGTAGCCCATGGGCCACCCGAGCCTAACGCTCATGGGTTGAACGACCTCCGTGGGGTGCCCCGACGCGTTGCGAGGTGGTCGCGGTCGGCACAGAGCTGCTGTTCGGGCAGGTCGTTGACACGAACTCGTTGTGGCTGGGGCGAGCAGTTGGCACTCGTGGGGACGTCGTTCCACTACATCGTGCGGGAGCGGATGATGCCCAAGCCCGGAAGCGCGACGCGCAGACGGCTCGGCATCCCCACCGCCCGGGACCGCACCGTGCAGGCCGCCCTCAAGTTGGTGCTCGAGCCGATCTTCGAGGTGGACGTCAAGCCGGCGAGTTACGGCTTACGCCCGAAGCGCCGGGCCCAGGACGCCCTCGCCGAGATCCACCAGTTCACCTCTCGTGGTGATGAGTGGGTGCTCGAAGGGGACATCACGGCGTGCTTCGACGAGATCGACCACACGGCCCTGATGGACCGGGTGCGACATCGGGTCGGAGACAAGCGCGTCCTGGGTCTGGTGAAGGCGTTCCTCAAGGCCGGCATCCTCTCTGAGGATGGCGGCGAGCGGGACACGACCACCGGCACCCCCCAAGGGGGGATCCTGTCGCCGCTGCTGGCCAACATTGCGCTCTCGGTCCTCGACGAGCATTTCGCTGAGGCGTGGGAGTCCTGGGGCGACTTCAACGCTCGCAGCCGACGGCGCCGCAAGGGCATGGCCACCTACCGCCTCGTGCGACACGCCGACGACTTCGTCGTCCTGGTGGCCGGCACCCGAGCACACGCCGAGACGTTGCGAGACGAAGCGGCAGCGGTACTTCGCCCGATGGGCCTGCGCGTGTCGGAGGAGAAGACGACGATCGCCCCGGCGTGTCTCAACCGTTCTGAGGCAGATTTCTTGAAGAATCACTGTGTCGTGGCGGGGTCCTCCCGTCGAACGCCCGGCGAGCATCTGATCCCTAGTCCGATGCTGGATGAATACGACGGCCTCATTCAGCAGCTGGTGGAGCACACACCGCACATCCCGCTCCGCAACCGTTGGTGACCTACGTGAGCGACCCTGAAGCACTCGCCGAACTTGGCGCTGACGATCGGATGGCCGGCCTGACCACATCGAGCGGGCACGTCGGAGAGACACCGTGACGGAACCGCACCGAGTGCCGGCCCTCTGCCATGGGCGATAGTCCGGGGGCGCGTTCTGTTGCCGCGCGGCGACGTGGTCTGCGTCCGCGCCGGCCCTTTCGTGTCAGCCACTTGTGCGGCCCATGGTGGCCAGGTTGAGCTTGGCCGATAAGGGGGAGGGCGTGGCCCGGAGAGTCCCTCGGAATCTGGAGTGCCGTCAGCGCCTCTTGAGTCGCTCGACCTCAGCCTGCCAAGCCGCGGCGCGTCGACGGAGCTCGGCCGCCTCCCGAGCACGATCATGCTCGTCGAGACAGTCAGCCAGCTTGTACGCGGCGCCAAGCATCGCCAGGATTGCCGCTATGGCTTGCGGCATCGCGAGAGCCTCGTCTCCGGCCAAGGGGTCAATTGCCGCCACGAAGAAGGGTGCCATGTAGTTTGCGAAGGCGACCGCTGCCCCTGTGAAGGCCAGGTAATACCCTGTGCACTCCCAAGCATAACCATTCATGTCCAGCCACCATCATCATAATTCTCTTCTGACTCGTCGACCCAAGAAGGCGGCTGCTCGAAGAGATCAGGGGTTATCCCGACCGATGCGAGGAAAGCCTCCGGGCTCCCGAACTGCAGGAGCTCGTAAAGAGCCGGGAATTCTTCAGCGGTCAAGACCGATTTCGATGCGGAATCGTCAGCAACGACAGACTCACCGGTGCCTGAGCTCGAACCCTCGAGCCACCTGTCTAGCGCAGCCCATGTCTTGGGGCCGACAACGCCGTCGACCGCTCCTGGTGTCGCTCGCATCTGAAAGGCGCGCACTGCATCGAGGGTTCGCTGCCCGAAGACCCCGTCGGGCGAACCAGGCTCAAAACCGAGTGACGCCAGAGCCTTCTGCAGATACTCCGGCCACTCGCCACGGGCTCCGAAACGTAACGTCGAGGCCATAAGTATGCGCCTCCTTTGCGAAGGTCCGGGCCCTTTCTCGCCGCGGTTGCGAATCTAGTGCAGCGCCCATGATTACGGCAGTATAGGTCCAAAGGGATAGACGCACAGCCAGCGACGCTCGTACGAGTTTAGCCGACTAAATCCTGTCGGTCCACCCAAACGCCAGCGCATGCCGCGGTTGATGAGCCTGAGTCGCCAGCGTGTGGCGTAGCTGATGTGGGTGTGCTCGGACGCCTGCTCCTCGTGCGATGCGCCGGACCATGCGCCAGCCCTGGTGCGGTCGATCGGTCCGCGGTGGTCGGCGATGAGGCGGCGGTGGTCGCGGATGTGCCCCAGGTTCGCTGCGGTCCACGCGGCGAGCTGCTCGACGAGCTGGGGGTGCAGGGTGACGTAGCGGTTGTTGCGCAGCTTGCCCACCGGGACGCGCAGCCGGCGGCGAGCGCGGAGCGGCCTTCGGTCGCCAGTCGTTCGAAGCGCGCCATGTCGAGCTCGCCCGGCTTGACTCGCAGGAGGTAGCCCGGTCGACCGCGCCGCCGGCACCGTTGTCGCCATCCATCTGGGTGCCGATCCAAATCAAGAGGTGATCGACGTCTGCTTCGACGACGTCGGCGTCATCTCGCTTCCCCGCGCGTTCTTTGATGAGCACCCCGGACCCGGCGGGCGACGCGACGTCGGCATCGACCACGCATACGCCGTCACCAGTTACGCCGGATCGAGGGCGCACAGATCGTCCACCGTCGACGGCGGCACGCGGCTCGAGAATCCACCCGTGTATAAGGCGATCTGGATCAGCGGGGCGGTCACGTCTGGACTGCCCCCGCACGTGGGACGGGTGGGACGGATGATCCGCTGCCCGGGGCGCAAGTGCTCAACTGCTGGTGCACGCGAATCGCTGGCCACATCGTGCAGCCGACCTGCCGTTGACATGGCGACCGTCTTCGATTCGCGCTGCCGCCGCGACTGCGACGTAGCCATTTCGGGCATCGCAATGGCTACGTTCCTGGCTACATCGCGCGCCCCGAGGACGCCTTGGCGACGGCGTTTCGGCAGGTCACACGGGTGGGCCGTAGAGGACTCGAACCTCTGACCCCTTGCGCGTCATTGCCCGCCTCACAAGTGTCATTGGTGCCGAGGCGTGCCCGCGGGTGCCATCCACTGCCCCACCGTTCCACCGCCGTGACGCAGGTCGCAAGGGGTCAACCATCCCTGGCGGTCGCCGCACGTGACAGCGAGTCCCCATCCGTGTTGCCGCCGTGCACACGCCTGTTCGGGGCCGAAACGGCTACGTTCGTGGCTACGTCGCGGTGAGCCGAGGCCAGCGCCTCGAGGCTCGGGCCGCAAGGGGTCAACCGTTCCAGGCCGCCGTGCCCCCGCGTCGCACGTAGCCTCGCCGATCACATGGCCGCCGCCGCCGGCGGCGACGCCACCGCACAAGCCGACATCGAAGCCGGCGGCGAAACCGATGACGATGTCCGGCTCGCCGAACTCGGCACCGAGCTCGAGCTCACCTCCTGCGTCGAATGAACCGATCATCGGCAGTAGTTCGCCACCGCGAAGGACTCCCCGCGATTCGCTCTGACGCTCTATATGCGGCCTGACCTGCTATGTCGCAACAGTCAAAGACTCAGCGGCGCGCGTTCGCACCCACACGGCCGGTCACAGCCCCGGAGCTTGGTGCGAGCCAGCCGGCCTGTGTCGCGGGGGTGTCCGCCAGCCGTGGGTGGGCCGGTCCGTGTTGCCCGGGATCATCACCGGGGAGCACCTGACGCGAGACTTATGCTTCGTTGCGAGGTGGGCGCCAAGCCCCACTCGAGGAGGACTCGATGTCCGATCGCATGGTTCGCTGGGGCGGCGCTGCCGGGATCGTCTTCGTCGTCCTGGTCTTGTTCACCATCGTCATCGGTGGCTCGCCTCCCGCTGGCGATGACAGCGTCGACAAGATCCGTGACTACATGGTCGACCATCGCTCCGCGATCTTGATCGGCAACGCGGTTGGGCTCGTCGCAGTGCCGTTCATCATCTGGTTCTTCGTCGTGCTGCGCGAGATGCTGCGCGGCGACGTGATGACGAACGCGCTCGGCACGTCGATGGTGTCCGGCGTGCTCCTGACAGCTGCCCTGGCGCTCGTCGGGGGCAGCGTGATTGCCGCCGCCGTCTACGTCGACGGTGCCGTGACCGAACTCGGCGACGACAGCGTCCGCATCGTGTTCGAGGCGCAAAGCCTGCTCTTCGCCGCGACGTCGGCCGGGTTCCTGCTGATGTCGGTCACCGCCGCGTTGGCGATTCGTCGTACCGGCGTGCTGCCGATGTACACGATGTGGTTGGCGTTGCTGGCGGCCGTCGGCAGTCTCGCGGCGATCGGTAGCACGCTGGACGCGGGTGCGGCAACGATCGGCCTCTTCGGCGTCGGGACGTTCGCGCTCTTCGTGCTCGCCGCTGGCATCGCTATGGCCACGGGCAAGGTCACTCCTAGCGTCCCTGCCGTACCAGCCTGAGTGAGCCCGAACCACCCCACGCATCGTCAGGTGATCGGCCGGCCGTCGGTGGCGCCGGCGGTCAGCTCGCGCTTGGCCCGGCCGGAGCTGCGGGCGAGCTCGGGCAGCTCAGCGGCCGCCGAACTGCCACAGCACGACGAGCAGCCCGATCATGAGCACGGGCGCACCTGGGACATCGACATCGTCAACGAGCTCCGGCCCGCTCCAGGAGACCGGGTGCTCTACGAGAACCGCGACACCGGCTTCTACAGGACCGAACTGGAGACCGTCCTGCGAGAACGCGGTGTCACGACGCTCATCGTCGTCGGTGCGACCACCAGCGTGTGCGTGGACTCCACCGTGAGGGATGCCGAGTTCCGAGACCTCGACCGCCTCGTGCTCGAGGACTGCACCGCGGAGCCGATCGCGCACGATGCAGCGCGATCGAATCATGAGGCCACGCTGGACCTTCGAACTCCTCTTCTCGGACGGCGGCTCGCTGGCGACCCGCGAGCGACCACCCCCACGGAAAGTCATCGGACTTGAGCAGCCGCACCACTGGATCGACGAGCACGAGCGCGGCCACTCGGTCGGGATGAGTCGCTGCGAGCGTGATCGCGACCGTGTCGCCAAAGGCGCTCGAGACCAGAGCGGCCCGCTGGGAACCGATCGCGTCGAGCACGGTGAGGAAGTCGGTCGCCGCCTCTTCTATCCAGGGACCGAAGGCGCCACCGGCGTAGACGGATCGCAGTGCGTGGTGTCGCCCAGCGGCGCGCCGGCGTCGACCGTCACCGTTCCCGTCATGGTCGTACCGTGGATCTTGCACCAATACTTCACGATGCCCGCGTCGTCGAAGGTGTGCGCGAAGCTGTCCCCCCCGTTCAGCACCTTGCTCTCGAAGGCAGCGCTAATCGCCGGCGACTGCAGTTGGTGCATGAACAGCGGCACCTCGTGATCAGCGCACCGCGCCTCCGGGTCGCGGACGATCAGTCCACCGAACAGGCCGCGGTTCACGTTCTGCTGGACCAGGCGCACGTGGTCGTGAAACGCCCACCCTCCGATGGTGTCCTCGGTGGCGTCGAAGACGTAGGTCCACGTTTGGCCGGGAAGGATCTCGTCGCTGCGCGCACCTGAGCGCGTCGCCACGCCGAACGGCCAGGAGCCATCGGCATCGGTGCCGTAGCGCAGGCCGTGCAGGTGGAAGCTATGGCACTGCGCGGCGTCGCCGTTCGTCACGTGAATGCGGAGCTGTTCGCCTGGCCTGGCGTACAGGACTGCGCCGGGGATGCGGCGGTCCCACGGCGGTTCGTTGACGTCGGCCTCGATCAGCTTGGCCGTGTTCGGGACTGTGTGGTGGCTGTCGAAGTACTCGCGGTATACCAGCGCGTCGACGGTGGTGGCCTCGATCTCCGACGGCTGCACCCGCCCCAGTTCGTGGCCCGACATGAACATGGCGTCGCGCCCCCAGCGCCGGCTGCAAGGGACCGGCGCCAACGGACTGTAGGCCTCGACCGGCTCGATCTTGAGGTACATATCTCGCCGCACCCAGGACCGCCCCATGGCGTCCACCTCCTTGGCCGGGCGACGCAGACCAGGCCTAGTCGTGCGCAGTACAACACGGATCCGGCCGACCGCGTGAGAGCTCACACCTATCGACGGCTCTGTCGTCACCGTGGAACGACGGCTCGGCAACCAGGCGGCAACTGCGCAAGGGTGCTCGACGTGCGGGTCCACGTGGTCGGCAACGAGTGGTTCGCCACGTCGGTCGAGTCCGACGCCATCGACTACCGATACGGCGGTGACGTGACGATGGCGCCGTTCGAGCTCCCCGACCGGCTCTGAACGCTGCTCGTCGAGGTGACCTCCGATATGGGCCTACCTTTGGCCGGCGTGGACCTCCGCCGCACCCCCGATGGCGGCTGGTGCTGCTTCGAGCTCAACTCCTCACCGGGGTTCACGTTCTACGAGGACCACACCGGCCAGCCGATCGCCGCCGCCATCGCCCGCCTGCTTCGGTAGTAGTTCGATCGGCGGCGAGCGTGTGCTCCGACAGGCCGCCCTTCCTCGGTGACGCGTTGAAGGACACAGCACACGAATGGGGACGTGACTCAGCGAAAACGGTCCTCGAGGAAGACGGTCGGCGTCACCCTCCTCGTCGACGACCACGCGCTCGGCGATCTCGATCGCATCGTCCGCAGCGCCACCCGCGCTGGGCTGCGAACGCCCCAAGTCCTCACAGCGCTTGGTGTGATCACTGGGCGAGCGAACCCGGATGTCGTTGCCGAGCTCGCTGACATCCCTGGAGTGAAGTCCGCCGAGGCCGAGCGCACGTTCCAGTTGCCACCGCCAGACATACCGCAGTAGCCGCCCGTCATACCCGCACCCCCGTGTCTCGCCGGCGGCAACACCAGCAGACCGGCCCTTGAACCGAAGCTCGCCCCACGAAGCCGCCCGATAGCGCCGGATAGTCGAGGTGCGCTGGCCGTGAGGGCCGCGCGCGTGACACACATACCGACCCATAACGCGCGCTCCCCAAGACGCCACGACGTGTCCCGGTAACGCCGGATCGAGGGCGCACAGATCATCCACCGTCGACGGCAACACGCGGCTCGAGAACCCACCCGTAACCGGCGATCTGGCGCGTCAGAGTCGGCCTTGTCGCTCGCTACCCCGACGCAGCGCACCTCGAGCCCTTAGCGCCGTACCTCGAGGGCGAAGTCGTAACACCCGGTCTGGCTTGAGAGGTCGTGGATTCGCAGCGGCGCGTGGGCCCCCCGCATGAGGGCGGAGCAGCAGCGACATGAGGCTCGATGTCGCGGTCAGGTTCCGGACCCAGAGCAGCTTGAGCAGCGAACCCTCGAATCCGAGCCTCCCTGATCTGGCCAGCTCGCCCACACGGGCGGCGAGCAGCTCCTGGGCCCTCGTGGTCGTGTGCAGAGCGGCCAGGCGTTGGCGCACGATCGGTCAGCGGTTCGTCCGAGCGTGGCCGCCACCCGCAGCGCATCGGCGAACGAACCGCCGGTACGTGCCGTGCCGGAGCCCGAGCTGGCCCGTTCGAAGCCGAGCGTGGTCAAGGTGACCGCCCATCCATGGCCGACGTCGCCGAGTCGCAGCTCGTCGGGGATGAAGACGTCGGTGAAGAACACCTCGTTGAACGAGGCGCCGCCGGTCATCTGGCGGATCGAACGGATCTCCACGCCGGGCGAGTCCATCGGCAGCAGGAAGGCGGTCAGACGGCCGTGGCCGCCCGTCGGATCGGTGCGCGCGATGAGCTCGCCGTAGTCGGCGAAGCGGGCCCCCGACGTCCAGACCTTCTGCCCGTTGATGAGCCACCCGCCCTCGCTGCGCTCGGCCCGGCACCGGAGCGACGCGAGGTCGCTGCCGGCGCTGGGCTCGGAGAAGAGCTGGCACACGAGGAGGAGTTCACCCCGGAGGATCGGCGGCAGGAAGCTGGCCCGCTGGTGGTGGTCGCCGTGCACCAGGATCGTCGGGCCGACCAGCTCCAGTGTCACGGTCACCAGGTCGGTGGTCGGTGGCGCACGGAACGCCTGCTCCTCCTCGCGGAAGGCGTGTTCGTACTCGGGCGGCAGGCCCGCGCCACCATGCTCCACCGGCCATGCGATCGCGCCGTAGCCCGCCTCCAGCTCGCGCCGCTGCCACGCGCCAGCGGCCTCGAGAAGGGCACGCTCGTCCAGGGGGTCCGATTGTGGAAGATCGCGTATGACGCCGGCGTGTCGTCGCCGTGCTCGTCCCGTAACTCAGCGTTGCGCGCCAGCCAGGTCCGCGCCTCCACACGGAAGCGGCCTATGGTCGGACGCGGCATCCTCCTGTTCCTCGTCCGCCGGTCAGCGTGAAAGGACGGTGCAGGCGCTGACGCCCGGCGCGCCGTACACGTGGGTGAACCCGACTGACGGGTTGCCGGGCACCTGCCGCTCTCCTGCTTGCCTGCGGAGCTGCAGGACGGTCTCGTAGACCTGGCGAAGTCCGGACGCGCCGATCGGCTCGCCGTTCGCCAGGCAGCCGCCGTCCGTGTTGACGGGACGCGCACCGCCGATCTCGGTGGCCCCGTCGCGCACGAGCTTCTCCTGCTCGCCGTGCTCGCAGAACCCGCACTCGGCCAGGTGCATCACCTCGGCGCCCGACTCGGTGTCCTGGATCTGGATCACATCGACCTCGTCTGGGCCGATGCCGGCTGCCTCGAATGCCGCGCCGGCGGCGGCCACGGTCGGCGCACCGCCGCGCTCCAGCGCAAGGCTCGGAGCGAAGACCTCGAACGAGCCGAAGCCCCGCGACCGCAGCACCGCCGACCGCAGGTACACGGGGGTGTCGCTGTACTCGCCGGCCCGATCTGCCCGGCACAACACCAAGGCGACTGCGCCCTCCGCCGGCGAGCAGAACATGTACTTCGTCAATGGATGGCTGATCATCGGCGACGCGAGGATCTCTTCCTCGGTGAGGGGCTGGCGCCGCCATGCGTTCCGGTTGAGCGAGCCGTTGCGGTATGCCTTCGCTGCGACTTTGGCGAGGGTCGACGCGCTGATGCCGTAGTCGTGCATGTACCGCTGGATCTTCATGGCGAAGAACTGCGTGGTGAGCATGAGCCCGGTCTCGCCGTACCACGGGTCCAGCGAGTACAGCTCAGGGTCCGGGTTGAACGCACCGGCCGGGTGCTTGTCGAACCCGACGGCGAGGCCGATGTCGTGTGCGCCGGAGCGGATCGTCCGATCGGCGAGCGTCAGCGTGCTACCGCCGGTGGCGCACCCGTTGGTCACGTTGATGAAGGGGAGCCCGGTGAGCCCAAGGTCGGTCACCATTGCGTCCGCGTTGCCGGCGGCGTCGCTCCCCCCGAAGGCGAACTCCACTTCGCGCCAGCCGATGCCGGCGTCGGCGAGGGCCGCGCGCGCCGCAACGACGCCCTGCTGCCGGCCCGAGACGCCCTCGTGTCGGCCGAAGGGATGGATCCCAATGCCGACTATCGCCACATCTGCCACGGCACCCTCCTCACATCCGCTCGAACGCGAAGGTGACCACGTCGCGTCCTTGGCTGTCGGTCCGGAACGGCAGGAGCACCAGCCGCATGGCGTCACCGATGTGAAGCCGATCGGGATCGGCCTCGGTCAGCCGGGCCTCGACCATGACCGCGCCGGGAAGCTCCACGTAGCCGACCCCGTAGGGCACGAACGGCTCAGGACCCTGGTAGGGCGGCTTGGGGCGGAACGTCTGCACTGTCCAGCTCCAGAGCGTCCCCTCGTTTGGGAGCACCACCTCCTCGACGTCGAAAGCTGCACAGCACGGGCACGACCGCTGCTTGGGGAACGTGGTGGTGTCGCACGTCGAGCAGCGGCTGCCGATCAGCCGCGGGTCGGCGGACGGCCAGGTGAAGATCCCCTCGGCCACGGGCACCCGGCGTCCCGGCGTCGCGGTCATCGGCCCTCGAACACCGCCGGGCGGCGCTCGATGAACGCCGCCACGCCTTCCTGCACGTCGGCGGTCGCGTTGAGGAAGTGCACCGCCAGCTCTGCGTCGCCGAGCGCCTGCTCGAACGTGAGCTCTTGCGCTCGCCGCATCATGCGCTTGGCGAGTCGGATCGCGAGCGGCGGGCCGGCCGCGATGGCCGTCGCGACCTGGAGGACACGCGCCTCGAGCTCATCGTCCGGGACGACTTCTCCGACCAGCCCCAGCCTCTGGGCCTCCTCCGCGCCATAGACCTCATGCAGCCACGTCATTCGCAGCGCCGCCTCGAGACCCACGGCTCTCGGGAAGACCCAGGCGCCGCCCTCGTCGGGCAGGAGCCCCGCCACGCTGCTCGTGTCGCCGAGCCGGGCCGAGGCGGCGGCGATGCGCAGGTCGCACAGGAGCGCCAGCGTCAGGCCGCCCGCGACCGCGGGGCCGTTGATCATGGCGATCACCGGCTTGTCGAGGCGGTGCAGCGCGAGGTTCACGGCGTGCATCGACTCCCGCATGATCATGCCTTGGCCCAGCTGGCGGCCGGCGGCCTCCTCGACCTCATCGGTGGATCGCACGTCGCCTCCGGAGCAGAACCCACGTCCGGCGCCCGTGAGGACGAGCACGCGGCAGCTGTCGTCGCGGCCGTAGCGGTCGAGCGTGTCGAGGATCTCCCGGCACATCTGCGACGTGTACGCGTTCAGCCGGTCGGGCCGGTTCAGGGTCAGCCGCCCGATGGGCGCGTGGCTCACGTCGTAGATGATGTCCTGGTACTCCATCACTCCTCCACGAGCGGTGCGACGAGCGCCCCGCCGTCGACGGCAAGTGTCTGGCCGGTGATCCACGAGGCGTTGTCGCTGGCGAGGAACAGCGCGGCGCCCGCGACATCCTCCGGTTTGCCGAGTCGTTTCAGCGGCATGCGACGGGCGAGCTCTTCCTCGCGGGGCTCCCAGAGCGCCCGGGCCATGTCGGTCTTCACCAACCCCGGCGCGATGCAGTTGACGCGGACGTGTGGGGCCATCTCCACGGCGAGCTGGCGCGTGAGGTGGATCACCGCGGCCTTGGTGGAGTTGTAGAAACCGATCCCGCGGTCGACGGTCAAGCCGCCGGCGGAGGCGATGTTGATGATCACGCCTCCGTGCCGGGCCATCCACGCCCGCCATGCGAGGCCCGCCCACGAGACGACGCCGTACTGGTTGACGCGGAAGGTCTTCTCGGCCCGGGGGAGATCGAGACCTTGGAGGTCGCCCATGTACGGATTCGTCGCCGCGTTGTTCACGAGAATGTCGACCGAGCCGAGGGCGTCCATGGCGGCCTCGATACACGCCGCCGCCTGTTCGGGCTCTCCGGCGTTGGCGGCGAATGCCACGACGCGGCCCGGGAGGCCGGCTTCCTTGGCGTCGTCGACGACCCTTTCCAGGTCGTGCTGCTTGCGAGACGACACGACGACGTCGGCCCCCGCGGCGGCGAAGGCGAAGGCGATCGCGCGACCGATGCCACGGGAGCCGCCCGTCACGACCGCTGCTCTGCCGCGCAGGTCCATGGTGAGTTGCACGCCGGACGTGCCCTGAGACGCGTTGCTCATGAGATCCCCCTCGGCGCTGGCAGACTTCCTTCGGCATCCAACTCGAATTGTGATGTTGACGTCAAGTTCGAATCCTGTACTCTGGACAGGATGCTGCCGCGTTGGGAGGATTCGTGAAGGGCAACGCACACGCCGGGTCGACGAACGGCGAGGAGCCGGTCGCTCCCGCGGCGCTGAAGGCGAAGGGCGTGCGAACACGCCAGCAACTCCTCGTCGCCGCCCGGAGGGTGTTCGAGCGCGACGGTTTCCTCGGCGCACGCATCACCGACATCGCGGAGGAGGCGAGAGTCGCCCACGGGTCGTTCTACACCTACTTCACCTCGAAGGAAGAAATCTTCCGGGAGGTCTTCCTGGACGTGCAGGCCACCATCCTCGAGCGGCCCGAGCTCCGTGACATTGACCACGACCCCTGGTCCGCCATCGAGGCCGCCAACCGCCGGTATCTCGAGGTCTACCGCGACAACGCCGCACTGCTGGCCCTTTGGGAGCAGGTGGCGGCGTTCGACAACGAGTTCAGCCACATGGTCCGCGCGTGGGGGAACGAGCACTTCGTCGCGCGCGTCGAGCAGGCGCTCCGACGGTGGCAGGCGGAAGGCCTGGCGGACCCGAAGATCGAGCCGACCTACGCCGCCCATGCGCTGAGCCACATGGCGACGCGCTTCGCGTATCTGATGTTCGGACTCCACGAAACCTTCGACTTCGAGACGGCCGTCGAACAGCTCACCCGGCTGTGGGCCAACGCGCTCGGGATCAAGGAGCGTCCTGCCCCCACCCGTCGCACCAAGGCAGCCAGCGGCACCAAAGGCTGAAGGGTCAGCGGCCGAGCGGCGGGAATCGCGGCTCACGTTTCTCCAGGAAACTGGCGATGCCTTCCTTGATGTCCACCCGATCGAAGGACTCCTCGGTGAGGCGGTCGGACTCTTCGAGGGCGGCATCGGCGTCGAGATCCAGGTGGGCGTAGACCTGACCCTTGATCACCGCCATGGACGTCGGGGACGACCAAGTCACCAGGTCGTGCGCATAGCCACGTGCCGCGGCCAGTGGGTCGTCGGCAACTGCGTTCACGAGGCCCATCGTGGCGGCGTCCGCGCCGGTGACCACGCGGCCAGAGAGGAGGAGGTCCATGGCCCGCGCCGGGCCCACCAGGCGCGGGAGCAGCCACGAGATGCCGTGCTCGGCCACGAGGCCGCGCCGCACGAACGCCGTGGTGAGTTTGGCGTTCGGGGCGCTGAACCGAACGTCGCACATCAACGCCTGCACGAGCCCCACGCCGGCGCACCCTCCGTTGATCGCCGCCACGATCGGCTTCGGCACGGTGAGCGGAAGCGTCATCTTGCGCCGGGGGCCGGTCTCCAATTCTTCTTCGACGGTGTTCATGTCGGCGCCCACGCAGAAGCTGCGACCGGCGCCGGTGACAACGATGGCGCGCACGGCGGGATCGTCAGCCGCCTCCTCGAGAGTGTCGAAGTACTTCTGCTCGAGGTCCCACGACCACGCGTTCCCGTGGTCCGGTCGGTTGAAGATGACGAGGAGGAGGCCCTCGTCGACGCTGCGCAGTACCGGTCCGGATGTCCACTCGTCCACGGTCAATTCCTTCCTACCGGGGTTCACGAGGCAGTCCCAGGCCCCGCTCGGCGATGATGTTGCGCTGGATCTCGCTCGTGCCTGCGGCGATGGTCAGCCCACGGCTCCACAGGAAGCGGTCCTGCCAGCGCGAGACCTGGTAGGCCGAACCGGCGGGGCGCACCGTCGACGCGGGGCCGAGCGCATCGACCGCAACCTCGCCCAAGCGGGTGTGGGCCTCGCTCCAGAACAGCTTCGAGGTGAGCTCAATCGGACCAGCGGACACGCCAGAGCGGGCCGCCTCCAGCAGCCGGTCGTTCTGCCACTGCAGCAACCGGTGGTCGATGTAGGCGTCGACGAGCCGGTGGCGCATCACCTGCGAGCTGAGATACCCGTTGGCTCGAACTTCGGCAAAGAGATTCTCGATATCCCGCTCGAACTGGATGCACCACTCAGTCAAGAGGTTGTTGCGCTCGTTGGCGAGGGTGGAGTTGGCGATGCGCCATCCCTCCCCCAGCTCACCGACCACATTGTCGAGCGGGGCACGGGCGTCGCTGAAGAAGGTCTCGCAGAACTCCGACGTCCCTGAGATCTGGCGGATCGGACGGACCTCGATGCCCGGCGTCGACATCGGCATCACGACATAGGTGATGCCACGATGCTGCGGTGCGGCCGGATCGGTGCGACAGAGCAGGAAGATCATGTTCGCCCGGGTGGCTCCGGACGTCCACACCTTCTGGCCGTTGATGACGAGCTCGTCGCCGTCGATGACGGCGCGCGTCTTCAGGCTAGCCAGATCCGACCCACTGTCGGGCTCGGAGAAGCCCTGGCACCAGCGGTCCTCGCCGGTGATGATCCGCGGCAGGTATCGCTCCTGCTGCTCCCGGGTCCCGTGCCGCACCAGGGTGGGCCCGAACATCACCTCGCCCATGCCTCGAAGCACTCGGGGCATGCGAGCGCGGGCGAACTCTCGATCGACGATCGCCATCTCCACCGGGCCGAACCCGAGCCCACCGAACTCGACGTCCCAGTGGGGACAGATCAGGTTGACGGCAAGGAGGTCGGCCTCCCATGCCCGGTATGCCGCCGCGACATCGTCGCCGTACTCGTCGGTGATGGTCGGCTCGCGGTCGCCGTCGTACTCGTACAGCCTGAAGCCCTCGAGGCCATCCAGCTCTGGCCGGCGGTGCTCCGCCAGCCAGGAGCGGAGCGCAGTGCGCAGGACGTCTTCTCCCTCCCGCGCGAGTTTGGCCAAGTCCAGGTCGGCCATTACGAGCTTCCCGTCGGCTCTGGAGCCAGCTCGCTCCTGAGGTGGAGTCGCTCGATGGCGGCTTCGGCATCGGGGCCGACCGGCACGCCGTCGTAGATCGGGTGGCCGAGCTCGATGACGACAATGTGGTCCGCCACGGAGGTGGCCCAACCCACGGCTTGCTCCACGAGCACGATCGTGAGTCCGTCGTCGCGGAGGCGCGCGATCGCCTCGTAGACGTCGGCCACGATCGTCGGGGCGAGGCCGGCTGAGGGCTCGTCGAGGAGTAGCACCGATGGGTGTCGCATCAGCGCCTGCGCGATCGCGAGCATCTGCTGTTGCCCACCGCTGAGCGCGCCCGCCGAGATCTGTCTCCGCCCGCGCAGGATCGGGAAGCGGTCGTAGGCCTCCTCGAGACGGTCGCCGAGCTGGCGCCGCTTGAGGCGGGTGGCGAATGCACCGAGGACGAGATTTTCCTCGACTGTGCGGGCCCGAAAGATCCGCTTGCCCTCCTGTACGAAGGCGATTCCGGCCGACGCCCGCTGGTACGGCGGGTGGGCCGTGATGTTGCGGTCGTCGAGCGTGATGGTGCCGGCCGACGAGCGGAGAAGCCCGGCGACGGTGCGCAGCGTGGTGGTCTTGCCCGCGCCGTTCCTGCCGAGGAGAGCGACGAGCTTTCCTGATTCGGCGGCGAGCGAGAGGTTGCGGATGATGGTGATGTCGCCGTAGCCACTGGTGATTCCTGAGAGCGTCAGTGTGCTCATCGCCGCGCTCTGTCTGCGACGGCATGCTCGGTCTCGTGCAGCTCGGTTGCCTCGAGCTCGGGGCGCTCGGTCGGCGCCTCCCCCAGATACTCGGCGCGCACGGCCTCGTCGGCCGCGATCTCGGCGGCTGTCCCGGCCGCGAGCAGCTTGCCCTCGGCGAGGACGACGACGTGGTCGGCGATCGCCCCGATGAGATCGAAGTTGTGTTCGACGAGCAGGATGGTCGCTCCCGCGTGACGCAGGCGGCGGAGGACGACGCTCAGTTCCTGCACCTCGTCCTGGTCGAGACCGGAGGCCACTTCGTCGAGCAGCATGACCGCCGGGCCCAGGGCAAGCACCCGGCCCAGCTCGACCAGGCGGCGGGTGCCCAGCGGCAGCGAGGCCGCTTCGTCGTCCGCCCTCTGCTCAAGGCCCAGCGCCGCGAGAATGCGCTCGACCGCGGCCGCGGCGTCGCGCTGGCGCCGCCTGTAGGACGGGAGGCGCAGCATCGTCGCGACCGTACTGACCTCGCCGGACAGTGCGCCGGTCCGAACCACCTCCCGCACCGTGAGGTCCTCGGGAATGATCGGGGTCTGGAACGTCCGGCCCACGCCGATGCGCGACCTTCGGTGGGCCGGCAGGCGGGTGATGTCGGTGGCGTCGAGGCGGACGCTCCCCGCGTCGGACGGGTAGTAGCCGGACACGACGTTGAGCAGCGTCGTCTTGCCCGACCCGTTTGGGCCGATAAGGGCGGTGATCTTGCCCGGTGCGGCGGTCAGTGAAACGGACTGAAGCGCCACCACGCCGCCGAAGCTCTTGGAGACGCCCTCGACACCCAGCTCCTTGCCGGGAACCCTCGGCAGCGTGCGGTCGCCGGGAGCTCCGGTGGCGATCCGCCTGCGGTGGCCCACGCCGGCCGCGCCGAGCCCGAGCCCGACGAGCCGGCGGAGCAGGGGCGCGAGGCCTTTCGGCAGCAGGACGCCGCCCAACACAAGGAACGTGCCGTAGGCGACGAGCGCGTAATCCTCGAAGGCGGTGCTGCCGAGGGGGCCGAGCTGGAGGAGCGTCGAGCCGAGGACCGCGCCATAGACGGTTTGCGCGCCGCCGAGCACCGAGGCCGCGAGGATCGCGATGGCGATGCTCAGGCCGAACGACGACGGCGAAACGAACCCGTCCAAGTAGGCGAACAGGCAGCCGGCGATGCCAGCTGGCGCAGCCCCGATCGCGTACGCCCGCAGCTTGACGCCGTAGATCGATACGCCGAGCGACGCCGAAAGTGTTCGCCCCGCGCCGAGCACCCTGAACTCCGCGCCCCGAGGGGAGTTGACGAGATTCGAAAGGAGCACGAGCCACAGGCCGGCCGTCACGACGACGAAGCCGTAGAACGCGTTGGTCGTCAGCTCGTGGCCGAAGAACTTCGGCAGCGGGATGCCCGACAGGCCGTCGAACCTCCCGATCGGGTCGCCGATGACGTTGACGACGTCCGGGATCAGGAGCACGAGGAAGAACGAGCTGATCGCGAGCATCCAGCCGCCGAGCCGCACGCCGGGGGCGCCCGTGATCAACCCGATCAGCAGCGCCGCGGCGCACGACACGATGACGAGCAGGCCGATGTCGTTGACCACGTTCTTGGCTAGGTAGCCCGTGAGGTATGCGCCGGTGGCGTAGACGGCCGCCTGACCGAGGGCCAGTTCCCTGGCGTAGCCGAACGTGAGATTCAGCCCGCTCACGATCAGCGACAGGATGGCGATGAGGATCACCTGCCGGGTCCAGAAGCGGTTGAGGCCGAGTGTCGGGCCCAACGCGACCACGGCGACCGCGGCAGCGAGGCGCAGCGGACGGACGCGGCCACCAAAGCGCGCGACGCGGCCCATCGTCATACGACTCGCCCCTCCCCCCTCCCGAGGAGACCCTGCGGCCGGGCGAGGAGGACGAGCATGAAGATGACGAATACGGCGATGTTGCGGTAGTCGGGTCCCAGGTGCCGGGCCGTCATGGCCTCGGCAACACCGAGGGCAGCGCCGCCGAAGAGCGCTCCGAGTTGACTGCCGACGCCGCCGAGCGTCAGCACAACGAAGCCTTTGATGGCCAGCACGAGGGCGATGGTGACGACCGCCAGCGTCTTTGCTCCGACGATCGGTCCGAGGATCCCCCCGAGGGCGCCGGCGGCGGCGAAGCCGCCTGACGAGAGCCGCTTCACGTTGATCCCCTGGAGCATCGCCGCGTCCCGGTCCTCGCTCTGGGCGAGGCTGGCGAGGCCGACCCGGCTGCGTCGTGTCCAGACGTGAAGCGCGATGCCGACGACGACCGCCACGGCGATGATCAGGAGATCGGTCTTCCGTACGCCGCCGCCGAGGACGTGGACGCGGGTGTTGTCGCTCAGCAGCCGCACCGGCCTGGGGTCGGACCCCCAGATGAGGAATGCCACCCCGGTGATCACCGTCGCCGCCCCGACGGTCGTCACCAGCTCACCGTGCCCGCCGGCGCCCCGGTGCAACCTGAGCGACCGCATGGGTGCGATCGCAATGCTCTCCTCGACCAGGCCGACGACTCCACCAATCGCCGCGCACAGCAGGAACGTCACGATGAGCGGCACGCCGAGTTCGGTGAGCCCCCATGCCGCCAAGAACGTGCCGAGCATGATGAAGTGGGCGTTGGCGAAGTTGAGGACACCGGAACACGCCCACGACAGGTTGTAGCCGTAGGCGACCAGGGCGTACACCGCTCCGACGGCGAGTCCCGACCAGATGACGGTCATGGGCCGGTCAGGCGCCGCTCTTGAACATGCCGTTGACCATCGGGCCCGGCGTGATGGTGGTGAAGTCCTCGGGCGCCGGGTCCGGGAAGTGGCGGTCGGCGGTGTAGCCGTGCTGCGTCCACATCATGAGCTCCGGGAACTCGAAGGAGTCGCTTTCCAGGACGTCCTTGACTGCGTCGGCGTCGGTGGAGCCGGCCTCGTTGGCGGCGGCGGCCAGCACCTGTGCCACGTCCCAGAACAGGCCGGGCGTGAGGACGTTGCTGGTGAGTCCTCCCTTGGCGTCGATGTTCTTGAAGAACCGCTGCTGGACGTCCGTGTAGTCCTCGGGCGCCGTGAAGACCTGGAACCGGAAGACCTGCATGACGAGGTTCTCGAGCGCGGCCGGGTCCGCCCAGTCGGCGGGGCCGCCCCCGATACTCGAGATGCCGAAACCGGCGATGGTCGGGATGTCGGTGGCATCCACGGCAAGGCGTGTTTCCACCAGACGCTGGGTGATGTCGCCAATGGCCTCGAAGAAGACGGCGTCCGGGTGGCCCGAGATCGCTCGCTCGTACGAGACAGAGATATCGAGGTCTTCGGGGTTGAACAACTCGACGGTCGTCTCGACACCGGTGTCAGCAAGGACGTTCTTCACGGCATCGGCGATTGATGTGCCGTAGGCGTTGTTCGGAACGATCACGGCGAGCTTCTCGACGCCCATCTCCTCGAGCTGGCCCGGAAGACCGCTCTGGAGACCTTCCGCGGTCGCCGAGTAACCGAAGTGGTACGGGTACTCGTCCGGGTTGTTGAGGGCCGGGTTCGCTGCGTTGTTCATGCTGACGATCTTCTCCCGGGTCAGCAGCGGCACCAGGGCGAGCGCCTCGGCACTGGAGATGCCAGGAATCACGAAGTCGGGGGAGTCGTTCTCTGACAGGTAGCGCTGGAAGACGCTGACCGCCTGGGTCGGGTCGCCACCTGTGTCGAGCACCTCGAAGTCGATCGTCCGGCCGAGGATGCCGCCCCTCGACTCGATGTCCGCTATCGAGGCTTCGATGCCCAGTTTCGCGTCGGCGACGCTTGCCGCCGTGGGCCCGGTGGCGCCTGCGACGAACAGAATCTTGACCGGGTCGCTGTCGTCGAGCTGGCCGGACGACGCCGCCGTGGTGTCGGTTCCCGAGGTGTCCCTGGCGCCAACGTCGGAGGAGTCGTCGCTGCCGCACGCGCCGGCGATCAGTGCGAGGAGCACCAGGATGATCAGGGAAGGCCGGTGGGTCAATCGGGCCATGGGTTCCCCCTTTGGGACACGGCAGCGGTGTGCCGGCCCTGCCCAACATATTCGAAGTTGACGTCGATGTCAAAAATATTTCTCCGAAGGAACCACCGGGTTTGGGGTCGTGCATGCACCGCGCTAGCGGGCGCCGCTGAGGTGCTGGTCGCGCAGTTCCCGCTTGAGGATCTTGCCGCTACCGCTCTTGGGGAGATCGTCGACGACCTCGACGACCTTCGGGCACTTGTAGTGGGCGAGCCGCTCACGGGTAAACGCGATGAGCTCTTCGGCCCTCGCCTCGTGTTTGGGTTTGAGGCTCACAGTCGCCCACACTGCTTCGCCCCAGCGCTCGTCGGGGACGCCGTATACGGCCGCCTCGAGCACGCTCGGGTGGGCCACGAGCGCGTTCTCGACCTCGACTGAGTACACGTTCTCGCCGCCGGTGATGATCATGTCCTTGAGGCGGTCCTTGAGGTAGAGGTAGCCGTCCTCGTCCATCACGCCGATGTCGCCGGTGCGGAGCCAGCCGTCGGGCATGAGCAAACTGGCGGTCTCGTCCGGCCGGTTCCAGTAGCCGATCGTATTCTGGGGGCCGCGAGCCCATACCTCTCCGTCTTTGCCCGGGGGCAGGTCCTCGAGCGTGTCCCGGTCGACGATCTTGAGGTCGTAGGTCGGAATCGCCTGGCCGACGCTGCCGTGCTTGCCGTCGTCCTCGTCGCCGAAGTAGTGAGGCGGCGAGCAGGCGATCCCTCCGCACGTCTCGGTCAAGCCGTAGCCGTGGAAGAAGGCGCAGTTGGGCAGGAGCTGCATCGCCTCCCCGATGGTCGTGCCGGCCGAAGGAGCCGCGCCGTAGACCAGCACCCGCAGGCTCGACAGGTCTGTGGTGCCGCACGCAGGGTCAATCAGCAGTTGGGCGATCATCGAGGGGACCAGCGCGCTGTGGCTGATGCGCCGTTCGGCGATCTCGCGGAGGATGAGCGGCGGCGTGGCTTCGCGCGGCAGGACCAGCTCGCCGCCCGCGTACAGGGTCGAGTACCCGAAGCCGGTGCCGCTCACGTGGAAGAGGGGAAGTACGGACAGGGTACGGGTGGCTGCGTCCATCAGCCAGACCTGCGAGACGGCCCTGACGTTGGCGACGACGTTGCGCTCGAGCAGCATGACGCCCTTCGCCCGGCCGGTCGTGCCACCGGTGTACATCTGGAGGACAACGGCGTCGGGATCGCCTCTCTGTACGTGGAAGCCATCGGACCCAGACGACCGCCAGTGCTTGTATTCGCGGTCGAGCCACACGAGCGTGGGCACATCCGGCGTCTGGGCGAGGAGGTGCTCCCACTCGTCTTCGACGAAGACGAGGACGGGCGCGGCATCGCCGATGATGTCGGCCAGCTCCGGTGCCGAAAGCCGAATGTTGAGTCCGACGAGCACCGCGCCTGCCAACGAGGCGCCAAACGTGAGCTCGACATACGGGAGACCGTTGCGGGCCAGGATCGCGACGCGGTCTCCACGCTGCACCCCTGCCGCTCGCAATGCGGCAGCGGCGCGTTTCGCATTCTCCGCCAGCTGTGCGTAGGTCGTGGTGCCGTCGCCGGTCGTGACCGCCGGTTCACCAGGTCGCTCGGATGCATGGTCGAGCAGCGTCCCGCCGATCGTGCCCGAGTCCGTCACTCGCTCTGCCATGGCAGACCTCCCTTAACCCAGCGCTCAGCGCTCCCGCAGGATTCGGTGCGCCTCTTCGGCTCGCGCCGCCGCGTGGCGTGCGAGCAAGCCCCATGGCCACGTCGCCGTCCCCAATGACCCCGGCACGGACACGAGAGAACACACCCTCGGACATGCACGCGATCTTCCGGTGTCCGAAGGCGATGTAGGAGGAGAGTCCGAGACGTCGAGCCCGACCGGCACGAGTACCGGACCGCCAACTCCTCGCGCGACGGGAAGCCCGGCAGGTCGGTCCTCAGGCAGGCATTCCCGGCTCGTCGTCGCGAGTACGTGGCCGAGCGGGGGACGCCGCAGCACCCACCGGCGCCTTGTCTCGTCCTCGATTCGGAAGGTCAGGTTGGAGTGCCCGCCGGAAAATGGCTCGAAGCCCAGCGGCGGTTCCGCGCCGGCATGCCGCTCGATCCAGGCACCCGCCGAGGGCGCATCGATCCCCGGCGCTGCCGACGCCCTCTTCACACGGCGACTGTACCAATATATTGATCTTGATGTCAACTTCAGTTATGGTGGAACCCGAGCACGGAGGGGGAGCGATGGCTGACACCACGCCTGGTGGCCTAGAGGAGGCAGTCGACGAGTTTTTCGCTGCCTCGGAGGCCGGCGACTGGAAGCGCGCGGGCAAGGTCATCGCCGAGCACGCAGTCCTGTGGCAGAACGCCGACGGCGTCGAGCGCCCGTTCATCGACGCGCTCCCCCGCCTCAGCCGCATGTATGCCGCGCTCGGCCCGTGGACCTACAGCGACGTCCGCCGGGTGGTGGGCCCAGACGCCGTTTGCGAACAGCACACCGTGACGTTCTCCCACCCAGGCGCTCCCGACGTGACCGCGGACGTCTGCGTCGTGCTCCGCTTCGGTGAGGACGGCCGCATCACGCGGCTCGAGGAGTACCTGGACTCGGCGGCAGTCGCGTCGCTGGGCCAGAAAGAAGAGGCACACCGATGAGTTGGGACTTCGAGACGGATCCCGAATTCCAGCAGGAACTCGACTGGGTTGAACAGTTCGTGACCAACGAGGTCGAGCCCGTCGACTTCGTCGTGAAGCACGCGTGGGACATACAGGACCCCGTGCGCCAGCGGCTGATCCCCCCGCTGCAGGAACAGGTGAAGGAGCGCGGCTTGTGGGCGGCACACCTGGGTCCGCATCTCGGCGGCCCCGGCTACGGCCAGGTGAAGCTGGCGTTGCTGAACGAGATCCTGGGACGCACCCACTCGGGGCCCATCGTGTTCGGATGCCAGGCACCCGACTCGGGCAACGCAGAGATCCTCGCTCACTACGGCAGCGACGAGCTCAAGGCGCGCTACCTCGAGCCGCTCCTGCGAGGCGACATCGTCTCATCGTTTTCGATGACGGAGCCGGCTGGCGGGTCCGACCCGACCGAGTTCGTGACACGCGCCGAACTCGACGGCGACGAGTGGGTGATCAACGGTGAGAAGTGGTTCTCCTCACACGCCAACTTTGCGTCGTTCCTAATCGTGCTGGCAGTCACCGACCCGGACGAGCCAGCCCACCGGCGGATGTCGATGTTCGTCGTCCCGGTGGACACGCCGGGCGTCATCATCGTGCGCAACGTCCGCGTCTTCGGGCACAAGACCCCCTCTCATCCCTATATCCGGTACGAGGACGTGCGCGTTCCGAAAGACCACCTCCTCGGCCAGCGGGGTGACGGCTTCTTGGTAGCACAGACGCGGCTTGGCGGCGGCCGCGTCCACCACGCCATGCGCACGGTCGGGTTGGTCAAGCATGCCTTTGACATGATGTGCGAGCGAGCACTCTCACGGGTGACGAAGGGAGAGGTGCTCGGCCGCAAGCAGATGGTCCAGGAGATGATTGCCGACTCGTGGATCCAGATCGAGCAGTTCCGCCTGCTGGTGCTGCGAACAGCGTGGACGATCGACCGGTACAACGACTACAAACGGGTGCGTGCCGATATCGCCGCCGTGAAGGCGCAGATGCCGGCCGTGCTGCACGACGTCTCAGCCCGGGCCATCCAGATCCACGGCGCCCTCGGCGTGACCGACGAGATGCCCCTCGCCGCCATGATGCTCGAGTCGTTCCACATGGGCCTGGCCGACGGAGCCACCGAGATCCACAAGGTCACCCTCGCTCGTGAATTGCTGAAGGGCTACAAGGCGAGCGACGACCTGTTCCCAACGATGCATCTGCCAAAGCTGCGGGAGCAGGCGCTGGCCAAGTACAACGACGTGCTCGCTACGGTGCTGTGACCGACACCCTCGCCGGGCTGGTACGGCTTCAGGCTCGCAACCGTCCCGCAAGCCGGGCGCTCACCGCTGGCGAGAGGACATGGACGTTCTCCGAGTTGGACGAACGATCGAGCCGAGCGGCCAACGCCATGGCGAGTGACGGGGTCGGGGCACAGGACCGGGTCGCGTTCCTCGGGAAGAACACGCCGGAGTTCTTCGAGGTCATGTTCGGTGCCGGCAAGCTGAACGCGGTAACGGTGCCCGTGAACTGGAGACTGGCGGCACCGGAGGTCGCCTACATCCTGAACGACGCCTGGGCCAAGCTACTCGTCATCAGTCACGAGTTCCTTCCCGTCATCGAGACGGTGAAGCACGAGCTCACAACTGTGAACAAGGTGATCGTCGTCGAGCCGGGAGGCGACTACGAGCAGTTCGCTACGTGGATTGCGCGGCCCGCCTCCGCTGCGCTGGTCGCCCCTTCCATGCCGGATGACGTCGCCCTTCAGCTCTACACCTCGGGCACGACGGGTCGGCCCAAGGGGGCCATGTTGACCAACCGAAACCTGTTCGCCATGCTGCCGAACACCTCGCGCGACTGGGGTTTCGAGAGTTCCAGCGTCAACTTGGTCGCCATGCCGCTGTTCCATGTCGGCGGCGTGGGCTGGGCGCTGGTGGGCATGTTCGTCGGCGCCCAGTCGGTGCTCCTGCGCGAGGTGGATCCGGACGAGGTCCTTCGCGTGATCCCTCGGCACCTGGTAAGCCATGCTCTGTTCGTACCGGCGGTCTTGCAGACGCTGCTGGCCACACCCGGCGTCGAGGAGACCGACTTCTCCTCCCTCCATTACATCGTCTACGGAGCCTCCCCGATCTCCGTCGACGTGCTCTCGCGATCGCTGGAGCGCTTCGGAGGTCGATTCATCCAGGGTTACGGGTTGACGGAGACCACCGGCGCCGTCGTGCATCTGCTCCCGGACGACCACGACCCGACCGGCCCGAGGGTGCACCGGCTGCGCTCAGCTGGGACGCCGATGAGCGGCGTCGAGGTGCGGATCGTTGGCGCCAACGGGGGCGAGCCCCGCCGCGCCGGGGAGGTCGGTGAGGTTTGCGTGCGCTCGGCGCAGGTCATGAAGGGCTACTGGAACCGACCAGAGGAGACCGCTGCCGTCATCGACAGCGATGGTTGGTTCCATACGGGCGACGCCGGTTACGTGGATGCGGACGGCTACCTTTACATCAGCGACCGGGTGAAGGACATGATCATCTCCGGTGGCGAGAACATCTATCCCGCAGAGATCGAGAACGTCCTCATGTCACTTCCGGGGGTGAGCGACGCGGCCGTCATCGGAGTCCCGTCGGAGCGGTGGGGTGAGACGCCGAAGGCCCTCATCGTGAGAGCGCCGGGCGAGAAGCCGACGCCCGAGGACCTGATCGCCCACTGCCGACGCCACCTGGCGGGCTACAAGGCACCGACGTCCGTTGAGTTCGTCGAGTCGATCCCGCGAAACGCGTCCGGCAAGATCCTGAAGTACGAGCTTCGCGCCCCGCATTGGCGCGGTCACGAGCGCGCTGTGAACTGAGAGGCCCCGTGCAGTAGCCAGGCCAGCACGACGCGATGTTCCTCTACTCGGAGTCGCCGAGGATGCCGGTACAGATCGGCGCGCTCGTCAGGTGGTCCGCCGAGGGAGGGTAATACCCCTTCTACACTGCCGCCGATGACAAGGCCCGGTCTAGCGCGGCCTTCGTCGAGGTTGCTGGCCCTCGAGCAGCTGTGCGTGCTCGAGTACGGCGCCCTCGTCCCGGCCCTGCCGTTCCTCGCCGCACTGCGAGACGGCAACGGGAGCCCAGTGCTCGTCTTGCCGGGCTTCACCGGCACTGACCGGTCCACGCTGCCGCTGCGGCGCATCCTCGAGTGGCGCGGTCACTCGGTACACGGCTGGCGCCTGGGGCTCAATGTCGGGCCCCACCCTGGGGCGGTCGAGGGCATGCAGCGCCGATTCCTCGACCTCCACGAGCGATACGGCGTCCCGATCAGCCTCGTCGGTTGGAGCCTCGGAGGCGTCTACGCGCGCGAACTCGCCCGGATGTACCCCGATGCAGTTCGCCAAGTGGTGACGCTGGGGAGCCCGTTTCGGCTCCGCGGCCGCGATCGTACGAGCGCGACCTGGCTGTACGACGCCGTCCGGCCCCGTGACGACCCCTTCTTCGGCGCGCCTCCTGAGGAGCAGCGGCCAGTGTTGCCCGTACCGACGACGGCCATCTACACCCGCACCGATGGGATCGTGAGGTGGCATGCTTGCATCGAGACCGCCGGTGACCGTCGCGAGAACATCGAAGTCGTGGGGACGCACAGCGGCCTGGGGGTCAACCTCGGCGCCATCGTCGCCGTGAGCGACCGGCTCGCCCAGCCTGATGACGTGTGGCGGCGCTTCCGCCCCCCGGCCGCTCTGCGTGGCGTGTACCGCCCGCCCGCCAGCTGGCGTCCTGCCGGGCAGCGCGCAGGCATGGCCCGCTAGTCACCACCCTCACGCGCTGCCACCAGCAGTTCGGCCATCGCATCGGCGAGGTGATCAGCCAGGTTCCAGAGGTCGGGCATCAGCCCCCGGCAGGCGATGAGGCCGAAGTCGAGGTTGTCGAGATAGCTCTGCACGGTGATGTTGAGCCCCTGGCCCTCGGCCACGATCGAGACTGGGTAGAAGTGCTTCATCAGCGCGCCGCCCAAGTAGAGGGGTTGGCGCGGTCCAGGCACGTTCGAGATCGTCAGGTTGAAGGGCGGGCTCAGCCGATCGACGATCCGTACGCGCGTGGCCAACCGCACCGCCTGCGTGAACAGTGTCGGCGGTGCGAAGTGCGTGATGTCGGTCAGCATGTCGGCTGGGATGGCTCGCTGGACTTCCTTGGCGGCAGCCATCGAGTTGTGAATCGCTCGCATGCGCTCCACCGGATCGGCGATGTTCGTGTGCAGCGACGTGATCACGCCGGTGACGCGGCTGGAGTAGATGTCTGCTTCCTCCGCCGCACGCACGGATACGGGAACCATAACCAGCAGTGGCGCTTCCGGGATGCCGCCGTGGTCCGCGAGGTAGCGACGAAGGGCGGTGGCGCAGAGAGCCAACACGACGTCGTTGACCGTGATGTCAAAGGCTCGCTTCACCGTCTGCGCGTCGCTGAGGCGCAACGTTTGCATCGCGAACCGTCGGTGAGGGGTGACCGACTGGTTCCACGGTGTGCGAGGCGCGGGCCGGTTCGGTAGTGCCGGCGGATCGGCAGCCTCTGCACGGTTCAGACGCGCGAACCGGCGTATGCCGGGGATAGCCGTCATCGCCACCTGCCGTACCGCCGGGTTGCCCGACAGGTCGGCGAGCATACGGAGCAGCCGGAGCTGCAACCGGAGCCCCTCGCGCGGCCGGGTGGCGTAGCCGAGAACGGCTCGCGCCAAGAGCTCGAGTGATGTCGGCTCCCGCTCCGGCTCCCATGGTTCGGCTGGCGGTTCCACCCCGACCGCCCCGGGATCGGTGTCGAGCAGGACGTACAGCAGCTCGGCACCGGAGACGCCGTCGATCGTGCTGTGGTGGAGCTTGTTCAGGATGGCGACGGTGCCGTCGGCCAGCCTGCTGATCACATAACACTCCCACAGAGGCCGCGACCGGTCGAGCGGTCTTGCCATGATGCGGGCGACCTGCTCCCCCAGCTGATGCTCGTCGCCGGGGGCAGGCAGGGCGATCTCGCGAACATGGAAGTCGAGATCGAGGTTGGCGTCGTCGACCCAGTACGGGTGGTCGAGGCCGAGTGCGTCACCCACCAGCCGCCGCCGGTACACGGGGAGGATGTGCAATCGCTCCTCGAAGGTACGACGGAGATCGCCGTAGACATCGCCACTCCGCGACGTCTTCGGGTCGACGACCACCAGTGACGCTACGTGGCCGTACATGGTGGCCGTCTCCATGTGGAGGAAGCTGGCGTCGAGGCCGCTGAGCTTTTTCACCGACCGGCATCCTCGAGGATGGTGAGCGCCCGGCGGGCGAGGTCGTCGATCCATCCAGGATGGGCTGCCATACGGTCGTCGCTGGTCTCACCCCTCAGGTACCGGGTGTAGAGCTGCTGCATGATCACGGCCCGCTTCCAGCACGCGAACGCCTCATACCACGGCATCGTTTCCACGTCGAGCCCCGTCCTGGATGAGTAACGCGCCACCATCTCGGCTCTGGTGGGCAGACCCAACACCTCCATGCCTTCGTTGACGATCGGCCGGTTGTCCTCCGTGTCGGAAGGGTCGGGCCAGTAGTTCAGCAACACCCCGATATCGGCCAGGGGATCGCCTAGCGTGGCCATGTCCCAATCGAAGATCGACTTCACCTCGTTCGGGTCGGAGGCGTCGAACTGGCAGTTGTCCAACTTGTAGTCGTTGTGCAGGATCGAGGGTCGGGGTGACTGAGGCATCGATGCCTCGAGGCGGTCACCAACGACAGTCATCAACGGGTCGGCGTCCTCCGGTGCCGACAGCCGCCATCGCTTCCTCCAGCCACCGACTTGGCGCTCGATGAAGCCGTCGGGCCGGCCAAGCTCGACCAGCTCGACCTTGGCCGGATCGAGGAGGTGCAACTCGGCAAGGGCGTCCACGACGGCAAGACCGACGCGCCGACCAACGTCGACATGACCGCGCATGGACTGGGGTATCGCGCCCCAGATCACTACACCCTCTCTGTACTCGATCACCAGGAAGTCGGAGCCGATGACCGAATGGTCGTCGCAGAAGAGGAACGCTCGTGGTGCCTTGGGAAAGTACTGCCATAGCTTCGATAACGCTGTGTACTCGCGCCGCATGTCGTGCGCGCCCGGCGCGATCTTTCCGAACGGTGGCCGGCGCACGACGAGCTTCTGTTTCCCGAACTGGACGACGTACGTGAGGTTGGCCCACCCCCGGGGGAACTGCAGCACATGCGGCTCACCCTCGAGATCAGGGAGGTTGGCCCGGAGGTAGGTGGTCAGCGAGGTCCAATCGAGCTCCTGGCCCGGGCGCACAGGTCCGATCTCGGGCGGGATTCCCGCCGCTTCCCCATCGATGGGTTCTGCAGGCCTGTTCCCGTTCATGACCCTCGTCGCCGACTAACGCGTCGGCATCGTCCACGCGCTGATGCCGGGGGCTCTGTCGACATGGGTAAAGGCCGTCCTCAGGTTGCCTGCGATCTGGCGGAGCTGACTAAGGCCGACAAGGTGGCGGCGCCCGCACCGGACCTGCTGCGCCGCGAGTTCATCGCCGAGATCCCCGACCGCAAGTGGTGCGGGGCTCGAGCGCCACGGGGCTCCCGGACCGTGCGGTGATAGAAGGGCCCGCCATGGGCTCGTCGCAGCGAGCCGACCGAAGCTGAGGGGAGCCTGACCTCCGAGGCGGGACGACGGGCGGATAGCCGCCCTGCGACGACGAGAAGCACGAGAAGAAACTCCCGAGCATCGGCACCACGAGCACCCAGAGCCGGTCGTTGTCACCGGGAACCGGATTCCATGCCTAAGCGAGCTTCCAGCTTGCAAGGTCCCGGTCGTCCCGACCCCAGCTCTCGACTCCGAGCGGAACCGAGAGAACGATCGGCTCCAAGAAATTTGGCACCAGTTCGATCGTCGCCACAACCGACCCTCCCTTGGGAAGAGGGATTGGCAGGTCACTCTCCGCGGTCCCATGGATCCGCACGCCGCCCGGCCCGTTTACGACCGCCTGGTCGCCTGTGCGGACGATGAAGTCGGCATCGGGGAGGTCCCACCGAAGCCACGACGGACCCCCGGACATCTCTTGGTGCAACCGGCTCTGGGTACGAGGCCGGTCCCAGGCCGACTCGACACTCACTGAGGTGAACCGAAGGCTCTCCGAATCGTCGGCGATTATGGCCGCGCGACACCGATGGTCGGGGACGACAACTTCGGCGCCAACGGAAACAGTGACATATGCCTTCACGTCGAGCTCCCAGTGAACTGCCGGGCCCTCTGCGTCAGCCGACCTTGCCGTCGCTGTCATCCGGGCGTCAAGCACATCGACCACAGGCCGGCGTACCAGTGGTGCAAGCAGCCGGAGGAGGTCCCGACGCCGAGCCGAGTGAACAGCGGTTCCCTCCCGCCACGGCACTTCGAGTTCGGCAGAGTCCCCCTTGACGCGACCGTGATTCGGGTTCCTTATGACGTACGGGACCTCCTCGGTGTCAAAGCTGACGGCGACCACGGTGGTGTCGTCGATCTCAACCACGACGTCCGTGGGTGCGGGAACGGTGTCCACAAAGCAGACCCGCACTTGCTCCCACCAGTCGGCGAACGCGACCGGCTCGGCGCCGACCACCTGCGACGTCTTCTCATCGATGCCTACGAGCCAGAGGGCCGGATCGCCCCGTGCAGCGTTCGCGAGTCCCGCGATCCGCCGGGCTGCCTTGACCGAATCGATCCAATCGGCCTTCAGCTCGACGTGCGCATCTTCGAGGGGGCCGCCACCCGCGAGTTGCTCGAGTACGCGGTACGCCCAAGCCGAGATCTCAGCTCTGCGCATCAGCTGGACGCTACCCGTCAGAACGGTTGACTCGGATCGACGTGGTAGCTAGTCGAGCTGTTCCGTGACCCTGAAAGCGAACCGCCGCTGAAGCTCGTCTACCTCGACCCGACTGCGGAGCCTCACCGAGTTCGAGTGCTGTCGAACGCTCCGCACGACGCTTTCGCACAAGTCGCCAACCGCGGGCAGGCCGACCACCGTCCTTGTCTTCTTCGCTGTGCTGTTGAGGCTTCCATCCCATCGACGGGCTCCCCAGCGGACGAGTGGAGCTGTCACGTCGTCGTTCACGGCGAAGGTGAAGGTGTATTCGGGTCGGCGGCGGTTGATATTGACGAGTCTGAATTCGTGAGCGAAGGCGTTGCGCAGCGCATACAGGGCCCGACGCTGCAGCACGGTCGTCCTCGGTGCGAACTGCCGTAGCGCTCGCTCGATCGATGACTCCGCCTTGACGTCTCGGCCTCCCGTCGGCCGCAACGTGTCACCGATCGGATCGAGGAGGGCGAAGTACACGAGAGTCCCGCCCACAGTGCCGTCGGCCTCACGCCGAGGAGCGTCCCCTTGGTGGCGTCGCGGCCGCAGACGACTCGTGCGTCGCGGAGCGCCGCATTAAATGTCGACACGTATGCCGACGGCCGATCGGGTCAAGCGGGTAGCGAGCAACATGATCGGCGAGTGCCAGCCACTCTCCTGCAGTGAATGCCCTACGGACGCGGCTCGTCCGCACTGATGCGCCGGTGCTCATTGGCCGAGTGTCGTCCAAGAGGACTCCGTCGACTGTCCGACGGCGATCGGGAGCCTGGGAGGACAACCGGCCGAATCACCCCTGGTGGTCGGGGGGAAGACCGCTACACAGGAACGACGGGTCGTGCCTTCGCCAGTGCCTGCCAGTCACCTCCCATGTCTGCGGCCGCGATGACCTCGAAGACATAGTCGAGATCGTCTGCCACGTTCCGCCAGAAGGGCTTGGGGTGGGTGCGCTGGCGGTCGTCGGCCTTCACGTACTCATCACCTGACCAACGGCTTGCGACTACTGCCCTATGCGTCGAGCGGAGCATGCCACAGAAGCCGATTCTTGCTCGTGGTCCACCGAGAACGACGAAGCGTCAGCTGCAGAGTTGCGGCCACTTGGTGGGAAGCTTCTGCTGCTCGGCGACGCTCCGAGGCACGAGCCTTCCCGTGTTGTGCTCGACGTTGGCGATGTCATCGCAGATGCGGTTCGCTGCGTCAGCGTTACCGGAATCGAGCGCATCGCCGAGGCGGATGGTGAGCGCGACGATGGAGGCCCAACGATCACCTCCACACCGATCGCGCCACCCAGGCCGGGCGAACAGCTTCTGAAGGGTGCGGAGGTCTAGCGCGACGGCGTCCAGCCACGGCTGACGGATGGCCGTCGTCGACGTCTTGGTCGCGACCTTGTCGAAGATCGATCGTCCCTCGAGCTGTTGTCGCCATTTGGCAATCTTTGCCATAGCCATCTGGAGGTCGGGATTACCTACCTCCAGCTTCGCCGCCTTGTCGCCGACCTTGCCGAGATGCCGGGCCTCCCGATAACAGGTGTGGACCAGGTTGCGATAGAAGCACCACGCCCGGTCCGTGCGCGCACGCTCGATGTCGGCCGGCACCGTCATGGCTGCATCTCCTGCAGATAGGACTCGATCTGGTCGGCCGCCTTCTCGTAGGCGGCCAGTGGACCTCCGGCGGGATCTGCGACGTCCCAGACGAGTAGACGCCCTTCGTCAACCTTGTCAGCCAGGTGTGCCCCAACCCCGCGGTCAAGGGCTACCACGACGTCGAAGCGCGACAGATCGAGGCCGACGACGCCACGCGGGATGTGGTTAGACAGATCGGTGCCGACGCGGCGGAAAGCGACGCCCACTGAGTGCGGTGACACGTGTTTCTCGGGAGTTAACCCGGCGCTCTCGGCCTTCAGGCCAGCCCTTTTCGCCTCGGCGAGCGCAGCGGCGAGCGGACTTCGGCACGTGTTGCCGCGACAGACGAACAGCACCCGACCGCCTTGGCACGTCCATATCCTGCCCTCAGCCAGACCGTACGACGGTTCGAGCCGGGACGGGGAGGCGGCGCGTCCCGAGTGTGTCGGAGAATGTCCGCCGCTTGCGTGGGCGTGCGCTCGGCCTCCCCAAACTGACGTCCGCGCGCTGGCGCTGGTGGGCCGTCACACCATTATCACCTGACCGAGGGAGCTTGCCGCCTACGGCCTATGCGTCCCAGCCGAAGTGGATGTGGTTGGCGTGAAACGAGTTGGTGAACACACCGGGCTGCCCGGTGTTGATGGGTCCGCCGATCTCGTCGGGTCGCATCGGCGGTGTGAGGGCGGCGAGCTGGTCCATGATCGCCACGACGCTGGGGTGCTGGGCCGAGATGGGGATGCCTTCGACGACGGCGATGTCTGCGGCTCGGCCGAGATAGTGGTTCGACACCGCGCAGTCGGGCCCCGCGAGCCGGCACCCCCGCGGCCGCCGATGACCAAGCCGCTCCCCTCTAGTCGCCATCGCAGAACTCGACCTCGCACCGAAGATCAACCCGACGACCGAACGCCAGCCTCAGACCATGCGTGAATAATCGGGGTGAGTTAGTCGCAGTAGCGCGGGCGGAGGGAGGCGAGCATGAAGTCCTCGGCCCAAGACAAGAGCATCAGATCGTCGATCACGAGGTACTGGACACGGCAGTTCGCCCGGATCCAAGGCTTCGTTTCATCGAGCGAACTGCAGATTCCGTCGCGTACGAGCTGGGATCGCAGGTTTCCTGCCTGGTTGCCCATGAAGTGGTTCATGTAGATCCGCTGGCGAAGGCCCCCCTTTCCTCTGGCTCGTCCCGCCCGCAGGACGTCACCAGGCTGGGCGGTCTTCTCCGTGATGGCGTACAACCCGGGGCGCTCAGGGAGTGCCGCTCTCAACCCGGCGGCGAAGGCATGCTCGTCGGCGGTGAGAAGTCGCTCGACGAAACTCCTTCCCTCCGCAATTCGGGCGTCGAGCCAGTCCATCGTCTACTGAAAAGCGCGGCGCACGCGCGTCAGCTCGGCCTTGTAGATGCAGAGGAGATCTTCGACCTCGCGAGGTTTGAGGCGTCGAAGTTGTAGCGGGAGCTCCTCCATGAAGAGGAAGCCCCGGTCAGTCGCGAGGCCCAATGCGCGTGCGCCCTCGCGGGTTCCTGCATGAAGGTAGACCCGATCAGGTTCCACACCAACCCTTGCCCCGATCCTGAGGCTCGTGTCGTAGACCATCAGCCGTCCCACACCTTCGATGGCGCCGATAAGTGTTTCGACTCGCTCAAGCAGCTCCTCGAACGTTCGAACCTCCTCGGTGCTCAACTGGGGTATCCGCCTGCCCACCACTCGCATCGCCCGCTTGGAGATTCGCCGCTGGTGGTCATGACGCTTACCGTCTGGACGCTCTGCTCGCGCGGCCCGAGCAAGGGCTTCATGCGTGCTCGGTAGGTGGCGGTAGAAGTCGAGCTCGGCGCGCGCCCCAACCTGATGATTGCGACGATACGCCTCGACGATCTGCGACAGAGATGGCCGGCCGGCGAGAACCCCATCAGCGGTCGCGCGGCAGGCCTGCCATCGTTCGCGCGCGGTTTGGCAGGCGCGAGGAAGCTGATCCTCCCTCATTCGCTGACTGGTCATCGTGAGGAGCTCTCCGTAGTGCAGCCGGATGTGGATCCCGGCCGATCGCCGGGACACCTCCAATTGTGTGCCGGGTACCCGATGGCTGCGAGCGGATCGACCAACCTCGCCGTTGAAGTTGTTGGCCATCCGATTGGCCATCTACTGCGCCGAACAGCACCACACAGGGCCGGACCAGACAGACGACCGCACCGACGCGACCTGCTAGAACAGCACCAGACACAACCCAGCAGTGCTCCTCGCATCTGACTACGGATCAGATGTGACCGCTGGGTCCAGTAGTAGCGCGGCGCGCTGGGCGAAGGCCACTGGGCGAGTGCCCAAACTGCGGACGTAGCCAGCGGTGGTGGCCGGTGATGCGTGCCCCACGAAGCGGGCGATCTCCTCGATCGACTCGCCAGCGTCGGCGTAAAGCGCGGTGACGACCGACCGCCGGCCGGTGTGGGTGCCGAGCTTGGTGGG
>WNGB01000862.1_pt1 | contig 48878 bp, 43 predicted proteins | sample 5400681 | NCBI WGS metagenome assembly WNGB01 (sample SAMN13153367, study PRJNA577476) | soil metagenome | isolation source: 115 cm soil or saprolite under grassland replicate 2 | place: USA:California | collected 2016-06-15
TGGTGCAGGACCAGTACCTGGCGGTGGGGTATCGACAGTCCCGCAGCGCCTCGGCCAGCGCGAGCGCGTCCGCCGAGACCGGTGGCACCGCCGGCGGTGGCCCAAGACGCAGCAGCGCGGCCAGCCGCCGGCGCGCCTGCCGGTGGTGGCTGGTGGCCAGATTGAGCGCGACGCGGCGGACCCAGGCCTCGGGCACGTCGTAGGCACGCAGCCGCGCCCAGCGCGGCACCGCCCTGGCCAAGGCCTCCTGGACCACCTCTTCGGCCTCGTGGAGATCGCCGGTCACCAGCGTGAGCTGGCCGACCAGGCGGGCGAAGACGGCCGCGTAGAAGCCGTCGAAGTGGTCCTCGTTGGCGTGCATGCCAGCTCCTAGGCTCGGGGCGTCACCCTAGACACGCTGCGAGCGGCGGTTGGTTGCCTCGGCTTGGCGGCTGCGTGGGATTACGCTCGTGGTCGACCGACGGCAAGCCCGGAATTTGTGGATGAACGTAGCGAATATATAAACTACGCCACGGCCTACAACTTCCTGCGCGCAGAGCGCGACCAGCCCTTTCTGTTGCCCCCTGACCTGCGCGACTGGCTCCCCAAGGCCACCTGGCCTGGTTCGTGCTCGACGTGGTCGAGGTCTCCCGGCGTTTGGCGTAGCGGGTCTTGCCGTCCTCGCTGCCCAGCTTGGCTCGCATCGCCGCGCGGAGCCCATCGCTTCGCGACGCCGACGGCTTGCCGTCCCTGCGGGGCCTGCCCTGGCGGCCGTGCTTGGCCGGCGGGATGTAGAGCTCCGGCGTGTTGGGGATGGTGGTGAGGTTGTCGATCGACCAGTAGCCAGAGTCGGCCAGCAGCGCCTCGGGTCGCTCGTCGATGCCGGCGGCGGCCAGCGTGGTTGCCGTGGCCTTGAGCATGGGGTCGAGCTGGTGGATGTCGTTGGCCTCATCGGTGAGCTCGGCCGCCACGACCAGCTGCTCCAAGGTGGTGACCGGCTGGGAGTTGTAGCCCTGCATGGTGCCGGTGCGGGTGTGCAGGAAGTGGCTGTCGGGGTCGGTCACGTTGGCGACCGCCTTCGGGTTGGGCGCCTCCTGCGGCCGACGCTTGAGCTGGCGAGGCCGTCTGCTCTTGGCGGCTGCTGCCGCGGTGTGGGCGGCGACGCGCTGCTGGTAGGCCTGCTCCCGCGGGCGGCCTCGGCCTCCAGACCGGGCCTCGGCCTGGCCGGCTTTAATGTACAAATAGACCGTTCTTAAGTGTCGAAGACAGCTGTGTACCAGCGGCGACCGCGTCAAGCAGCCCGATTTCTCTCTGCCTGGCCGACGAGGTGGACGTTAGGCCGCTGCGCCGTCGGGAACGAGGATGCCCCGTCCCTGCAGCCGACCCTGCTTGAGATCGTTGAGGACATCGTTTACCGCACCCAGCGGATAGGTGCGGTTGCGCGAGGTGACCTTGCCCTGTGCGGCCAAGGCGATCAGCTCGACCAGATCGATGTAGGAGCCGACCAGGTTGCCGATGAAACTGGTCTCGGTCAGCACCATCTGGATGGTGGGCACGCTCAGCGTGTCGCCGTAGCCGACCACGTAGTAGCTGCCGCCCGCGGCGAGCATGCCCACGCCGTCGGAGACAGTGCCCTCGCCGACGAAGTCCAAGACGACCTGGGCGCCGTTGCCGTCGGTCAGCTCCCGAACAGCCCCCGCCTGGCTACCATCGGCGACCACCACATGCTCGGCGCCACACTGCCTGGCCAGCTCCAGCGCCTCCGAGGACTTGTCCACCACGATGATCTGGGCGGGACTCAGCGCCCGCAGGCACTGGATGCCAATGTGGCCCACCCCGCCGGCGCCGATGATCACCGCCTTGGCGTCCGGATACAGCGTGGCGGCGGCCTTCTTGGCCGCGTGGTAGGCGGTGACGCCGGCGTCGGCGTGGGCGGCGATGTCTTTGGGCTCGACCCCGGGCGGCAGCTTGACGACCGCGCGGGCGCTGGTCTTGAGGTAGTCGGCGAAGCCGCCCGGGCTGGTGGCCCCGGAGAAGATGAACTCGGCGCAGTGCATGTCCTGGCCCATCCGGCAGGCACGGCACATCCCACACGACATCCGCGGGTGCATGACCACGGCGTCGCCGATGGCGAGGTTGGCAACCTGCGAACCAACGGCCTCCACCCAGCCGGCGTTCTCGTGCCCGAGAATGACGGGCAGCTCCACGGGGATGATGTCTTTGAACCATCCCTGCATGATGTGCAGATCGGTGCGGCAGAACCCGGCCCCACCGACGCGCACGATAACGTCGAATGGCCCGGTGATCTCGGGCGCTGCGACTTCGTCGAGCTCCAGCGCGGCGTTGAAGGCGTGCAGTCGTGCTGCCTTCATAACGGCCTCCCTTCGCGCTTTCTCGCATTCCTGACGACCGTTGCCCAGGGCCAGTGGACGCCCGGTTCCGCCATCTCATCGGTGCGCGCCATCAGGCGGTGCCTGATCCTGGCGGCCATCTCCCCTCCTCGTCTCGGCCAGCACCAGCAACCGGGCAGTCCTGTAGGACGCTTGCCATTCTCATCCCTTGGGTTCAAGCCGCCTACCACCAGTAGAGCCTGCCCAACTAGTCAAGAACCACGAAATGGTCATCGCAGCAGACTTTCCGCAATACGCCGTTAACAGCCTGTTTTACAAAGCCCTGGTGGTTTCGGCTGGTCCATCGTCCGTAACGTTACCGAGACGGAGGCTAGCCACAGTGGTGGGTGATCCACGCCGTCGAGGGTGGCGGTGCCGAAGGGGAGCTGCATGCCGCAAGCACCATGGCGGTGACCTCTGCCGCCCGACTGGCCCGGCCGCGACGGTGGCCGGGCGTGTTGGCGTGGGCGCTGTGGGCGCTGGCCATGCTCGGCCTGCCGGTGGTCGCCTGGCTGGATCACCTGTCGCGCCAGGCCGGCCGGGGCGACCTGGCCCAGCTCAGCGGCGGGTCCGTGGTTGGCCCCGTGCTGGCGCTGGTGAGCGCGGCCACGGTCGGGGCGGTGCTGGCCAGCCGCCGGCCGGCGCACCCGGTCGGCTGGCTGCTGCTGATCCTCGGCCTGGCCCTGAACACCAGCGGGGTGGCCGCCGCCTACACGGCCTACGGGCTGGTGGCCCGCCCCGGCGCCCTGCCGGCCGCTGGCGCCGTGGCCCGCTACTACCCGGCCCTCATCCTGGCGGCGCTGCTGGCGCTCAGCCTCATCCTGCTGCTCACCCCGACCGGATCCCTGCCCTCACCCCGCTGGCGCTGGTGGGCCAGGGCCACCGTGGCCGCCCCGGTCGCCCTGCTGGTGGCGATGGCGGTGGCCAAGGGGTCGCTGGACCCGCGCGTCCAGGCCGAGAACCCGCTGGACTTCCGCGGTGTCGGTGGTGCCCTGCTGGTCGTGAGCCAGCTCGGGCTGGGCGTCACCCTGCTGCCCTGATGGTCGCGGCGGGATCGCTGGTGGTGCGGTTTCGCCGCGCCCGCGGCGTCGAACGCCAGCAGCTGCGCTGGGTGGCCTGGGCGGCGGCGCTGGTGGCGCTGGCGGCGATCGCCGCGCTGGCCAGCGCGGCGCTGGGCCTGCCGGAGCTGCTTAGCTGGGCGGCCGGGGCCTGCGTGGCGCTGCTGCCGCTGGCGACCGGCGCGGCGATCCTGCGCTACCGGCTGTACGACCTGGACCGCATCATCAGCCGCACGCTCGCCTACAGCGTGCTCACCGTGCTGCTGGGCGGCAGCTACGCCGGCGTGGTCTTGGGGCTGGGCCAACTGCTTGGCCGCGACTCTCCCCTGGTGATGGCCACAGCGACCTTGGCCGTGGCCGCGGCGTTCCAGCCGGCCCGCGGCCGCATCCAGGCCGTGGTTGACCGGCGCTTTGACCGGCGCCGGTACGACGCCGCCCGCACGATCGCCGCGTTCAGCGCCAGGCTGCGCCAGCAGGTCGACCTCGACACGCTGACCGCCGAGCTGCTCGGCGTGGTCGAGGACACGATGCAGCCGGCCAGCGTGTCGCTGTGGCTGCGGCCGTCCGCCGGTGCGTCCCCCGGCCAGCGCGGCACAGGCGCATCCCGCGAGCCATCACAGGCGGCAACTTCCACGTCCGCTCGCACAGCTTTGTGAAACAGGCTCAGGCTCTCAACAGCGTGTTGCGGGAACGATCTGTCGCTTTGGGGCGGTCAGCCTGCGATGCTAGGTTTGCCATCGTTCTGGGCAGGTCGGGGTCCCTCCAACCTGATCAGCTCAAGGAAGCGGATGCACTTAGCAAGGCAAGGGTGACGAGGCTGCCATGTCTGTCAAGACGGCTGAATAGCGGAGCCGGCGGCTCTCAGGTCAATCTCTGGGCGGGATGAGGCGCAGGTGGTCGGCCAACGCGACGACCAAGCGCTGGTTGACCTCGCTGGAGCCCAGCACACTCAGCACCACGAAGGTGCCCTGCTGGGACCAGCGCAGCAGCACGCTGTCGGGCTCTTGGGGGTCGTGGCAGGTGGCCAACACCGCTGGGGCGTGGTGCACGATCGGGGTGGCGGTCCGGCGCTCGTTCGGGCATTGCAGGGGGAGCCGACTGGCCGCTTCGGCGGTCGTCGCCGCGTAGATCGCCAGGACACCGTAGGGCTGCATGCCGGGCAGGCCGACGTAGCCCACCGGGACCACGAACCCCTCCAGGGTGAACCCGAGCAGCTCCCCGCGCCGGCAACTCGACGGCTCCTCGCACAGCTTTGGTGGCGGCAGGCCGGGTGGCGTGGGGGGCAGCAGCCCAGGGCAGGGCACCGCGAAGCCGAGCCGATCGGCGGCCTGCTGGCAGCCGGCACTGAACCTGGGGCTGGTTGGGATCAGGTAGACGCCACCCACCTCCAACGCTCCGGCGGGCAGCGGCGCGGGCCGATAGCCGGCGCTGGCGGCCTTGGCGGCCGTCTGGTAGCAAGCGACCGCAGCTGCGGTCGGCGGCGGCTTGGTCGGATGACCGGCCGGATAACTGAGGTGGTTGGACATGGCCAGCACCGGCCAGTTCGGCGGGCACTCGACCCTGCCGCTGATCTTGTAGGGCGCCTGGCTGTTGGCGGGGCCGCGGCCCGCGGTGGGTGCCGCTGGCCCAGGTCCGCTGCTGCTGTTCATCACGCGGCTGGTAACCAGCAGGGCGGTGATCAGCACGGCGGCCGCTATCATCCCGAGAGCCTTCGGGCTGGTGGGCAGGTCAACGCGCCATTGTCGTGCCATCCAGGCTCTCCGCGAGCATGGGCACATGCTGCGTCCGCACTGTCAGGTCGTACGAGCTTTCCTATCATGGGCTCTTGACCAGCTGCTCACCAGCGCGGGCCTGCCCGGCTTGGTGGTGGCGCCGTTCGAGCTGGCTGCGAGCTGGTCATCTGTGTTGCCAGGGTTCGCAGCCAGCTCGGGAGCTGTCAATCGGTGATGGGAGACAGCGTGTCCAGCGCCGCTCGTGGCGTGCAGACCCGCCGTGTACGAAGAGCGGCTCAGGGCTGTCGCTGCGTGAGTTGCTGGCGCCTAATTCGCCAGGCCGCCGCGGCGAGCGCAACCATGAGTGCGGCCAACACCGCCCAATAGCCCAACGCCAGGGTGCTGGGTGCGCCTGCGGTGGTGCTCTCCTCTGCGGCGTAGAGCAGGCCGGGGGCCAGGTATACGGCGGCTGCGATCGCGGGACGGGGGTCGAGCGAACGGACTGCGACCACCAGCACGACAAGCAGCAGCCCGACCTGCAGACCAGCCTGGGCCAAGGCCCAGGCGTCCCCCTCAAGCGGCAGCGCCGTCGCGACTGGCAACACCAACCACCACCAGGACCGCGCCCGCAAGCTGCCGACCCTGGGCCAGGCGAGGACGGCCAGGACCGCGACTGGTACGGCGTAGCGCGCAACCGCTGACCAGTCGCCGTAGCCGGGCAGCCACCATGGAAGCCCGACGTGCGGCAGGAGCGGCCGCGCCGCCGCCAGCGCGGCGGCGGCGTTGACGACCAGCGCGGTCCGGGTCCAGCCACGCAGCACCGCTAGTGCGGCGACGGCGACAAGGGCGATCCACAGCGGAAACCGCGGCGGAAACGGCGTCTGGAGGGCGTGGCCCAGGTTGACCAGGACGATCAGGAGCACGCCAAGCTGCAGCCCGTCGGCCCACAGGCGCCTCGGCGACTGCCTGGCCGCCTGATGGGCCCGCGTCCGCAGGCCGCCGAGCAGCAGGCTCGCGGTCTCTCGCGGTGCGGGCAACCGCTGGTCCGGTCGGGCGGCTTCCAGCAGCGTGCTGATGATCTCGTCGCCGTGCGCCCGACGGTAGGCGGCCGGGTAGGTGAACAGCAGCCGCTCGTAGCGACGCCGTAGCCGCCCGCTCACGCCAGCCTCGGGGTCGTTGCGGTCGACCCCGACCGTCGGGTGACCACGCGTGCTGCCTGTTCCATGCGGGCCGCCTCCCGGTGGAGTGCGTGGACGCCATGGTCTGTGAGGCGGTAGTAGCGCCGCACGCGTCCCTCAACGAGCTCCTGCCGGTCGGCAAGGATGCAGCCCTCCTCGGCCAGCCGATCCAGGGCGCCGTAGAGCGTGCCGGCGGCAAGCCGGACACGGCCGTCGGACAGTTCCGCGGCCTTCTTGATGATCCCGTAGCCGTGCAGGGGACCATCCAACAGGGCCGCGAGGATGAAGTAGGACGCCGCAGTCATCGAGGAAGATACTCTAACCATACGACCAACGATACATCGACCAACTATATATGGCAACCCTCTCCTGGGCGGCTTCTCAGCCCTGTCCGGGCTGCTTTCGATGCAACCGACTGGTACCAGGCTGAGTCGAAAATCGCCGGTTTTCATCCGTTCAGGGCGGCCCGACAGGGCCATGAGGGACTGGCGCACAAACAGTCCTTGCCGCCGCTTCTCTCCGCGGCAGATGACGACCGCCGCGGCTCAGAGGACCCGGGTGCCGCTGTGCGACGGGTCAGAGGATCCCGCGGTCGGCGAAAGCCTTGCTGACGACCTTGGCGGCGGCGGAGCCGTAGAGCTGCTGGGCGGCCGCGACCGTCCGGTTGGCCAGGTCGGGCATGGTCGTGCCGGGGAAATCGAAAGAGCCCTGGAGGATGATCGTGTCCGCTTGGACGTTACCGAGCGCCTGGCGGATGTCCCACAGGGCACGCGACCAGATCTGGCCGTCGTGGTGCACCTTGCCGTTCAGGTCGTCCGGGTAGTGCAGGTCGGTGTCGACGCGCCGCAGGCAATGGGGGACCGTGCTCGTATAGGAGACCGAGTCCCAGTCGGCCACGCATGGCAGCGGCTCGCGCTCCGGGACGCCCAGCGCCTTGGAGACCACGTCTCCGACCGTTACCGCCCAGTAGTCGGCGAAGCCCTCACTGATCGCGCCCGCCTGCTCGGAGGCGAAGATGAAGTTCTGCGAGAAATGGATGGCGTGGCCGTACTCGTGCAGGATCACCTCGGCGTCCTCGGCGTCGTCCACGCCGCCCTTGCCGAAGCGCAGCTCGTTCTTGGGCTGGTCGGTAGCGAACGAGTTGTCCTGCCCCCACTGGTTGATCCGCACCGCCTGCGGCCGGTTGTCGATCGGCCGCCGAGATTCGCCGAAGCCGAGGGTGTGGATGTACTTCTGCGCTTGGGTGATCCAGTAGTAGGCCATGACCTGCTCGAACTCGTCCTGGTGGCGGGTGTAGCTGAACGTGTTGGTCGGCGAGTAGGCGGGATTGCCGGTCTCGCTGACGATGGTCGCGTAGTCCCCGCTGAGGTACCCGCTCCCGTCGAGGTTGGTGAGGGTGACGTCGTGATAGGCGGCCGCTGGCACGGCCGCATCGGCGTCCTTCTGGTCGGTCAGCGACTCGTCACCCAGCGACTGGACGGGATTGGGGACGAAGACGGCGCCGGCGCCGGTGCTGCCACCCGAGCCTGGGTTGGCTGCCGTGGCGCTTGTTGCTGTCGCGATCACGAGCGCGGCCACGGCCAGGAGCAAGAACAGCTTCCGCACGACCCAACCTCCCGTTCGAGAACCGAAGCCGGTTCACCGTAGCCTGAACGCAAGGGACGTCCACGTCTGGCCGGCGAGCGCCAAGGCGGTCGCGTCCGCGGTCCGGACGGTGCTCCTGCGCTAACTGACCGGCGGAGATCGCGGGAATCCCGTGGCGCGGATTCTAGGCAGCCTTGGAGAATCCGCACAAGGCTGTAAGGCCTTGAGCAATATCGCATTTGCCATAAAGAACGCACAACAGGCGGTCACGCTCTGGTGCCGGACCGCGAACCCAGGTCGGCTGTTCGCTCCCGTCCCTGCCCACCGACAGATGCGGCTCCGGGACGGTCAGGTCAGGCCCTTGCTGGTCAAATATGCCCTGGCAACCGCCGCCGGGTCGATGTGCTCCAGCTCCGCGGCCGCGTTGAGCCTCATGAGCTCGCCGGTGGTGAGGACGGCCATGACCTTGTTCAGCGCCGCGGCCAGCCGGGGACTGGCCACGGTCCGATTGACCACGGGGACGACGACGTCGACATCCTGCAACCGCTTGTCGTCGGCGAGCACCCTCAGCCCGTACGCCCGGATGCCGGGGTCGGAGCTGAACAGCAGTCCCACCTGGATCTGGCCGGTCTTCAGCGCCAGCTTGGTGAGGGGTCCGCCCGGGTCCAGGCGGCGGAAGCCGGTGGGGTGAATGCCGTAGACCTCACGCAGGCCTGGTGCACAGTAGGGCCGGGTCGGGCACTCGGCCGGGCCGCCGAGCACCAGCGGGCCACGGTACCGCGCGAGGTCGGACAGTGAGCTGAGGTGGTTGTCCCGCGCGAACTGGCCGGTGACCGCGAAGACGTTCTGATTCGCGGCGGCCGACGGATTGAGCACGATCAGGTGGTGACGGCTCGCAGCCTCCCGCAGGGCCGTCATCGTGCCATGGAGGTCGTGTCCCCTCTTGGCGCCCGAAACCCGGTCGTGGGCGTTGAGGAAGGCGGTCAGCGTGCTGGTGTACTCCGGCACCACCTGGACCTGTCCGGCCCAAAGCGCGGGCTGCACCAGCTCGCGGGTACTCAAGGCCTTGACCGTGGCACGGAGGCCGGCCGCGTTCAGCGCATCGGCGAACAGGTGCGCGAGGATCTCGCTCTCGCTGAAGTTGAACGCCCCGACGACGATGCCCGCGCCACCGGTTCCCTCGACCGGGGACCTGGGCGCGGCGTTCTGGCTGGCGCTGGTGCAGCTCACCACGAGCAGCAGGCCTGCGACCAGCATCGCAGCCGAGGAGATAACCGGTCGGCGCATGTCGACCCCGCCTTCGGTGCCGCAGGCGCATCACCCACGGGGTTGCCCTGTCGGAGGTACCCGCCAATGAGCCAACGTTAGGAAGCGGCCCTGCCCTGGACATGGGGCTGACGACTCTTGCCCGACGGGACCGTCGCCCCTGCTCGCCTCCGCCGGCGTCGGAGTGTGCTGGTGAGATGAACACCCGGCCCGCAGGGGGGAGCGAAATGAGCACGCAGACGGAGCCGCTGCTGCGAGCCGACGGGGTCCGCAAGACCTACCGGACCGGCGCGGTGTCGGTCGTCGCGTTGGCTGACCTGGACTTCGAGGTCCACCCGGGTGAGCTCGTCGCGGTCATGGGACCGAGTGGCTCGGGCAAGACCACGCTGCTGAACTGCCTTTCCGGCCTGGATGACATCGACGCCGGCAAGGTCGTCGTCCAGGGCCGTGACCTGTTCGCGATGTCCGACGGGGACCGGACCGAGCACCGCGCCCATGCGATGGGCTTCGTGTTCCAGGCATTCAATCTGATTCCGGTCTTCACCGCGGCGGAGAACGTCGAGCTTCCGCTCCTGCTCGTCGGCACCTCACCGCATGAGGCGCGCAGGCGCGCCACGGCGATGCTGGACCGGGTCGGCCTCGCCCACCGGGTCGAGCACCGCCCAAACGAACTGTCCGGCGGCGAGCAGCAGCGCGTGACCATCGCCCGGGCGCTGGTGGCCCGTCCCGCCATCGTGTGGGCGGACGAGCCGACCGGCAACCTGGACACCAAGATGGCTGCGTCCGTTATGGACCTGCTTTGCGAGCTGAACGCCCACGACCAGCAGACCATCGTGCTGGTCACGCACGACCCCGGCATCGGCCAGCGCGCCGGCCGGCTGGTCAGGATGCGCGACGGGCAACTGGTCGCCGACACGCCGCAACTCCATCGCCGGCCGACGACCCCCTCCGTGGCGAGGTGAACGGTCATGTATCCCGAGCTCATGCTGCCCATGGCCGTGACGCTCGGAGCGGCGTCCGGTTTCCTCGTCTTCCTGCTGCTGCGCCGGCCGGTCCTACGCCGGCTCGCGATCCGGCAGGCGAGCCGGCGGCGCACCGAGGCCCTGCTGGTGATCATCGGCTCCGCGCTGGGGACGACCATCATCGTGGGCAGCCTGGTCGTCGGCGACACACTCAACTTCTCTGTCAAGCAGGACGCCTACCGCACACTTGGGCCCGTTGACGAGCGCGTCGTCAGCATCGACCCGGTCGCTGGGGAGGTCGTGGCGCTGGCGCTGAACAACCTCCGCTCCGACCCGCTCGTCGACGGTGTCCTGACCGCCCATTCCGAGCAGGCCGCCGTCGTGCTGGCCCGCGGCGGCCGGCAGGCCGCGGAGCCGCGCACGCTGGTGTGGGACATGGACTTTCGGGCCGCTGAGAGGTTCGGCGGCTCCGGTGCCGCCTCCGGCTTGAGCGGCCCGTCGCCGCGGCCCTCGGAGGTCGTGCTCAATGACCTGCTGGCCACCGACCTGGGCGCCCGCGTCGGCGACACCGTGATGCTCTACCTCTACGACCGCCCCACGCCGCTCTTCGTGTCCCGGATCGTGCCCGTCCGCGGGCTTGCCGGCGGGGGCTTTGGGAGCTCGACGAACCGCAACGCCTTCGTAGCTCCTGGGACCCTGATCGAGGCTGCGGCCAAAACCGGCCGAATCTGGCCGCGCACGGTCACGTTGGTGTCCAACCGGGGCGGTGTCGAGGCCGGCAACCGTCACAGCGATCAGGTGGCCGCCCACATCCGCGACACGATCGCGCCACTCTCCGCCGCGGGCACGGCGGTCGAGACGCCCAAGAAGGACGTGCTCGCCGCGGCCAAGGTCACCGGCGACGCCCTGGGGGCACTGTTCCTGTTCATCGGGAGCTTCACCATCATCGCCGGCGTGCTGCTCCTCATGAACATCTTCGTCATGCTCGGGGAGGAGCGGAAGGGACAGCTCGGGATGCTGCGCGCGGTCGGCATGAAACGCTCCCGAGTGGTCGGCAGCTTCGTGCTCGAGGGGGCGCTGTACGCGGTGGCGGCCGCCGCGATCGGGACGCTGGCCGGCATCGGCGTGGGGTGGGCCGTGGCCGGCCTGGCCGCCCGGGTGTTCCGCGGCTGGTCGGCCGACGGTTCAGGGCTCATCATCTCGTTCGCCGTCAGCAGGGTCAGCCTGATCAACGGCTTCGCCATGGGCCTGCTCATCGCACTGGCGACCGTCCTGCTCACCAGCGTGCGGATCAGCCGGCTGAACGTGATCGCCGCCATCCGTGACCTGCCTCCCGAGGCAGGCCGGCGCACCCGCACGGGGTGGGTCGTGGCGTCGACCCTCATGGCGGGCCTCCTGGCCGTCGCCTCGATCCCGGTCGTGGCGCGCGGCCGCGGGGCCGCGACCTACCTGGTGCCCGCCCTCGCGGTCCTGTTCGCCGTCCCGCTGCTGCGCCGGCTGGCACCGCCGCGATGGGTCTACACCGCGGCGGCCGGAGCCATCCTCCTGTGGGGGCTCACGGCGAACCTGGTGCGACCGCACCTTTTCGACGACTCCTCGATGTCGACCTACATCGTGCTGGGAGCGCTGCTGACCTTCTCCGCGGTCTTTGTGGTCAGCGAGAACCAGAACCTGGTCCTGTGGCCGTTGCGTCGGCTGATGGCGCGGCCTTCGGAGTCGGGGCTCGCGATCCGGCTGGCGGTGGCGTACCCGCTGGCACGCAAGTTCCGCACCGGCGCGACCCTGATCATGTACAGCATCGTGGTGTTCACGATCGTGCTCATCGCGGAGATCAGCGCCGTCGTCAACGCAGGCGTCGACACCTCCATCGCCCAGGCGACCGCCGGCTATTCAGTCCGCGTCGACTACAACCCGAACGCCCCGGTTCCCGACCCCGCCAGGACCCTGCGCTCCGGGCCGTTCGCCCGCCAGGTCCAATCGGTCGCGCCGCTCACGGTCATCACCGCCGGCGCCACCGACCCCGGACGCCGGACGACGGCGCCGCTGCGCACCGTCGTGGTGGGACTTCCCGCTCAGTCGATGGTCACGGGGTTCAAGCTCTACGCCCGCCTGCCGGGTCAGGCCGACGACAAGGCCGTCTGGTCGCTGGTCGCGCGAGACGGACGCTACGTCGTCCTCGACCGCTTCTTCGGCGCCACCGGCGGGCCACCCGGCGAAGCCTACAAGCCCGGGGACACCTTCTGGCTGACCGACCCCGGAACCGGCCGTGGCCAGCAGAAGACAATCGCCGGCGTCCTCCAGGACGGCACCTCGTTCTACAACGTGGGCTTCGCGCCGAGCGGCGCCTTCCCGGTGGTGATGAGCGCCACCGGTGTCCACGACCAGTTCGGCTCCGCCGCCCAGGTCTCCAGCGCCCTGCTCCGGGTCGCTCCCGGCATCGACGAGTCGGCGCTGCTGAGCAGCCTGCAGGGCAAATTCATCTCCTCCAGCCTGGTGGCCACCTCGGTCCGGCAGGTCGTCGAACGGATGTTCGCCGCCAACCGGGGGTTCTTCCAGTTGATGCTCGGCTTCCTGGCTCTCGGCCTGGTCGTGTGCCTCACCGGTCTTGGCGTCGTGATGGTCCGGGCCGTCCGCGAACGCAGGCGCACGATCGGGGTGCTCCGCGCCCTGGGCTTCCGCACCGGCACCGTCCACCGGTCGTTCATGCTCGAAAGCTCGTTCATCGCCCTTGAAGGCATCCTGCTGGGCGTGGGGCTGTCGGTCCTGACCTCATGGCTGCTCGTCCGCAACAGCACCGCGTTCGAGGGCCTGGGGGGCGGCTTCGTCATCGACTGGCCCACCATCTCCGTGCTGGTCGTCAGCACCTTCGTGGCTTCTCTGCTGGTCACGGCGGGTCCCGCGCGTCGAGCCGCGCGCATCCTCCCGGCGCTCGCCGTGCGTGTCGACAACTGAATACGGCTGCGCCGGCGGTAGCCTCGGGCCACAGGCCGCCTGGCCCACGCCTCGCCGCGTGCCGGTCGTGCGAGGATATCGGCATGCCGGAGAGGACGAGGAGTGGGGCGCCGGCCGGCCCTCGCTTGGCGGGAGGTCGTCTGGCCGACCTGTTCCCTGGTTACTTCGCCCTGGTCATGGCGACAGGGATCATCGCGGTCGGGGCGTCGCAGCAGAACATCCGATGGCTGGCCTGGGCGCTGCTGTGGGTCAACGTCGCGTTCTACGTCGTGCTGTGGGTTCTGTACCTCTTGCGGCTCGGCCGCCACCGGGCGAGGTTCCTGGACGATCTGACCAGTCACCAGCGAGGCCCCTCGTTCCTGACCATCGTGGCGGGGACCAACGTCCTGGGCGCCGGCTTCGTGCTCATCGCGGGGTGGCGCGTGCCGGGGACGGTCCTGTGGCTCCTCGGGATCGCGTTGTGGGTCGTCCTGTTCTACACGGTGATCGCCTCGGTCACCATCCGGGAGCCGAAGCCGGACCTCACCACCGGCCTGAATGGGGGGTGGCTGGTGCTGGTGGTGGGGACGGAGTCCGTCGGCGTCCTGGGCGCGCTTCTCGCCAGAGGATCGAGCCGCCCCGACGTCCTGCTGTTCACGGCCTTGGTGGCGTGCATGGTCGGGCTCCTGCTCTACCTGGTCGTCATTGGCCTGGTGTGCTACCGCTGGTGGTTCTTCCGCATGGACTCCGACCAGGCCACTCCGCCCTATTGGATCAACATGGGGGCGCTGGCCATCAGCACGCTCGCCTGCGCCAACATCTACCTGGGGAGGCAGGCGGCGCCCAGCGTCGACGCCCTGGGGCCGTTCCTCGGCGGCATGACGGTGCTGTTCTGGGCGGGTGCCACATGGTGGATCCCGTTCCTGGTCGTCATCGGGGTCTGGCGTCACCTGGTGCAGCGGGTGCCGGTCCGCTACGACCCGCAATACTGGTCCCTCGTCTTCCCACTGGGCATGTACGGCGCGGCGACGTTTCGCATGGCGACGGGGCTGCGCCTCGGGTTCCTCGACTGGGTGCCCAGGGTCTTCCTCGGCATCGCGCTGCTCGCCTGGGCGCTCACCCTGGTCGGGATGGGCCGCTCCGTGCTCCGCCGCCGCGCCGCGAGCTGATCCCGCCCGCCTCCTCCCACCCGCGGCGGCTCGGTCGAGCACCGGGGACCGACGCTGGCGCGCGGCGCCGGTACACGATGTAGGGCCGGAAGAGGTAGTGGACCGGAACGGTGAACGCGTGGATGAGGCGCGTGAACGGCCACACTGCGAACAGCGCCATCCCGACCAGCGTGTGAACCTGGTAGTCGACCGGGGCCGCGGCCATGAGCCGGACGTCGGGGCCCAGGACGAAGATCGACCGGAACCAGGGGGCCACGGTCGCGCGATAGTCGTATCCGGCGGTGCCGGCCCTGATGCCGTTGAAGATCAACGTGGCCCAGAGCCCGGCCAGGATCGAGCCGACCAGAACGACGTACATCATCTTGTCGTTCCGGGTGGTGGCCATGAACACCGGGCCGGTTCGGCGGCGCCGGTAGATCAGGATGGCGATCCCCGTCAGCGTGGTGATCCCGGCCAGGCCCCCCAGGGTGAGCGCGGTGACGTGGTAGCCATGCTCGCTCACCCCCGCCCGGAACGTCCACGACTCCGGGATCACCAGCCCGAGGACGTGGCCGGCGATCACGAACAGCAACCCGAAGTGGAACAGCGGGCTTCCGATCCGGAGCAGGCGCGACTCGTACAGCTCTGAGGAACGGGTCGTCCAGCCGAACCGGTCGTAGCGCCATCGCCACGCCGTCCCCGCGACCAGGAGGGCGATCGTGACGTAGGGCAGCGCTCCCCACATCAGCAGGTCCCAGGTGCTCATCGCTCCAGCGCCCCCGGCGTCGGGTACGGCTCCAGCCCGACCTCCTCCCGGGGGGGCCCGCTGGCCGCGAGCGCCAGGACGGCCTCCCGGTCCCTGGGCGAGGGCCCGGGAAGGGTCGCACACAGCGCCTCCATCACCAGGGCGTAGGGCGTCCCCGATTCGGCGAGCGCCAGCCGCAGCAGCTCCAGCGCCGGGCGATGCTCGGACAGGACGTCGCGGTCCCCGGTGGTCGCGGCGAACTCGAGGACCGCAGGGAGGAAGTCCGGCAGCTCCCCCGGCTCCATGTGCAGTCCCGCCTCGCGGTAGCGGCGCTTCAGCCGCGCCAGGGCGACGCCACGCCGACGGGTGTCCCCGTCGGCGTAGTAGGTGAGGTACAGGCAGGAACGCCGCCGGAAATCGAACGTCTCCACGTACCCGGTGGCGAGCGCGATCGGCCCTGCCTCGTCCACATGCGCCAGGAACTGGAGGAGCCGGTCACGCGAGCGGTGCGAGGGCAGCCCGACGAGGGCCTCCCGTACGAGCGGGACCCGCTCGAGCACCTCGCTGTCCGGGTACTGGAGCAGCACCGAGGCGGCCTGGTCGATGATCGCGAGCTGGCGGTCGCCAAGTCCCTTCACCTGGCCTCCTCCTCGCCCGGCGGCGGGAACAACCCTTCCGGTTGGCCCTTGCCGTCCCAGTTCAGCAGATTGACCCGTGCTCCAGGGCGCTCGGGGTCCACCGGCCGGTCGGCGGTCTGCCGGTTCCTGAGGGCGTGGAAGGTCTCCACGGCCACGGGGACCGGCCGGCCCGACGCCTCACCGAACGCGCCGCCGGCGTACATGCCCGGACCGCCCTCGTAGTCCAGGCTGCAGGCGGTCTCCTCCAGCTCGCGGGCCTGCTCCTCGTGGGCGGTCGGGATCACGTACCGTTCCTCGTACTTCGCGAGCGCGAGCAGCCGGTACATCTCCTGCATCTCGGCGCCGGTCATGCCGACCGTACTGGGGATGGAGTCGTCGGCGGGACTCCCCAGCGTGAGGTCGCGCATGTACGAGCGCATGGCGGCAAGCCGCCGGAGCACGGCCCGAACCGGCTCGGGATCCCCGGCCGAGAAGAGCTCGGCCAGGTACTGGACCGGGATGCGCAGTGCGTCGATCGCCCCGAACAGGTTCGAGACGTCCTCGCCGTCGCCACCGGTGTCGCGCAGGACGTCCACCACCGGCGAGAGCGGCGGCACGTACCACACCATGGGAAGGGTCCGGAACTCCGGGTGCAGGGGGAGCGCCACGCGGTACCGCTTGAGCAGCGCGTGGATCGGCGAGCGCCGCGCCGCCTCCAGCCAGTCCTCCGGGATGCCGCTCGACCTGGCCGCCGCCAGCACGCTCGGATCGCCCGGGTCGAGGAGGACTGCCATGTGCGCCTCGAACAGGTCACGCGGGTCCCGCACGCTCGCCGCCTGGAGCACCCGATCGGCGTCGTAGAGGACCAGGCCGATGTAGCGCAGGCGCCCCACGCAGGTCTCCGAGCACACCGTCGGCAGGCCGACCTCGACCCGTGGATAGCAGAAGTGGCACTTCTCCGCCTTGCCGGTCCGGTGGTTGAAGTAGACCTTCTTGTACGGGCAGCCGGTGACGCACATCCGCCACCCCCGACAACGGTCCTGGTCGACCAGGACGATGCCGTCCTCCTCCCGCTTGTACAGGGCCCCCGATGGGCAGGACGCCACGCAGGACGGGTTCAGGCAGTGCTCGCAGATCCGGGGCAGGTAGAACATGAACGAGCGCTCGTACTCGAACGCCACCCTGGACTCGGCCTCTGACCGCATCCGTTCCACGATCGGGTCCAGGTGCCCGTGCTCGGGGGCGCCCGCCAGGTCGTCGTCCCAGTTCGCGCTCCAGGAGATCTTCGTGGGCTTGCCGGTGAGCAGCGACTTCGGCCGCGCCACGGGGAAGTCGTCCCCGAGCGGCGCGGTCGTGAGGTGCTCGTAGTCGTAGGTCCACGGTTCGTAGTAGTCGCGGATGTTCGGGAGCACGGGGTTGGCGAAGATCGTCAGAAGCTTGCGGAGTCGCCCGCCGGACTTGAGCTTCAGCCGGCCCCGCCGGTTCAGGGTCCATCCGCCCTGCCACCGCTCCTGGTCCTGGTAGCGGCGCGGGTAGCCCTGCCCGGGCCGGGTCTCCACGTTGTTGAACCAGACGTACTCCATGCCGCTGCGGTTGGTCCAGGCCTGCTTGCAGGTGACCGAGCAGGTGTGACACCCGATGCACTTGTCCAGGTTCATGACCATGGCCATCTGCGCCATCACCCGCATCGCTAGTATTCCACCTCCTGGCTGCGGCGGCGGATCACCGTGACCTCGTCGCGCTGGTTCCCGGTAGGGCCAAGGTAGTTGAACGCGAACGACAGCTGGCCGTAGCCGCCGATCAGGTGGCTGGGCTTGACCAGCAGCCGCGTGAGCGAGTTGTGGATCCCGCCCCGCCGCCCGTTCGCCTCTGACCTCGGGACGTCGATGGTGCGCTCCTGGGCGTGGTAGACGAACACCGTCCCGGCCGGCATGCGGTGCGACACGATGGCCCGGGCCACCAGCAGGCCGTTACGGTTCACCGCCTCCACCCACTCGTTGTCCCGGACCCCGATGGCGGCGGCGTCCCGCGGGCTCATCCACACCGTGGGCCCGCCCCGGGAGAGCGACAGCATCAGCAGATTGTCCTGGTATTCCGAGTGAATCGACCACTTCGAGTGAGGCGTCAGGTATCGCACGGTCACCCCGACCGAGCCGTCCGAACCCAACTGTGGCTCCCCGAACAGTCGGTGCATGTCGAGCGGGGGCCGGTAGATGGGCAGCGACTCGCCGAGGTCGCGCATCCAGTCGTGGTCCAGGAAGACGTGCATGCGTCCGGTGAGCGTGTGCCAGGGTTTGAGGCCCTCGACGTTGGTGGTGAACGGGGCGTACCGCCGGCCACCGGTCTCCGAGCCCGACCACTCGGGACTGGTGATGACCGGCACCGGGCCCGCCTGGGTGTCGGCGAAGGTGATGCGGCGCTCCTCGGCCCCCTCCGCCAGGTGCGCCAGCGGCCGGCCCACCCGGCGCTCCAGGGCCCGGAAGCCCTGCACCGCCAGCCGCCCGTTCGTGGTGGCCGACAGCGCCAGGATCGCCTCGGCCATCTTGGCGTCGGTGTCCAGCGCCGGCCGGCCGTCCCCCGCCCCGCCGAACATCACCCCGTTGCGGTGGGCCAGGTCCTCGACCTCGCGATCGGGGTGGAACAGCACGCCCTTGGTCTGCAGGCCGAGCCGCTCCGTCAGCGGCCCGAGCGAGGCGAGCTTGTGGGCCACGGCGCCGTAGTCGCGCTCGACCACGGCGAGCGCGGGCATGGTGCTCCCCGGCACCGCCTCGACCGCTCCGGTTCGCCAGTCCCGCACCACGCCGCCGGGCTGCCCGGTCTCGCCGGGGGTGTCGTGCTGCAAGGCCGTGGCCACCAGGTCCTCGCGGACCCCGAGGTGCCTGGCGCCCAGCACGCTGAAGGCCCGGGCGATGGCGTGGAACGCGTCGAAGTCGGTTCGGGTCTCCCACGGCGGATCGATCGCCGGGTTGAACGCGTGGACGAAGGGATGCATGTCGGTGCTCGACAGGTCGTGCTTCTCGTACCAGGTCGCCGCCGGCAGGACGACGTCGGAGAGCAGCGTGGAGCTGGTCATGCGGAAGTCGATCGATACCAGCAGGTCGAGCTTCCCGCTCGGGCCGCCCCCCTCGGCGCGATCCCGCCACACCACGTCCCGGGGGCGGCGCTCGGCCGGAGTCTCGGTGGCGCGCAAGTTGGACCCGGCGCCCAGGAGGTGCTCGAGGAAGTACTCGTTGCCCTTGGCGGAGGATCCCAGGAGATTGGCCCGCCACAGGGTCAGCACCCTTGGCCAGTTCTCCGGCGCGTCGGGATCCTCGCAGGCGAAGCGGAGCGAGCCGTCCTTCAGGCGCTCCAGGGCGTACGCCGCCGGGTCCGCCCCAGCCGCCCTGGCCTCGCTCACGAGGTCGAGCGGGTTGCGGTCGAACTGCGGGTAGGAGGGCATCCACCCCAGCCGGGCGGACAGAGCCACGGCGTCGGCGGTGTGCAGCCCCGCCAGGTGCCCCTCGGCCAGCGGAGAGGCGAGGGCATCCGCGCGGTACCCGTCGTATCGCCACTGGCCGGTGTGCAGGTACCAGAACGCCGTGCCGATCATCTGCCTGGGCGGGCGGGACCAGTCCACGGCCATGGCGAGCGTCGACCATCCCGTGAGGGGCCGGCACTTCTCCTGCCCCACGTAGTGGGCCCACCCCCCGCCGTTTCGGCCCATGCAGCCGGTGAGCTGGAGGAGGGCGAGGACCGCACGGTAGGTGGCGTCGCCGTGGAACCACTGGCAGATGCCGGCGCCCATGATGATCATGCACCGGCCCCCGGACTCCTCGGCGCTCCGGGCGAACTCCCGGGCGATCCGGGTGACCGCGCCGGCCGGCACCGAGGTGATGGGTTCCTGCCAGGCGGGCGTGTACGGCTGGCTCGCGTCGTCGTACCCGGCCGGCCACACGCCCGGAAGCCCGTCCCGCCCCACCCCGTACTGGGCGAGCAGCAGGTCGAACACCGTGGTCACCAGCCGCCCGGCCACCCGCCGGACCGGGACGCCCCGGCGGAGCACCCCGCCGGTCCCGTCCGGCGCATCGAATCGCGGCAGGAGCACCTCCACCGCCTCGCCTCCCGACGCATGCAGGGACAGGGCCGGCGTCACGCCCTCGAGATCGAGGTTCCAGCGCCCTTCGCCGCCCTCGGTGTGCCGGAACCCCAGCGAGCCGCCGGGCACGACCGGCCGCCCGGTGGCCTGATCGAGGAGCGCGGTCTTCCACGCCGCGTCCGGGCCATCCTCGCCGAGGTCGGCGGCGGTCAGGAACTTGCCTGGCACGTACGCGCCGTCACGCTCGGTGAGCGTGACCAGGAAGGGCAGGTCGGTGTAGCGACGCACGTAGTCGACGAAGAACTGGACCGGGCGGTCCACCAGGAACTCCCGGAGGACGACGTGGCCCATGGCCATCGCCAGGGCGCCGTCGGTGCCGGGCTGGGCCGCCAGCCACACATCGGCGAACTTGGTGTGGTCGGCGTAGTCCGGGGAGACCACCACGACCTTCGTCCCGCGGTAGCGGACCTCGGCCATCCAGTGCGCGTCCGGGGTCCGGGTGATCGGCACGTTGGAGCCCCACATCACCAGGTAGGTGGCGTCCCACCAGTCGCCGGACTCCGGCACGTCGGTCTGGTCGCCGAACACCTGCGGCGAGGCCACCGGGAGGTCGGCGTACCAGTCGTAGAACGAGGTCATGACTCCGCCGATGAGCTCGATGAAGCGGGCCCCGACGGCGTGGGAGACCATCGACATGGCCGGGATCGGCGAGAACCCGGCGACCCGGTCGGGTCCGTAGGCCTTGATGGTGTGGACGTGCGCCGCCGCGATGAGCTCGGCGGCCTCGTCCCAGGACAGACGCACCAGCCCACCCTTCCCCCTGGCGGACTGGTATCGGCGCCGCCGCTCCGGATCGGCGGTCACCTCCGCCCAGGCGGCGACCGGGTCGCCGAGCCTGGCCTTCGCCTCCCGGTACATCTCCAGCAGGAGGGCCCGCACGTACGGGTAGCGGATGCGGGTGGGCGAGTAGGTGTACCAGGAGAACGCCGCGCCGCGAGGGCAGCCCCGGGGCTCGTACTCGGGCCGGTCGGGCCCGACCGAGGGATAGTCGGTCTCCTGGGTCTCCCAGGTGATGATCCCGTCCTTGACATAGACCTTCCACGAGCATGAGCCGGTGCAGTTCACGCCGTGCGTGGAACGCACCACCTTGTCATGGCTCCACCGGTCGCGGTAGAAGACGTCGCCCTCCCGCCCCCCGACCCTGTACACGGCTCGCAAGTCGGGCGACACCTGCCCGCGCTGGAAGAACCGCCCCGCCCGCAGCAGGGCGTCGGCCACCGGGCCGTCCAGACCGGACGGTGCACGGGCCGAGCCCTCTCTGCCTCCGCCGCTCACCTGGGACCCTCGAACGGCGACAGACCCACACCCACCAGACCAGGGTTGTGCACTAGGCGCCCTCCCGTTGCGACCTCGGCCCACCTGCATCCTAAACGGTGACCCTTGGGCCCGCGACTCATAGGTCGCCCGAACGCGACTGGAAGACCTGGGGCATGATGGAGGCCGCTCATGACCCCACGCCGACCGCAGTCTCGTCGCCGCGGCCAGCCGAGTGCCGAGCGGAGGGCCGAGGCGGTGCCTGCCGGCGCCTCGGACACCCGGCGGCCCCGACGGGGCCGCGAGCGGGGCCACCGGCACGCGGTTGCCGCCGCGATCACACTCGCCTACCTGCTGGCGGGCGGGGCGGCCGTGCTCGCCGGCCGGCGGGTCCCCGACGGCGGCTGGCTGGCGCTGCACCTGGTGCTGCTGGGCGCGGTGACCAACGCGATCGTGGTGTGGAGCGAGCACTTCGCGGCCGCGTTGCTGCACGCCCGGCCGGTGAGCGACCGTTCAGCGCTGGCGCGGCTGGCCGGGCTCAACCTGGGCGTGGTGGCCGTGCTCGCCGGCGTGCACGGCGGCCGACCGGCACTGGTGGCCATGGGGGTGGGACTGGTCGGCGTGGTCGTGGCGGGGCATGCGCTGGTGCTGATGCGCTGGCTGCGGCGCGGGCTTTCCGCCCGGCTCGGCGACACCGTCTGGTTCTACGTCGCGGCCGGCGGGGCGCTGCTCGCCGGGATGGGTCTCGGTCTGGTTCTGAGCAGCGGCCAGGTCGGCTCGGCCGAAGCCTACCGGGCGCTGAGGCTGGCCCACGCCCACCTCAATCTGCTCGGCTGGATCGGCCTGACGGTCATCGGCACTCAGTTCACCCTGTGGCCGACGGTGCTGCGCACCCGCATGGTCGCCGGTCGGTGGCTCTCCAACGCCGCCAGGTGGGCGTTCCTGCTGTGCGTGGGCGGTCTCGTGGTGGTCACGGCGGGCCTGTCCGCCCAGCAGAGGGGCGTGGCGGTCACGGGGCTGGCGGTCTACGCCGGCGGGCTCGGCGCCGCCCTCGGCCCGTTCCTGGCGACCATGCGGCGACGCCGGCCGGCCAGCGCGGCCGCCTGGATGCTGGCGGCGGGTATCGGCTGGTTCGTCCTGGCGGTGGTCGCCGACCTGGTCGTGCTGCTTGGCAGCGCCCGGGTGGTAGACCTCGACACCCACATGGGCAGGCTCCTGCCGGCGGTCGCGCTGGGGTTCGGGCTACAGGTGCTGACCGGGGCGCTGTCGTTCCTGCTGCCGGTGGTGTGGGGCCGGGGCGCGCGGGGCAACCGGCGGCTGACCCGGCTGCTGGAGGTGGGCTGGCCGGCTCGGGTGGTGGCGCTCAACCTGGGCGTGGCGCTGCGCACCTTGGCGGCGCGGGACGGCTGGCTGGCACGCACCGGCTGGTGGCTGGTCGGGCTCTCGTTGGGCTCGTTCGTTCTGCTTGCCCTGGTGGCGTTGGTCTGGAATCAGCCCAACAGGGCCCTCCGCGCGCACCGCTCGTAGCGGCGGGAGCCGTCGCTGCCGTTGCCCTTGGTCCGCTCACCACGCCGTGGGGCGGGTGCCCGACCGAAGGAGGAGTCAGCGACGGCCTCTCGGAGCTCGAGAGGCCGTCCGCCGGCCCCCCCGTCGGCCGGCTCATGCGAATGTCGACGAAGCGCTCAGTTCCCCGCTTCGACGCCGCGGAGAAGCTGCCGCACCTCGGTTTCCCTGTACCGACGGTGCCCGCCAAGGGTACGGATGCTGGACAGCTTGCCAGCCTTCGCCCAACGGGTGACGGTCTTGGGGTCGACGCGGAAGAGCGCGGCGACCTCAGCTGGGGTCAACAACGCCTCTGGTGCGGGCGTGTTCTGTACGTTACGACTGGCGGACATGGTTGCCACCTCACCTTAGGAACGCTCCCCGCGGGTCCGGATTCTCGCGGAGATCCTGATCATCCTAGAGGCGTCGAATGGGACAGACCATAGCAACTTAGGGCTATTTCTACCCCTGCCTACTAGGACTATCGGCACCTGACCGTGTGGTCTTTAGCAAAAGGGGCGGAGTGATCAATTACTGGCTTCCCGTCCCCGCACGACCGACCAACGCTCGCTCAGCAGGCCATACAACTCGGCGGAGCGGTCGAGATCGCCCTCCTCCAAAGCTTCCAGCGCCTCCCATACCTCCGCGACTGAGTGGTCGTCGACCAGATCACCGAAGGGGATGATCCTCGTTAGGCCACCGTAGTCGAGTTGGACCAGGCTATCGGGGTCGAACCCGTGCAGCCATTCCAGGACCCCTTCAACTGCATCGACCATCTCGGTGTCTTCCATTAGCTCCCGAAGGACACCAAGCGCACGAGAGACCCGCGCCAAGGCATTCTGCATCGTCGCCTGGTAGGTGAGGATCGCCGGGTGGCCGCCCCTGGGCGGCTCGACCCTGCGCTCCGCCGCCTCGAACAGGGTGAACCAGGGCAATGGCACGTGCCAGACGGCCTGCTGGATGTGGCTCTGCGATCCGGGCTGGTCGTGGCGGAGCCGCTCCAGCGCGCGGGAGGCCCGCTCCACGTCCACGCGCGAGACGAAGGCGTCCGCCACGCCGTCCGGCAGGGACTCGTGGAAGGCCACCAGCGATTCCAGGGTGCGCAGCTCGGTCCGGAGGGGGCAGACGTACACCGTCCCGCCGATGCGCTGCACCAGCGCGTGCTCCGGCTCGTCCTTGACAGCCAGTCCCAGGGCGCGGGCGAGCCCCCTGCGCTCCTCCTGGCCGATCAGCACGCTGGCAGGCGGCAGCCGGCCACCCTCGACGTAGGCGGCCCACCGGGTCCGCTCACGTGGCGGGAAGGCGGCCAGCGGCTGGTAAACGCGCAGGTAGGCTGCTGCCGTGTGACCTTCCATGCGGGATGAGTATATGCACGCGCGTTGCCGTTCCTCGCGTGGGGTACAACCCGGCCTGGAACTTCGCCACCAGACCGTGTGGTAGGTTGGCGATCCGGCTGGGCAACCCCTGAGCCGGCAACGATGCCGCTCCGGCGGTGAACCTCGCCGGGGCCTGTCCAGGAGGGTCATCCATGGGAGCGTTCGAGCTCATGGGTGGCGAGTACGAGCAGGTCGTCTACAACCACGACCACCTCTCCGGCCTCAAGGCCATCATCGCCATCCACTCCACCGCGCTCGGCCCGGCGCTCGGCGGCACCCGGTTCTATCCCTACGCCACGGAGGCGGACGCGCTACGCGACGTGCTCCGGCTGGCGAGAGGGATGAGCTACAAGGCCGCCGCGGCCGGCCTCGACCTCGGCGGCGGCAAGGCTGTCATCATCGGCGACCCCAAGCGCATCAAGACCGAGGCGCTCCTGCGCGCCCACGGTCGCTTCGTCGAGAGCCTCGGCGGCCGCTACATCACCGCCGAGGACGTCGGCACCTTCAGCGCGGACATGGACCTGGTGGCGCGCGAGACCCGCTTCGTCACCGGCCGCTCGATCCTCAACGGCGGCGGGGGCGACCCCTCCATCAACACCGCCTACGGAGTCTTCAAGGGCATGTGCGCGGTCGCCGAAGAGCTGTGGCAGGAGCACGAGCTGGCCGGGCGGCACGTGGTCGTCCAGGGCGTCGGCAAGGTCGGCTACGAGCTGTGCCGCGTGCTGCACGAGGCGGGCGTTCGGCTGACCGTGGCCGACGTCGACCTCGACAACGTCGCCAGGGCGGTCGCCGACTTCGGCGCCGAGACGGCGGACTCCAACAAAGTCCACGCGGTTCCCTGCGACATCTTCGCGCCCTGCGCGCTGGGGGCGGTCGTCGACGACGACACCGTCACGGAGCTTGCCTGTGCCGCCGTGGCCGGCTCGGCCAACAACGTGCTGGCCCTGCCCGAGCACGGGAGGGCCCTGCGGGAGCTCGGCATCCTTTACGCCCCCGACTACGTCATCAACGCCGGCGGGTTGATCAACGTCGCCGACGAGCTGGGCGGCTACTCGGCCGAGCGCGCCAGGACCAACGTGGAGAAGATCTTCGGCAACCTGCGGATGATCTTCCACCGCGCCAAGGAGCAGGGCATCCCCACCAGCGAGGCGGCCGACCAGCTGGCCGAGGAGCGCATGCGCGACGTCTCGCGGATCGAGTTGCTCCGCATCCCTAACCCTGGGCGCTGACCTCGCCCATCACCCAGTTGGGGACGCCGCGGGCACCAAGGAACGAGCTGGCCCGCTCCACCTCGCTGGACGGCAGCACCGCCACCATGCCGACGCCGAAGTTGGTCGCGCGGGCGAGCTCAGCCTCGTCCACCGGGCCGAGCTCGGCCAGCAGCTGGAAGATTGGCGGTGGCGTCCACGAGGAGCGGTCGACGCGGCCGACGAGCCCCGACGGCAGGCTCCTCGGCAGGTTGCCCGGCAGACCGCCGCCGGTCACGTGGCACAGCGCGTGCATCTCGACGCCGGCGGCCAGAAGGTCCACGAGATCGGCGGCGTAGATCCTGGTCGGCTCCAGCAGCTCCTCGCCGATGGTGCGGCCGAGCTCGGGCGGCGCGTGGTCGTAGGAGACCCCCGCGCGCTCCAGCACGCGGCGAACCAGCGAGTAGCCGTTGGAGTGCAGGCCCGAGGAGGCGAGCGCCAGCAGGACGTCGCCCGGCTGCACGCGCTCGGGGCCGAGGATGCGGTCCCGCTCGACCACCCCTACGCCGAAGCCGGCGAGGTCGTAGGCGTCCGGCTCCATCGCGTCCGGGTGCTCCGCGGTCTCGCCGCCGAGCAGCACGCAGCGAGCCCGCCGGCAGCCCTCCGCCACGCCCTCGACGATCGCGGCGACCCGCTCGGGCACGAGCCGTCCCACCGCCAGGTAGTCCAGCAGGAACAACGGCTCGGCCCCGGCCACGACCACGTCGTCGACCACCATGGCGACCAGGTCGATGCCGACCGAGTCGTGGCGGCGGAGCGCGCGGGCGACCAGCAGCTTGGTGCCCACGCCGTCGGACGCGCTGGCCAGCACCGGGTCGCGGAAGCGGCTCGAATCCAGGGACAGCAGACCGGCGAAGCCGCCGATGCCCCCCAGCACGCTGGGGTTGTGGGTGGACTCCACCGCCGCTCGCATGAGCGCCACCGCCTTCGCGCCCGCCTCGACGTCGACGCCGGCCGCCGCATAGGTCAGCGCGGCCCGACCCGACCCGCGCGTGCTCACGGGCGTACTTGGGGAAGGACGCCTTCGGCCGAGGGCAGGACCCCTTCCAGGAGCGCCTTGCCCTGCGCCTGGGTGTCGACCGGGATCGGGTAGCCGCCGGTGAAGCAGGCCGTGCACAGGCCCCTGCCGCCGGCCTGTGCCGACGAGGTCAGCGCCTCCAGCGACAGGTAGGCCAGCGAGTCCGCGCCGATGTAGGCGCCGACCTCGTCGGTCAGCAGGTCGCTGGCGATCAGCTCGGCCCGGGTCGGCATGTCGATGCCGTAGAAGCACGGCCACCGCACCGGTGGCGAGGTGATGCGGACGTGGACCTCGATCGCGCCAGCCTCGCGCAGCATGCCGACGATCGCCTTGGTGGTGTTGCCCCGCACGATCGAGTCGTCCACCACCACAAGGCGCTTGCCGCGGATCGTCTCGCGCAGCGGGTTCAGCTTCACCCTGATGCCGAGCTGCCGCATGGTCTGGCTCGGCTGGATGAACGTCCGCCCGACGTAGCGGTTCTTCATCAGCCCCTCGCCGAACGGGATGCCGCTGGCCTCGGCAAAGCCGCCCGCCGCGCTGGTGGCGGTGTCCGGCACCGGGATGACCAGGTCGGCCTCGACCGGTGCCTCGCGGGCCAGCGCGGCGCCCAGCTCCCTGCGGACCTGGTGGACGCTGCGCCCGGCCAGATTGGAGTCGGCGCGCGCCAGGTAGACGTACTCGAACACGCACAGGTGCGGGCTGGCCTCCGCGAAGCGGCGGGAGCGCAGGCCGCGCTCGTCGATGGCGACCATCTCGCCCGGGTCCACCTCGCGGACGAACGCGGCGCCGACGATGTCGAGCGCCGCCGTCTCGGAGGCGATCACCCAGCCGCCGGGGAGCTTGCCGATCACCAGCGGCCGGAACCCGTTCGGGTCGCGCACGCCGTAGACGGTGTGCTCGTCCATCAGCACCAGCGAGAAGGCACCCTCCAGGCGCGGCATGGTGCGAATGATCGCCTCCTCCAGGGAGCGGTCCGACTCTCTGGAGAGCAGCTCCGCGACCACCTCGGTGTCGCTGGACGCGGGGGTCCGGGACGGCGCCTGGGCGCCGAGCTGTGCGACCAGGCTGGCGGTGTTGGTGAGGTTGCCGTTGTGGCCGACCGCCAGGCCGCCGCCTGCCGCCTTGGCCTTGAAGGCCGGCTGGGCGTTCTCCCAGCGGGAGCTGCCGGTCGTCGAGTAGCGCGTGTGGCCGATGGCCAGGTGCCCCTGGAGCGTCTGCAGGGTGGTCTCGTCGAAGACCTGGCTGACCAGCCCCATGTCCTTGTAGACGAGCAGGCTGTTACCGTCGGCGACGGCCATGCCGGCCGATTCCTGGCCGCGGTGCTGCAACGCGTAGAGCCCATAGAAGACGAGGTTGGCCACCCGCTCCCCGGGTGCCCACACCCCGAACACTCCACACGACTCGCGCGGGTGATCGGTGTCGAGCATGTCCCTCCAGGTTGGACCGACGGACCGGGGAAGCTCCTCGATCCTAGCATCAGGCTGGGACGCTTCTACGAGCCTGGCCTGAGGATCCGCTGCCAGCCGCTCCGGCAACCCCTCGGACCGGCCCTCAAAGCCGGCTTTGCCCGAGATGCCAATCCGTCAAGGAGGAATAGGGAGACAAACTCTTCGTCATTTGCCAACCCGGGCAGCGGCTGGTTAAAGTGCGATGTTCCTCTCCCCCAGGTTTCCTTTGACAGATTGAGGATGAGCAGGCAGATGTGCGCCCTCCTGGGACCGTGGGAACGTCCCAGGGGGCACCTCACCGGTCCCGAGCCGAGCGGCTCGCTCTCTCCCGTTTCGGGGGCGTGCGCGCACGCCATACTGTTGCCCGCACCAGCGACGGCGTGTGCCCTGTGCTGCGGCCAGCACGAACCACCCCACCCACTGGCTGACTGACACCTCCGGCCGACGACGAGAGAAGGGCGGCATGCTCCAGAACCTCCAGATCCGTTCGAAGCTCGCAGCGATCCTGCTGGTTCCGCTCGCTGCCGTGATCGTGCTGTCGTCGATCGGAATCGGTTCGGGTGTGAATAGGGCGGTCAAAGCCTCACGTGCCCAGAATGTGTCTGAATTCGCCGTGGGCCTCACCGCCCTGGTGCACGAGCTTCAGAAGGAGCGCGGCCTCGCCGCCGGCTACGTGGGCGGCGGCAAGTCGACCGGCTACACCGAGCTGGCCGCGCAGTGGGCGAACGTGGACCGCCAGGTCGTCGAGTTCGCGCGGGAGGCGCGCGGGCTCGAGCTCTCGGGCTACAACCCGCGGCTGCGGCAGCAGCTCCGCAAGGTCGTCAGCGAGCTCGCCAGGCTGGACGCCCAGCGCCAGGACATCGACCAGAACCAGGACATCACCGTCGCCGGCACGCTGAACCTGTATGACGCCATCATCCAGGACATCCTCGACGTCAACGGCGAGATCGCGATCGGCGGCGGCAACGAGCGCCTGCTGCGCGCGGCGTCTGCGTTCGTGGCGCTCTCGCGCATGAAGGACGCGGTCGACCTCCAGCGCGCCTACATGAACGCGGTCTTCTCCGCCGGCCACTTCGACGGCAACCAGCTCCGGTACCAGCAGTTCACGCGCTACGTCGAGGCGGAGGACCTGTCGGGCCGGCAGTTCGATTCGTTGGCCAGCACCTCGCAGCGCAGGCTGCTCGCCTCGACGGTGACCGGCCCGAGCGTCCAGAAGGCCAGGGCCCTCCGCGACGTCGCCATCCGCGGCGAGACCAGCCCGATGCTGGGGGTCGCCCCCGACCAGTGGTCCAGCGTGATGGGCGACAAGCTGAACCTCCTGCGCCGGGCCGAGGTGAAGCTGTCCGGCGACGTGGTGGACGCTGCCTCCGACAGCAGGCAGTCCGCCCAGCGCCAGGCCCTGATCGTCGGCCTAGGGTTGCTGGCCGTTCTGCTGGTGACCGTGGGCCTGTCGCTGGCGATCGCCCGCTCGATGGTCCGCCCGCTGCGCCAGCTCCGGCAGGTCGCCAACGAGGTGGCCGACGAGCGGCTCCCGCGCGTGGTCGAGCGGCTCCAGGAGGCGCCTGACCTGGACCGGGTCGCCCTCGACCAGGTGAGCCCCGTCCCGGTGAACTCCAGGGACGAGATCGGCCAGGTGGCCTCGGCATTCAACGCCGTGCACCAGGTGGCCGTCCGGGTGGCCACCGAGCAGGCCGCGCTGCGCAGGTCGATCGGCGACATGCTCCTGAACCTGGCCCGTCGCTCCCAGGCGCTCCTGGACCGCCAGCTGGAGCTGATCGACCGGCTGGAGCACGACGAGGCCGACCCGGAGGCCTTGGAGAGCCTCTTCAAGCTGGACCAGCTGGCTACGCGCATGCGGCGCAGCGCCGAGGACCTGATCGTGCTGTCCGGCGCCGAGACGCCACGGCGCTGGTCCCAGCCGGTGGCGCTGGTGGACGTGGTGCGCGCCGTGCTGGCGGAGGTCGAGGACTCTCAGCGGGTCGAGCTGCTGCCCATCGACGACGTCGGAATCGCCGGCCACGCCGTGTCCGACCTGGTGCACGCGCTGGCCGAGGTGATCGAGAACGCCATCTCGTTCTCGCCGCCGGGCACCAAGGTCCAGGTGGCCGGCCAGCCGGTGTCCAACGGCTACGTGCTCGAGATCGAGGACCGCGGGCTGGGAATGAGCGACGAGGAGCTGGTCGAGGCCAACCAGCGCCTCGCCAACCCGCCGACGATCGACTTCGCCCTGTCCCGGATGATGGGCCTGCATGTGGTCGGGCGGCTGGCGCAGCGCTACGGCATCCGCGTGCAGCTGCGGCACTCGTGGTATGGCGGGGTGACCGCGCTGGTGCTGCTGCCGCCGACCATCACCATCCGCTCGCAGGTCCAGGAGGCCGGCCCGGGCCCCGGGATCCGCCGTCCCGAGCTGCCGCCGCCCCGCTCCAACGGCAACGGCGGTGGCGGCCAGCCAGGAGACCACCTGCCCATCTTCGAGCAGGCCCGGTCGGACTGGTTCGCGGAGCCGGACGCCTCGCCGCCGCCGCTGCGGCGGCCCGCCCCCCAGCCGGCCGAGGCCTCCTCCGGCGCCGGCAACGGCAACGGGGCCATGGTCGGCGGCCAGCGCTACGACGCCGAGATCGAGGACTTCGAGGCCGGCCCGCCCACCGAGGCCGAGACCATCCGCGCGGGGCAGCCGGCGGAGTTCGTCGAGCCGTTCGAGCTCCAGGTGGAACCGGAGGAGCCGGGCGACCAGGAGCCGCTATCGGAGCTGGCCCTCGACCCGGAGCCAGAGGCGCCCCGGCCGGCCGAGCCGGAGGTCCAGGAGCCGCCGGTGCCTCCCCGCTTCCGCTTCACCCCTCCCGAGGCCCCGCTGCCCCGGCGCCAGCGACCGCTCCGGCAGCCCGGCCCGGCGCCGGAGCAGCCGGCGCCAGCAGAGACCGGGGTGCCCGATTGGCCGGTGCCGCAGGCGCCCGCGCCAGCCGCCGAGCGGCTCGACCCGCCCCAGACGACGCCGAGCTTCGCCGTCGACCCGGAGTCTCAGCTGGCCCCACAGCCGCCGCTGCGCCCGCCGGCGCAACCTCGCTCGTGGCAACCGCCGCAGCCGCAGCCGCCGCAGCCGTCGCAGCAGCCGCAGCAGCAGCCGCCGCCGCAGCCGCCCCAGCCCCGCTCGTGGCAACCGGCGCAGCCGCGGGCACCCCGGCAGGGCGAGGACATGGCCGTGCCGCTCCCGGAGCCGACGCTCCAGCCCGCCTCGGTGCAGACCACCAAGGCGGGCCTGCCGCGGCGCGTCCCGCGGGCCAATCTCGCGCCCGGGATCGTGGCCGAGAGCAAGCGGGCCGCCGAGCAGGCGGAGTCCACACCCCCGGCGAGCAGCTTTTCTCGCTCTCCGGATGAAGTTCGTAGCATGCTTTCCAGCTACCGCACCGGCCTCGAGCGAGGACGACGTATGGCCGCCGGCAACGACCTGAGCGACCGCGGCGAGGACGCCCGGTCAGGGTATGGAGGGCCCAACCCGATGGCCCCAAGGAGCGACGATGACGCAGCTCAGTAAGGAAGCGCAGAATCTCAACTGGTTGGTCAACAACTTTGTGCGCAACGTCCCGGGCGTTGCGCACGCGATCGTCGTCTCGTCGGACGGGCTGCTCATGGCGGTCTCGGATCGGCTCGACCGCGCCCGAGCGGACCAGCTTTCGGCGGTCGCGTCGGGACTGGCCAGCCTCACGCAGGGTGCGGCGCGCGTGTTCGACGCTGGGACGGTCAACCAGACCATCGTCGAGATGGAGCGCGGGTTCCTTTTCGTGATGTCGGTGAGCGACGGGTCGTGCCTGGCCGTGCTGGCCTCGCCCTCGTGCGACATCGGGCTGGTCGGTTACGAGATGGCGCTCCTGGTGGCACGCACCGGAGATGTGCTGACACCGCAGTTGCGTGCAGAATTGCAGGCGGCGCTGCCTCGGTGAGCGCATGGCCGTCTGCAGGATACGGGGGGCGACAGGGCTGGCTGCACGCGGTGTGCCGCCGGCAGGCACGGGGCGCTGACCCAATGCCGTGGCTGACAGGACCGCGGGATGAGCATGGAGGATCGCCAGGGTTCGGGCCGGAGCAACCCTCCGGGCCGCCTGGTTCGGCCTTACACCGTGACCGGCGGGCGCACGCGCCCCACGTACGCAGATTTGGAGCTGGAGACACTGGTGTCGACGACCTCGCTGGGCGAGACGACCCCGAACCTGAGCCTGGAGTGCCGTTCGATCGCGCTGCTGTGCCGGGATATCCTGTCGATCGCTGAAATCTCCGCGCGGCTCGACCTGCCGCTCGGTGTCGCCCGTGTGCTGGTCGGCGACATGGCCGAAAGCGGGTTGGTGCAAGTGCATCGCCCCGCCCAGGTCGGCGACCGCCCCGACCTCGCTCTTCTCGAGAGGGTGCTGTATGGACTCCGCACGATCTAACCCCCCCGCTCCTGACCGCGCGCCGACTCCGGTGAAGATCGTCATCGCCGGGGGGTTTGGTGTGGGCAAGACCACGTTCGTCGGGGCGGTGTCTGAGATCATTCCGTTGACGACCGAGGCGGCGTTGACGACGGCCTCTCTGGGGGTTGACGACACCGCGCAGGTGGCCGGCAAGACGACCACCACGGTGGCGATGGATTTCGGCCGGATCACGCTCGACCGTGACCTCATCCTGTACCTCTTCGGTACCCCGGGGCAGGACCGGTTCTGGTTCATGTGGGACGACCTGGTGCGGGGGGCGATCGGCGCGGTGGTCCTGGTGGACACACGCCGGCTCGGCGATTGCTTCGCCGCCGTGGACTATTTCGAGCAGCGCGAGCTGCCGTTCCTCGTGGCGATCAACTGCTTCGACGGCGTGATGGCGCATTCGGCGGAGGACGTCCGCGAGGCGCTGGTGGTCGGGCCGGACACGCCCGTGGTGTTCTGCGACGCGCGGGTCCGTGACTCCGCCAAGGCGACCCTGATCGAGCTGGTGCAGCACGCCCTGGCCCGTGCCTCCGCCGCACTGCGTCCGGGCGCGAAGCCTCGCGGCGTCGGCGTCCCCCAGTCCTAGCTCGCTGCTTGGCGCGGTCGCCAGCCCCCCAGTGACGGCCGCTCAGGAATCCTCGCCGAGGGCCCGGTGGATGGCGCCCTCGTAGCGCTCCCGCAGGACGTCGAGCCCGAGGTCCAGCACGCCCTCGACGACCAGCCGGTCACCGCCGGTCGCTCCGAGGCGCCCCGCCGGCACGCCGGCACGCGCGGCCAGCGCCTGCACCTCGCCGGCGAGGGCCGGCTCGACCGCCAGCAGCGCGCGCGACGGGGACTCGCCGAGCAGCGTGGCGAGCGGGTCGAGGCCCGCCGGCAGGTCGATGCGGGCGCCCACCCCGGCGGCCAGGACCGCTTCGACCAGCGTGACCGCCAGGCCGCCCTCGGAGAGGTCGTGAGCGCCGGCCACCAGACGTGCCCGCGCCAGCTCGACCAGCAGCCCCTGAAGGGCCCCCTCCGCCTCCAGGTCGAGGGCTGGCGGGCGGCCCTCCAGCCGGCCGGTCGCGATCCGCTGCCAGGCTGAGCCGCCGAAGTCCGCGCGGCTGGACCCGAGCAGCCAGACCTCCAGCCCCTCCCTCGGGAAGCCGCACGGCACGGCCCTGGCGGTGTCGTCGAGCACGCCGAGCACCCCGATCACCGGGGTCGGGTGGATGGCCTGGCCGTTGGACTCGTTGTAGAAGCTGACGTTGCCGCCGGTGATCGGCGTGCCGAGCGCCCGGCACGCGGCGGCCATGCCCTCCACCGCCGCGGCGAACGCGCCCATCACCTCCGGCCGCTCCGGGCTGGCGAAATTCAGGCAGTTGGTCACCGCCAGCGGGCGGGCGCCGGTGCAGGCAACGTTGCGGGCGGCCTCGGCGACCGCAAGGGCGGCGCCGGCCGCGGGATCGAGCGCGGTGTAGCGGCCGTTGCCGTCGACCGACAGCGCCAGCGCCCTGGTGCCGCCTGGGACCCGGATCAGGGCGGCGTCCGAGCCCGGCCCGGCCACGGTGCCGTGGCCGACGAAACGGTCGTACTGCTCGTACACCCAGCGCTTGGAGGCGCAGGTGGGATCCGAGGCCAGCGCCAGCACGGCGGCCGCCGGATCGCCGTCCAGCGGCACCTGGGCACCATCCCGCGGCTCTGGGGGGGCCACCAGCGGCCGCTGGTAGACCGGCCCCTCGTCGGCCAGGCTGCGGGCGGGCACGTCGGCGACCAGCTCGCCCCGGAACCTGACCCGGAGGCGGCCGCCGCGCACCATCCTGCCGATCACGGTCGCGGTCACGCCCCAGCGGCGGCAGACCCCCAGGACCGCGTCCAGACTGGCGGGTGCGACCAGGGCGAGCATGCGCTCCTGCGACTCGGAGACCAGCACCTCCCAGGCCTCCATCGACGGCTCCCGCAGCGGGACGGCGTCCAGGTCGACCTCCATGCCCATGCCGGCCCGCGAGGCCACCTCGGACACCGCGCACGACACGCCAGCGGCGCCGAGGTCCTGGAGCCCGGCCAGCAGCCCCCGCTCGACCAGCTCCAGGCACGACTCGATCAGCAGCTTCTCCTCGAAAGGGTCGCCGACCTGGACGTTCGGCCGCTTGGCCTGGTCGCCGTCAGCGAAGCTGGCGGAGGCGAGCACGCTGGCGCCGCCGATGCCGTCGCGGCCGGTCCTCGCGCCGAGCAGCACGGCCAGGTCGCCAGGGCGCTCGGCACGGCCCAGCACCAGCCGCTCCGCCGGCATGATCCCCAGCGTCAGCGCGTTGACGAGCGGGTTGCCCGCATAGCTCGGATCGAACGCGACCTCGCCGCCGACCGTGGCGACCCCCACGCAGTTGCCGTAGTGGCCGACGCCGGCCACGACGCCCTCCAGCAGGCGCCGTTGCAGCGGCTCGTCCAGTTCGCCGAAGCGCAGCGAGTTGAGGCTGGCCAGCGGCCGCGCGCCCATCGCCAGGATGTCGCGGATGATGCCGCCGACCCCGGTCGCCGCACCCTGAAAGGGCTCCACGAAGGACGGGTGGTTGTGGGACTCGATCTTGAAGACGGCCGCCAGCCCGTCGCCGATGTCGACCACGCCCGCGTTCTCGCCCGGTCCCTGGAGCACCTGGATGCCCTGCGTGGGCAATCCGCGCAAGTGGACCTTGGAGGACTTGTAGGAGCAGTGCTCCGACCACATCACCGAGTACATCGCCAGCTCCGCCCGGCCCGGCTCGCGGCCGAGCACCGCGACGATGCGCTCGTACTCGGCGTCGGTCAGCCCGAGCTGGCGGTGCAGGGACACGGCGATGCTGGTCACAGGCCCCTCCCATCGCGACGATGACGTCGGCTACGACCAGTTGAGGCTATCAGGGTGTACCGTCGCCGCGATGACGCTGGCCCGCTCTGGGGAGGTGAACCGATGGAGGTTCTGGACGACAGCGCCGTCCGAACGGCATTGCGCGAGCTGCCTGGATGGGTGCGCGACGGCGACCGGATCGTGAAGACCTTTCAGTTCGATGACTTCGACTCGGCGATGCTCTTCGTCACGCGAGTTGCCGACGCCGCCCGGGCCGCCGACCACCATCCGGACATCGACATCCGCTGGAACAAGGTCACCCTTGCGCTCAGCACCCACGAGGCCGGTGGCCTCACCGACCGCGACACCCACCTTGCCCACCGGATCGAGCACCTGGGCGGCGAGCACCACCACCCGCCGGGCCTGGCCGGGCGGAGCTGAGGCAGGCCCATCCGGCGGCCGCGGCCGCCGTCAGGCCCGGTTGACCATCACCCCGAGGACGCTCTCGAACAGGGCGCGGCCGCCGGTCGGGCCGAGCAGCGGGTCGACCGCGTGCTCGGGGTGCGGCATCAGCCCGACCACGTTGCCGCCGGCGTTGCAGACGCCGGCTATGTCGGCGAGCGCGCCGTTGGGGTTCTGCCCGGGCGCGTAGGTGAACACGACCTGACCGTCGGCCAGCAGCCGGTCGGGGTCCGGGTGGACGTAGCGGCCCTCACCGTGCTTGACCGGAATGCCCAGGCGCTGGCCGTTCTGGCAGGCGCCGGTCCAGGCGGTGGCCACCGAGCGCACCTCGACCTCGACCTGCCGGCACACGAACCGAAGGCCCGCGTTGCGGAGCAGCGCGCCGGGGAGCAGCCCGGCCTCGCACAACACCTGGAAGCCGTTGCAGATGCCCAGCACCGGGCCACCGCCCCTGGCGAACTCGGCCACCGCCGTCATCACCGGCGAGAACCTGGCGATCGCACCGCAGCGCAGGTAGTCGCCGTAGGAGAAGCCACCGGGCAGGACCACCGCCTCGACGCCGCCCAGGCCGTCCTCGCCGTGCCAGAGCCGCACCGGCTCGGCGCCCATCAGCTCGACCGCCGCCAGCGCGTCCCTGTCGTCGCACGACCCAGGGAAGGTGACGACGCCGATGCGCACGTGGCCTCCTTCCGGCCGCGAGAACCCGCTGCCCTGACGCCCGCAGGGTATCAAGCCGAGGGCAGGGCGTCGGACCACGCCGGCCAGGTGCTCATCGCCCACTGCCCGTCCTCGAAGTTGCGGTCGCTGACACCCACGGCGGCGAGGTCGGCGTCCGGGTCCACCCACAGGAAGCAGCCGCTGGCGCCGAAGTGGCCGAAGGCCGCGGGGGAGCGGCGCTCTCCCATCCAGTGTGGCCGCTTGCCGTCTCGGAGCTCGAAGCCGAGGCCCCAGTCGCACGGGTCGAAGCGGCCGACGCCGGGCACCAGCCCGGCGAGGCCGGGGAACTGCGCAGTGGTGGCCTCGGCGAATGCCTCCGCGGACACCACCGGTGCGCCGCGCGCCAGCAGGCAGCGAGCCAGCCTGACCAGGTCGGCCATGGTGGTCAGCGCGCCGCCGGCCGGGTCGGCCTCCACGTTGTCCCACTTGACCAGCCGGGTCGAGCCCATGCCGAGCGGGTCGAGGACGGAGCTGGCCAGCCAGGTCGGGAAGCTCGTCCCGACCGCGTCGGCGACCACCTCGGCGAGCAACCGGAAGCCCCCGTTCGAGTAGATGCGGCGCTGCCCAGGCGGCCGCCGGCGGCCCTCCATCGTCTGGGGGAGGCCGGAGGCGTGGGCGAGCAGATGCCGGACGGTCGCGCCCTCCTCGTCGACCGGCTGGTCCAGGTCGAGGTGGCCCGCCTCGGTGGCCGCGAGCGCGGCCATGGTGGTCAGCAGCTTGGTCACCGAGGCGACCGCCCATGAGCTCTCCGGGCTGGTGCCGGGAACCCACTGCTCCTGGACGTCGTCCCGCGTCACAACGTCGGCGCCGCCATGCGGCACCGGCCAGTCCAGGTCGGCCGTCATCGTCGCCTCCAGATCATCGGTAGCCCGCCGCCCGCAGCGCCTGGAGTGCGGTGGCGTCGCTGGAGGACAGCAGCTCGGCCGCGTCGCGGCAGTCCTGGTTGGGGGTCACGCCGCCGCTGGGCGGGAACAGGCGCCGGCAGGCCTCCAGCTCCGAATGGTCGGCCTCCAGCTCGTCGGCCGCGGTGGGCTGCCCACCGGACGCCAGATGGGTGCCCTCGTGGACCAGCACGGTCGCGACCCGCTGTGGGGTGCGCTGCGAGAACGTGCCGGTCACCAGCACGGTCGGCGGTGCGGGCCGCAGCCGGGTGGTCGACTCGACGGTCGAGACCTGGAATTCGGCGAAGGCCACCTGCACCCCCTGCCGGTTCAGGGCCGCCCTGGCGCGTTCGATGCCGGGCGTCGAGCGCAGCGCGCAGGTCAGGTCGGCGGCCTGAGACAGCAGCGAGACCTCGCCGGGCGTCCCGACCAGGGTCAGTTCGGTCAGGCGCGGGCAGGTGGGGTGCCTCCGGACGACCCTGCTCGAGTTGACCGGCTCCAGCGCCGGCACGCGGTAGGAGCCGACCCCGTGGGTAAGCCCGTCGACCGGCGGGGGCCGGCGGCCGCCGACGCCGACCGGCTCGGGACCGCGCTGGGCGAGCAGCGCGATCGCGACCACGACCATCGCCACCGTGGTGGCGATCGCGGCCAGCCACAACCACCAGGGAAGCCGCGGCCAGGGCCGCGACTTGATCGCGTCGACCTCGGACGCGTTCAGGCGCCGGGGGCGGCCCAGCGGCGGGAGGCGGGGTCGGCGGAAGCGGGCCACGTCGGACAACGGGGGACGGCCGCTCAGGACGGCAGCACTCGCACGGAGAACTCCTCGATCACCGGGTTGGCCAGCAGCGCCTCGGCGACCTGGCGGGCGGCTGCCTCGGGGTCGGCGCCCTCGACGTCCAACTCGACGTGCTTGCCGACCCGTACGCCGGAGACGCCGTCCAGGCCCAGGTCGGGCAGGGCGCGCTCGACCGCCTGGCCCTGGGGGTCCAGGATCTCGCGCTTGAGCATCACGTCCACAGCAACCCGGGGCACCGTCCACCTCCTCGGCCGCCCGGCGGCGCCGGGCTGGATCGAACGCGATGCTACCGGAGGATGCCGAGTGCGATGGCGCGGACCAGGGCATCGCGGCGGTCAGCGGCCCCGAGTTTCTCGTAGATGTGCGCCAGATGCGTCTTGACGGTCGCCGGCGACACCGACAGCGCCTGGGCGATGGCGCGGTTCGATCCGCCCTCGGCCAGGCGGGCCAGCACCTCACGCTCCTTCTCGGTCAGCAGCGGCTCGCCAGGCCCGGTCGGCGCCAGACCGATCACGCCGACCAGCAGCGGCAGCAGCGCCGGCGCGACCGCTCGCTCGCCACCGCGGAGCAGCTCCAGTGCGTCCGCCAGCTCCGCGACGCCCGTCGAGCGCAGCAGCAGGCCGTCGACGCGCGCGGCCAGCAGCCCGGTCAGCTCCTCCGGGTCGGGGAGACTCGCCAGCGCCAGCACGATGGGCGGCTCGCGGGCCGCCTTGGCGCGCGTTGCCGCCACCCGCGGGGGCAGGTCGGTGGTGGCACCGAGCACCAGCAGGCCCGCACCGCGGGCTCGCGCGGCCCGCAAGCCGTCGCGGGCCAGCCCGGCCTCGGCGATCACCCACACCCCGAGCTGGCCGAGCGCGGCGCGAAGCCCGAGCCGGAGCAGCTCCCAATCGTCGACCACCACTGCCGTTGTCCAGGCATCCCTGGGACTTCCGGCTGGCGCGCGTCGCTCGGCCATGCCAGAGGTTTCGGCCGACCGGTCCAAGGCGTTGAGGAACTAGCCCAGGCCAGCGTGACCCCTGGTTCGAACTGGCCCCTTCGGGTAGTCCGACCGGAGGGTCAGGCAGCGGCAAAGATCGGCCTGGTGGCCGATGCGCGCACACCCCGAGTGCCCGAAACCTCGGGGATATGCACGCACGAGGAGTCTCGCCGCACCACTCCGACCAGCGCGCGGTGGAGGGGCGGCTCGTCGACGAGCACCTGCCGCTCGTGCGACAAGCCGTGAGCGAGATGTCCAGACGGCTGCCACGGCACGTCCGCAGGGACGATCTCGAGTCGGCGGCCATGCTGGGCCTTGCTCAGGCTGCCCGCAGCTTCGACCCGGACCGGGGCATCGCCTTCGAGCGCCACGCCTCCAACCGCATCCGCGGTGCCCTGCTCGACGAACTGCGCGGCGCCGACTGGGCCAGCCGCTCGGTGCGGTCCAAGGCGCGGCGGATGCAGCGGACCGCCGACGAGCTGGCCGTCGAGCTCGGGCACGAGCCTACCCGGGACCAGCTGGCCGCCCAGCTGGGTGTCGACACCCAGGCGCTGGACCGGCTCGAAGACGACCTGCACCGCGCCACGGTCCTGAACTATGACTCGATCGTCGAGCAGGGCGAGGAGCTGCTGCCAACCGGCGAGGAGCCGCCCGAGGCGGTGCTGCTGGACCGTGAGCGCCGCGCCTACATGGTCGACGCGGTGCTGGCGCTGCCGGAGCGACTTCGCCAGGTGGTGACGAGCTACTTCTTCGAGGAGCGGCCCATGCACCAGATCGCCGACCAGCTGGGCGTCACCGAGTCGCGCGTGTCGCAGCTGCGCGCTGAGGCGCTGGCACTCGTCCGCGACGGGCTGAACGCCAATCTCGACCCCGAGGCGCTCCCGCCGGAGCCCCGCCCGAACGGGCGGTTGGCCCGCCGCAAGGCCGCCTACTACGCCGCCATCGCCGCCAACTCCGATTTCCGCGCGCGGCTCGCGTCCGAGCCGCGACGGCTCGACGCCGATCCGGAGTCACCTCTGTAGTTTCACGTGGGTAACATTTCTCCCGGTCCCCCGTTTCCGGGTCTTCCCGGTCACTTCGGGACGCTAAGCTCCCTTCACCGACCGGACGCCCGGGGCGAGCGGACGCGGCGGGGGAACAGAGCTTCGCGAGGTCGAAGGGCTGGAGGCTCGCCAGCCTGGTGGGAGGGATTTGTGCATATGGCGGACCCCATGCTCGTCCGGCGGCTGGCGCTCGACCTCCGCAATCTCTCCGATAAGACGTTGTCGCTGCGCGGCGCGGTCGAGGACTACCGGCACGAACTGGTCCGCGTACCCGCCGACGACGGCCCCTTCGACGACACCGAGCTGCTCGCCCTCCAGCGCAGGATCCAGTCGCTGTGGGAGGCCATGGACCGGGTGGAGAACGGCATGCGCGAGGCCACCCAGCGGACCTCCCCGCTGCTGTGGCTGGAGTGACTTGAGTTCGGCGGCAACCTGCCGACTGAGGAGATGGGCCGTACCACCCCCTCCACTCTGGGACGGAGCCATGATCGTCGTGACCCGCCTGCACGGGTCCGTGCTGGCGCTCAACTGCGACCTGATCGAGCGAGTCGAGGCGACCCCGCGCACAGTCCTCACGATGGTCGACGGGTCCAGGTACGTCGTCCGCGAGAGCGTCGCCGAGATCGTCGACAAGGTCCGCACCTTCCGCGCCTCCGTGATCGCCCTGGCGCACGAGCAGGAACGGGAGCGCCTCCTGCTCGGTGACGCCGGTGGGGGGAGCGAGCTCCCCCCAGCCTGAGCCCGCCTAATACAGGAACATGGGCTTGCCGTCGACCTGACGGATCAGCGGGCGGTAGCGCTTGTCGTCGTAGAGCGCCTCGACGTCGACGCGCTTGACGCCCTGCATGATCGTCTCCACCGGCACTGAGGTGTAGGTGCCGCGCCGCAGCACCACCATGCTGGCCGACTGGCCGTGGTCGATCAGGTTCAGGGCCATGTTGGCGTAGTTGACCGCCACCATCAGGTCCAAGGCGTCCGGTGCGCCCGAGCGCATCAGGTAGCCGACCTGCTGGTAGATGATGTCCTCGCCGGTGAGGCGCTTGAGGACGTCGCCGGTGGCCAGGCCGATGCCGCCGAGCTTGCGGTGGCCGTAGGCGTCCGCCTCGCCGCGCTCGTGCAGCTCGCCGCCGATCATCCGGGCGCCCTCGCTGACCGTCACCATCGCGTACTTGGAGGGGTTGCTGGCCTTGTCCTCCAGCAGGTAGTTGGCGAGCAACTCGGGGTCGAACGGCACCTCGCAGATGATCGCCCGGTCCACGCCGGCGAGGTAGGCCGACAGCAGCGAGGTCTCGCCGCAGTTGCGGCCGAACAGCTCCACCACGGCGATGCGCTCGTGTGAGCCGGTCGAGGTGCGGAGCTGGTGGATGAACTGCACGCTGCGGGTCACGGCGGTGGAGAAGCCGATGCAGTAATCGGTGCCGAAGACGTCGTTGTCCATGGTCTTGGGCACCGCGACCACCGGGATCCCCTCGCGGCTCAGCCGCTCCGCGTAGGACAGGGTGTCGTCGCCGCCGATCGGGACCAGCCAGTCGATCCCCAGTCGCTCGACGACCCGGAGCACGTGGTCGGTGAAGTCGAACGGACCGGCGGGGTCGCCCTTGCCCTGACCCTCGAGGAACTCCGGCACGTCCCGCGGCTTGACCCTGCCGGGGTTCGTCCGGCTGGTGTGCAGGAAGGTGCCGCCGGTGCGGTCGATGGTCCGCACGTCGTTCTTGCTCAAGGGCGCGACGTTGTCCACCTGCGACTCCGGGGAGTCGAGGTCGTAGGCGAGCAGGCCCGCCCAGCCTCGGCGGATGCCGACGACCTCGTAGCCGCGGTCGATCGCTCCATAGACCAGGGTCTTGATGCAGGGATTGAGGCCGGGGACGTCACCCCCGCCGGTGAGCACACCGATGCGGGTCATAGAGCAAGCCTCCAGGGAATGGTATCGAAGCTCATTGGGGCTCGGGCAGCCGCCCGGCCGCGGTGCTCACGCTGCCGGCGCCAGCTCGGGGCCGGCGCCGATCGCGTGGACGACATGGTACTGGCCAGGGAGAGCAGGCGGCGAAGTTCGGAATGTCAGGCCAGCTCGGCCGTGATGCGGTAGACGTGGATGGCGCCGGTCGGTCCATAGATGATGTAGTCGTTGGCGGACCGCGGGATGAAGCTGGCGCCCGCCAGCAGCTCGAAGTCCCGCAGCCTGGCGAAGGCGTCGCGCCGAGCCGAGTCGCGGGCGCGTGCCATCTCCTCGATGTCGGGACGGCGCCCTCGGTAGCGGGCGACGCCAGAGAAATTCAAGACCGGCCCCATTCGGTCATGACACGGTTGGTGTCGGGTGGCACGAGAACCTCCGGTGGTGCTTGCTTGCATCGTCCAACACTACCGAGCGCCGAGGGATGAGTCATTTTCGCCCGAATACGCTCGTTGCTCCCGTACCTGGCGGAGCGCCCGGTCGATCCCTCCAGCCGGATCAGAGAGATTTGAGCGTTCCGCAGCATGGACGGTAGCGTGACCGGCATGGACGAGAATCGCTGGCTTCACGCGGGGCCGGGGATGGTGGCGCTGTTCGCGGTGATCGGGCTCATCGTCGGCATCCTGGCCGGCCTGTTCAACCCGGCCGGCACGCAGCGGGAGCCCGGCCAGGACCTCAGCGACCAGCGCAGCGAAGAGACCACGACCACACACGCCGCGACGCTTCCGGACACCTTCTACACGGTGGTGCTGGCGAGTGTCTCGCGCTCCAAGGGGCGCTCGGGGGCGGAGGCTCGCGCCGAGGCGTTCCGCACCGAGGGAGTCAAGGACGCCGGCGTGCTGGATCCTACGCGCTACTCCACGCTGGCGGACGACTTCTGGGCCGTCTACAGCGGGGTCTTCGAGAGCCATCTGGAGGCCACCCAGCACCGCGACAAACTGCGGAACCGCTTCCCGGACCTCGCCGGCGCCTACGTCAAGTTCGTCCGCAACGTGTCTTAGGGAAGGCCGGGCGGTGCCCTGCTACGTCCGCACATACCGGAGTATATTGGGCGCTAATTACGAAACGAGACCGTTGCGTTTCCCTTCGATTGCTGGTACGCTGCGCTCGATTACGGAACGGGACTGTTTCGTACATGTTCTGAGAAGGGAGTCAGCGGATTGGACCCGGACCGGGCCTACCAGCGGCGCTGGTGGACGCTTGCCGTCCTCTGCCTGAGCCTGCTGGTGATCGGCCTCGACAATACGATTCTCAACGTCGCCCTGCCCACGCTCGTCCGTGACCTCGGCGCCGACGCCAGCCAACTCCAGTGGATCGTGGACGCCTACGCGCTGGTGTTCGCGAGCCTGCTGCTCACGGCCGGATCGCTCGGCGACCGCTACGGGCGCCGGCTGGTGCTCGGCAGCGGCCTGCTGGTCTTCGGGATCGGCTCGGTGCTCTCGGCGTTCGCCACCACGCCCGGCAGCCTCATCGGCTTCCGCGCGCTCATGGGCATCGGCGGGGCGCTCATCATGCCCTCGACGCTCTCCATCGTGACCAACGTTTTCCCGGCCGAGGAGCGCGGCCGTGCCATCGGCATCTGGGCCGGCTTCTCCGGCATCGGCATCGCCATCGGCCCGGTCATCGGTGGCTGGTTGCTCGAGAACTTCTGGTGGGGCTCTGTCTTCTTCATCAACGTGCCGGTGATCGCGCTGGCGATCCTGGCCGGGCTGGTGCTGATCCCCGAGTCGCGCGACCCGGCCGCGACGCCGCTGGACCCCATCGGGGCCGTGCTGTCCACGCTCGGGCTCACCGCGCTGGTCTACGCGCTGATCGAGGCGCCGTCGCACGGCTGGACGGACGGCACGATCCTGGCGTCGTTCGCCGCCGCGGCGGTCCTGCTGGGCGGGTTCGTCTTCGCCGAGCTGCGCGCCCCCCACCCGATGATGGACGTGCGCCTGTTCGAGAACCGGCGCTTCACGGCCGCCAGCCTCGGCACCGCGCTGGTGTTCTTCGCCCTGTTCGGCTCGCTGTTCTTCCTGAGCCAGTACCTGCAGTTCGTGCTCGGCTACGGCACGCTCGAGGTCGGGGTTCGGCTCGTCCCGGTTGCCCTGGCGCTGATGGTGGCCGCGCCGCTGTCCGCCCGGCTCACCGAGCGGCTCGGCACCAAGGTGGTGGTGACGGGCGGCCTGACGCTGGTCACCATCGGCCTGCTCATCCTGGCCACCGCATCGACGGCAAGCGGCTACGGCCTGGTCGTCACCTCGCTGGTGATCCTCGGCTTCGGCATGGGCAGCACCATGGCGCCCTCCACCGAGGCGATCATGGGCGCGCTGCCGCGTGCTCGGGCTGGCGTCGGTTCCGCCGTGTCGACCACCGTCCGCCAGGTGGGCGGCGTGTTGGGCGTGGCCGTGCTCGGCAGTCTGCTGTCGTCGGTCTACGGGTCCCGGCTGCTCGACACGGTGCGAGGCCTGCCGGCCGGGCTCACCAACGCCGCCAGCGACTCGGTCGGGGCCGCCGTCCAGATCGCCGGCCGCCTGGGCGGCGCGCCCGGGCGCGCCCTGGCCTCGGAGGCGCACTCGGCCTTCATCCACGGCATGGACGTGGCGCTGCTCGCCGGTGCAGGCGTGGCCCTGCTCGGCGCGCTGGTCGCGCTGCTGTTCCTGCCAGCGCGGGCGACGACCGCACCGGAGCCCGAGGACACCGGCACCGAGAGGACTGAGCTCGGGGTTCGCGTGGGATGATGAATACCATGACCACCATGTCCGATTCACGCCCGGGGCCCGCCAAGGGCCCCGGGCGGCCCCGCAGCGAGCGGGCGCACGAGGCGATCCTGGACGCCACCCTCGACCTGCTGGTCGAGGAGGGCTTCACCAGGATGAGCGTCGAGGCGGTCGCGACCCGGGCGGGCGTGGGCAAGGCCACCATCTACCGGCGGTGGTCGTCCAAGGCCGACCTGGTCGCCGAGGCGGTGGCGTGCATCAAGCATCACGAGCTGCACGATGTCGACAGCGGCAACGTGCGCGAAGACCTGATCCAGCTCGGCATGCAGGCGTCCAGGACCAAGGACACCGCCGAGGTCACCGAGCTGATGATCAAGCTGATGAGCGCCCGGGCGCGCCACCCCGAGATGCAGGAGGCGTTCCTGCGCCACGTGATCGAGCCGCGCCGCGGGATGGTGGCAGGCGCGCTCCGGCGCGGCATGGCGCGGGGGGAGATCCGCGGAGACATCGACGTCGAGCTCGCCATGGACGTGCTCATGGGGCTCGTGTCCTACCGCAGCATGGTGAGCGCGGGCCACGGTGCGCCGCTGGACCGCGCCAGCCTGGAGGGCGTCATCGACCTGGTGCTGGACGGCATCGCGACCCCGGCGGCCAGGGCTGCCCGGGTTGCCTCGGGTGCCACGGGTACCACGGGTACCACGGGTACCACGGGCGGTTCCCCGGGTGGCGTCGCGGACGACCCGGCGGCGGGGGCGCCTCAGTCCGAGACCGAGAGCAGCTCCCGGTAGAGCGCGGCCGTCTGCGCCGCGATCGCGTCCCAGCCGAACTCCTCGACCGCACGCCTCCTGCCGGCCCGGCCGAGCCGCTCGGCCAGCGCGGGATCGGCGAGCACGCGGTTGACCCTGGTGGCGATGTCCCGAGCGAAGGCCTGCGGGTCAGCCGCCATGCCGGCGCGATCGCTCTCGAAGGGGACCAGCAGACCGGTGACCCCGTCGGCGACGACCTCGGGGATGCCGCCGGTCGCGGTCGCCACCACCGCGGTCTCGCAGGCCATCGCCTCCAGGTTCACGATGCCCTGCGGCTCGTAGACCGAGGGGCACACGAACACGGTCGCGTGGGTGAGGAGCTGGATGACCTCGCGCCGCTCCAGCATCTTCTCGATCCAGATCACGCCGCCCCGCTCGGCCTGGAGCTTGGCGACCTTCTCGGCGACCTCGGCGCCGAGCTCTGGCGTGTCGGGCGCTCCCGCGCACAGCACGAGCTGCGCCGCCGGATTGAAGTCGTGCGCCGCGTCCAGCAGGTGCGGGACGCCCTTCTGCCTGGTGATCCGGCCAACGAACACCACGGATGGGCGGTGCGGGTCGACGCCGTAGCGCTCGAGCACGTCGGTGCCTTGGTCGGGCCGGTACTGACTGGCGTCGATGCCGTTGTGGATCACCCGGACGCGGCCGGCCTCGACCCGCGGGTAGCAGGTCAGCACGTCGTCGGCTACACCAGCCGACACCGCCACCACCGCGTCGGCCGACTCCATGGCGATCCGCTCGCACAGCTTGGAGACCTCGTAGCCGCCGCCGAGCTGCTCCCGTTTCCACGGCCGCAGCGGCTCCAGGCTGTGGACCGTCAGTACGTGCGGAATGCCGTAGAGCCGCTGGGCCAGGTGCCCGGCGAGGTTGGCGTACCAGGTGTGGCTGTGGACCAGGTCGACCCCTTCGACCCCGGCGGCCATGGCGAGGTCGGTGGAGACCGTCCGCAGCGCGCTGAGGTGCTTGGCGCTGCCCGCGAGGCGCTCCCAGGGCTGGTAGGCGACCACCTTGGCCGGCCCGGAGGCGAGCGCGGCTCGCGGCTCGCCGAAGCAGTGGATCTCGAGGTCCACCAGCCGGTCGAGCTCGCGAGCCAGGTACTCGACGTGCACCCCAGCACCGCCGTAGACATCGGGCGGGTACTCACGACTCAGCACGGCGACACGCACGGGCACCGACTCCTTGCTCTCGGGATCGTCAGGTTCGTAGGGCCGGTAGGCTCTCGCGTGCCTTCCCCGACAGCAAGCCGGCCTCGTTGACACCGTTTGCTGCGTGGGCCAAACTCATAGCTCGCTTTGTGGACATTGTCCAGATCATGGCCCAGCGACAGACAGGCGAGGCAATGGTGGCGACCGGCCGATCCGCCGTCCTGCGGCGAGCGGGATCGTTTCTCTCCCTGCTCGCCTTCGAGGTCGCCGCGGTCGCGATCCTCACCCGGCTCGGAAGCATACCCGAGCTGCGGATTCCCTGGCACAACCTGACCCCGTGGCTGCTCGACAGCCCGGTCGAGGACGTCCTCGTCGCGATTCTGCGCAGCATCGCGCTGCTGATCGCGTGGTGGCTGCTCGGCAGCAACCTCCTCTACCTGCTCGCCAGCTTGACGCGCGTCCCCAGCGCCATCCGGGCGGTGCGCTGGCTCACCCTCCCGCTCGTCCGCAGGGCGACCGACCACGCCCTCGCGCTGACGCTGGCGACCTCGTTGATGAGCGCAGGCACGGGCACCGGGGTGGCCGGCGCCGCCACAGTGGGCGTCATGGCGCCACAGCGACCGGGGCCGGTGGCCGCCGAGCACCACCGCGACGCCGCGGCCGCCGGCCCGCTCGCCTATGCTCCCAACCCCGCCGGCCCACGCCGCGAGGATGCATCGGTCCACCCCGTGAGCCTGCCCGGGTACCTCCCGCAGCCGGCCGGCATCCGAGCGCAGCAGACCGAGACCACGTCGGGCCAGCCCGGCTACGTCCCCAAACCCGCCGGCAAGCCGCCAGGCGCACAGCCACAGCCGACGTCGACCTCTTCCGGGCCGACCAGCACCACCGAGCGGTCGCCCGCCTCGACCACCGCACCGCCGAGCACCAGACCTCCGACCAGCACGGTCCCGAGCGACGGGACGCGGCCCACGAGCACCTCCCCGCCGAGCACGACGGAGCCCACGAGCACCTCCCCGCCAAGCACGACGCGGCCCACGAGCACCTCCCCGCCAAGCACGACGGAGCCCACGAGCACCTCCCCGCCGAGCACGGCAGAGTCGCCGGCCAGCACCGCCCCATCGACCACCGCGCCGCCACCCAGTGCCGGCACGCGCCCGAGCACCACCGGCTACGTGCCGCGCCCGGCCGGCACGCCGTCGACCACGGGGCCCTCCAGGACCACCACGCCTCCACGATCCACCGCTCCGCCGAGGACCTCGGCACCGGGAGCGACCCCGCCCACCACGGCACCGCCCGGAGGCGGTCAGCAACCAGCTCCCAGCCCACAGCCGCCCGGTGGCCAGCCGGCCAGGTCCCACCGCGTGCTGCAGGGCGACAACCTGTGGACGATCTCGAGGGATCACCTCGCCGCGGCCACCAACCGCCGGGCGAGCGACCTGTCGGACCACGAGATCGCCAGCTACTGGCTGCGGGTCATCGCCGTCAATCGCAGCTCACTGCGCTCCGGCAACCCGGATCTGATCTTCCCGGGCGAGTTGATCATGTTCCCGCCCGTGAACGGGTAGCTGAGCCGCCGCGAGCCGGCCGCAGACGGCTCAGCGCTGCGGGCTGTTCGCGACCGTCCACACCCGCCAGCGGCCGCCGGAGGCAGGGTCCTGGCGCATGTAGATGTCCCAACGGAACGAGCGGCTCGGCTGGCCCTGGCGGGTGCTCTTGACCACGCCGCGCACGAGCCGATCGTTGCCGGCCTGCAGAACCGTCACCGGATCCTCCAGCACGAACTGGTAGGCGGGCGGCCCGACCGGACGCTTCTTGAGCCCGGCCGCCTCGCGGGCCAGTTGCTTGTACTGCGGGCCATTGGGCCAGAAGGAGGCCTTTACCCTGTTCAGATCCCCGCTCACGCCAAACCGGCCCCAATCCTGGAGAGCCTGGCGGGAGTCGGCGATCAGCCGCTGCTGCGCGGAAGTACCGACCGGGGGGGTGGTGCCGCCGCCTCCGCCGCGTGGCAGGAGCGCGATGACGAGCCAGACCAGCAGGCCAAGGACCACGGCGGCACCCAACAGCGATACCCATGCACGGCGGCTTCGCTGGCGGCGGGACGAGCGCAACCACTCGCGCTCGTTCTCGTCGAGCGGATCGAATCTATTGAAGGACACTGCGTACCTCGGCGACTGGGTAGGGATGGGTTTCACCGGTCACGGTGACCGGTCCGAGCGGCCCGCTCCCGCTGTCTCCAAAGCCGCTCCAGGTGTAGCGCCCGGTCCAGATCATCGACAGGCTGACCGGGTAGCCTGCGCTCTTGGTCCTGTAGACGTGCTCGGCCGCCGGGGCCGTGGCGCTTCCGGGCGTGGCGCTCGTCAGCACGGATCCATCGCCGGTCGACCACCGGAAGTTGGTGGCCTTGGCGCTCGCCGTGATCGCGAAACCGCCGGCTTCAAAGCCCACCGACACATCGGCGCCGCCCGAGTACCAGTACCACGTCTCCAGGCCCGTCAGCCCTCGCTGGCCCGGGCTCAGCCGAACCACCGGCCTCGGGATGTACTGACTCCGAAAGATGCTCA
>WNGB01001896.1_pt1 | contig 48851 bp, 52 predicted proteins | sample 5400681 | NCBI WGS metagenome assembly WNGB01 (sample SAMN13153367, study PRJNA577476) | soil metagenome | isolation source: 115 cm soil or saprolite under grassland replicate 2 | place: USA:California | collected 2016-06-15
GGCCCCGCCGCCCCCGCCGCCGCCGCCGCCGCCGATGAGCCGCTCACCCAGGGTGAAGCCGCCGGACCGCACGTCCGAGGCGCCGCCGCCGCCGCCACCAGGGCTGCCATTGCTGGCAGCGAAGGGAGCACCCCCGGGGCCGCCGCCGCCCTGGCGGCCGACGTTAATCTGCAACGTCGCACCAGGGGTGACCGGAAGGGTCGCCTTGGCCTCGCCGCCAAGCCCGCCGCTGCCCCCGCGCGCCGCAGAACCCGGAAGATTAGCCTGGGGACCAGACAGTTGATAGTCTCCGCCATCGGCGCCTGCTGCCCCAAACAGATCGAAGGTGGCCGAGGTCACGCCGACGGGCACCGTCCAGGTCTGAGCGGCACCGGTGTAGGAGAACGTGCAGGTGGCCTGGGTGCCACTGGGCGCGCAGGTGTCATCGGCATGTACCACCGCCGCCTGGCCCGCGCCGAGCAAGGGTGCCAGCGCCAGCAGCAGCGCCGGCACCAGCTTCCGAAGCAACGCCAGCCGTCGTCGGGGCGCGCGCTGGATCGGGTGTGCCTGGGTCAGGTCGAGCGGGTTCATGGCCGGTCTTCGTGCCAGGCAAACCCCTGGCGGGCCAACGCCTCCTCGCTGGAGGCCAGGTGCTCGCGGCTGTCGTGGCCAAACCGTGTGGCCAGCAGCGCGAGCGCGATGAACAGACTGAGGACCAGTAGCGCGTCCATGACTGATAAGACCCCCGTGTTGATTGGCTGATGGGCTGGGATGTGAGGGCGGGGCCGTTGTCCGACCGGTCGGCTGTGGCGGCGTCCTCGCACGCCAGCATCCCAGCGATCGGGCTAGATTCCCACCGACACTTACCCCTCGACTTACTCCTCGACTTACCCCTCGTCTTGGGGCGCTGTGGCCGGCCCGAGCGACTGGTAGACTGCCGCGCGTGCGGGCGCCAGCTGGTGATGACCGCCGCCGTTACTGGGTTGCCAAGAGGACCCGACCTTTGGCCGCCTGCTGCGTCAGCTCCGCTTGCGCGCGCGCATGACCCAAGAGGTGCTGGCCGAGCGCGCCGGGGTGGGGGTTGCGACCATCGCTGCGCTCGAAGAGGATCGGCGCCGCCGTCCGTACCCCAATACCATGGCGGCCCTCGCTGAGGCACTCGAGCTGGGACCGGATGAGCGCGCGGCGCTGCACGCGGCCGTGCCGCTACGCGGACAGGCCCTGGCCCCCAGCACGTCGGCGGAGACGACGCGGCCGGTCGCACTTGACCAAGCGCGTGCGGTGGGGCGGGTGCGGCTGCCGGTGCCGCCGACCCCGCTCATCGGCCGTGACGAGGAGATCACGGCGGCCACGGCCCTGCTGGACCCGGCCCACTTGGAGCTGCGGCTGCTGACGCTCGTTGGTCCCGGTGGCGTGGGCAAGACCCGCCTGGCGCTGGCCGTGGCCGCCGCGCTGGTGGATGCCTACCCCGATGGAGTCGTCTTCGTGGACCTGGCCCCCGTGCATGACCCGCGGCTGGTGCCGGCCACTGTTGCCCACGCCCTGGAGCTACGCGAATCTGGCGGGCGGAGTGCCCGCGAGCTGCTGCTGGCACACCTCCAGGAACGGCACCTGCTGCTGGTGCTGGACAACTTCGAGCACCTGCTGGGCGCCGCGCCGCTGTTGGCGGAGCTGCTGGCGGCGTGCCCGCGCCTGGCGCTCCTGCTCACCAGCCGGGCGGCCCTGCGCCTGCGTGGGGAGCAGCGTTTCGCCGTGCCGCCACTGGCCGCGCCGGAGGACACGGCCTGCTCGCCGCAGGCGATCGCGACCTCACCGGCGGTGCGGCTGTTCGTCGAGCTGGCGCGGGCCGTCGCCCCGGACTTCGCGCTCGACACGGGCAATGCCCCGGCGGTGGCCGCCATCTGCCGCCGCCTGGACGGCCTGCCGCTGGCGATCGAGCTGGCCGCGGCCCGAGCGGGGCTGCTCGGGCCGGAGGCGCTGCTGCGCCGGCTGGAGCACCGCCTGCCGCTGCTGACGGGTGGGGCACCCTACCTGCCGGCGCGCCAGCAGACGCTCCGCCAGACCCTGGCCTGGAGCCACGACCTGCTCGGGCCGGGCGAGCAGGCCCTGTTCCGCCGCGTGGCGGTCTTCGCCGGGGGCTGGGCCCTGGCGGCGGCCGAGGCGGTCTGCGCGGACGCCGCGCTGCCAGCCGAGGCGGTCCTCGAGCGGCTGCAGGTGCTGGTCGACAACAGCCTCGTCCACCGGACGATCGGGGCCGACGACGAGCGGCGGTTCGGCCTGCTGGAAACCGTGCGCGAGTTTGCCCAGGAGATGCTGGAGGCGCGCGGGGAGACGCACGCGACACAGGACCGGCACCTGGCGTGGTGCCTGGCGCTCGCCGAACAGGCGGCGGCCGAGTCGCTGGATCTGGCCCACGTGGCGCGGCTCGAACGGGACCAGGACAACCTGCGCGCGGCGCTGCGGTGGGCGATCGAGCGTAACGACCCCTCCGCCGGCCTGCGGCTGGCCATTGCGGTCGAGCCGTTGTGGTACCTGCGGGGGCGGTACGCGGAAGGGCGGGCCTGGTTGCGAGAGCTCCTGGCGCTGGACGGCGGCGCGGACCACCCCGGTATGCGTGCCATGGGCTTCCAGTTGGCGGGCGAGTTCGCCTATTGCGAAGGCGACACCGCCGCGGCCGAGGGGCTCCTCCAGGAAGGCCTGCGTCTTGCCCAGAGCGCGGCCGATGGATGGGCGATCGCCCATCTGGAACAGACCCTGGGTAGCAACAGGCGGCGTCAGGGCGACCTCCCGGCAGCCCGGCGGCAGTACGTGCGGGCCCGCACGCTTGCTCGGCAGTGGGGCCAGCCGGCGCTCGAAAGCCACGCGCTGTTGGGCCTGGTCTTCACCTGCCTCGACCAGGGCGACCGCGAGGGGCTGCGCTACCACCTCGCGGAGCTCGAGGCGCACCTGGCCATCCGAGACACTCCGCCGACCCGCACGCTGCTGCCCGTGGCTCGGGCGTGGCTGACGGCGCTCGACGGCGATGCCGGCACGGCGCACACGTTGATGGAAGCGGCCGTGCGGGCGATGCACGAGCACGGGCATCAGCTGGGCGTGGTCTTGGGCCGCTGCCTGGCGGCCTACCTCGCGCTCGACCGCGCGGACTGGGCGGCGGCGGCCCGGCACCTGAGTGAGCTGCTGCGCTTCGCGGGCGCGACCAATGACCGCATGGCCCTGGCGCGGGCGCTCGACGCAGTCGGAGAGCTACTGGCGGGTACCGGGCAGCTCGAGCCGGCCGTCCGGCTGGCCGAGGCGGCGACGGCCTTGCGCGAGACGCTTGGCCGGCGGATCGTGCCGATCGAGGCCGCCCGCCGCGACCGCTGGCTGGCCGGCACGCGACTGGCGCTCGAGGGAAACACCGCGGCCGCCCTCGCGGCGGGTTCCAGCCGCAGCGTGGCGGACGCCGTGGCCGACGCCGCGGCTGCCTGCGGCAGGCTGCTGGCTGGCGAACTGCAGGAGCCGATCGGCCGCGCGCCGGCTGGCCCACACGGCTCAGGTGCGCCTGCACCAGGCGCCTGAGCGCGTCCTCACGCTCCGCGCGTGCACTGTGGCCAGGCTGGTCGCGCTCGACACCAGCCACCGCATATTAGCCAGTGGAGAGTGGCCTCCGACAATCATCGAAACGGAAATGTTCGTCAGAAGTCCTCGGTGGACGCGGCGTAGATGAGTGCGTCTTCGTCGTCGAACTCGGCCGGATCGCGCAATGGTCGGAAGTCGTCGTGGGCGATAGCTTCAGGAAGCGAAAAAGTGATACCGCCCCAGGACATAGATGTGATTCGTACCAAGCGGTGAAAGACGTGCGACGTCATCGTCGTCGACGACCGCCCCACGGCTGCGTAGGTGGGCTAGCGCGCGATCCATGTAGAGCGTCGTCCACAGCACCAGCACGTTGACGACCAGACCCAAGGCACCAAGTTGGTCCTCCATGCCCTCTCGATAGGCCTGGCGCAGCTGTTCTTTGCGACCATGGAAAATGTGCCGAGCCAGCTTATGGCGGCTCTCGTGCCGTGTCAGATGGCGGCCAATGTAGCGTCTCTGCTCTTCGTCGTCGAAGTAGGAAAAGCAGATGCATTGTCTTGGGTCCGCGGCCCAGCTTTTGTTCAAGGCACGGCCGAGAGTGGACACGCGGCCGCCACCCTGGCGCGAGCTCAGCAGCTCTAGTGCGCCGACAGTACTAATCTTGAGTGAGCCGGCCAGGCGCCGCAGGTCGTCCCAGTTGCGTGCGATCAGTTCGCGGTCGATGCGGTTGCGGGCCAGACCATTGAGTACGCCGTAGTCGGTAGTGCGGTCGAGTCGCCACAACCGGGCATCTCCCAGGTCGGCCAGGCGCGGGCTGAAGCGGTAGCCGAGGAGCCATAATGCGCCAAATAGCTGGTCGGAATACGACCCACAGTCAGTGATGATCTCCGTGGGCGGTGGCCCGGACCACTGCTCGAGCAGCCCCGCCAGCAGATAGGGCGCGTCTTTGGGCGTGCCCGGTACCACGACTCCGCCCTGGCCGGCGAACTGGTCGTTAGCGAAATTGAAGAACGTCGCCCCATGCGCGCGACCGAAGTACTTCGGGTTGGGTGCGGCATTGATGGTGCGCACCGGCACAACCAAGCGGAGCCCATCAGCAGTCGCCACCTTGCCGCCACCCGACATTCGAGCGAGCCAGATTCGCGCCTGAGCCGCGACCAGCCGCGCGTTGGCTCGCGTGATGGTCTCCGCCCGCACGTAGTTCTGCTGGACCCACAGCAGCCGCCCACGGGTATGCGCGGGTATGTCACGTCGGGCGAGTGTCTCCAGCTCGATGTTGCACGCTTCGGCGATCAGCACGGCGCACAGGCTGATCGGCAAATCGGCGACACGGGCGGCGTTATCGCTGATGTGGCCGAACTCGTCGGCGAAACCGGTGCGCGCATGGACGTGATCGCTGAGCTGCGGCACCAGGGCGCCGCCGCCGCGAGCCTCGTCCGCGGGCTCAGTGACGAGCAACTCGACCGGGCTGGTGAACTCCTGGGCCGCCAGAGGCGGGCGCGGGATGTGATCGAGGGGATCCTGATCAGCCACGTGCGCAACCATCTCGGGAGCATTCGCGAGGCGCTGACAGCTTGAACCCCATCCAAACCAGGCCGCACAGACCAGCGATGATGCGAAGCGCTGCGGCAGCTCCACGACGAGCCCATGGCGGACAGCGCCAGCACTGACTTCGTTCCAGTCGAGATGTGCGTTATGGCCTTGGCTTCGGACGGCGGACCTGGGCATCATTGCCAAAGTCCTCGCGCATTCAAGTTGGCAACGATCGCGTCTCGCTGCCACTCTCGCTTCGCGTCAATGCGACAACTAGCGTGCAAAACTGCGCCAAATATCGTGTCAGGTGACAGTCACGGGGTGTTCTTCCGGCGGTTTAACCGGCGGAGGCAGTTGGAAGCCGCTGGGGCGATTGGACGGGGCCGGTTCCTGACACCGGTCGTGGCGTGCCGCTGTGCACTGGCCGCTTCAGGAGGACGATGACATTGACGATGGCCGCGGGGACCAGCAGACCAAGGGCCGCACCCAGGACCCACGGCGGGACGTCGACGCGAGCGGCGACGAGATCCCACCGGCCGATCGCGACGACGGCGGCGATGCTGGCCCAGATTCCCGTCTCCAGGGCATTGAGGCGTTCGTCGGCTCGCAGGTGGAACCCGGCGGCCATCAGGACGATGATGGCGAGGCCGACGGCGGCAAGCGGGGTCAGCCACGGCAGGACGCCGGTCGCCATGGGCAGCACCAGGCCCGCGGCGCCGAGGACCTCCGCGAACCCGATGAACACGACCTGGGGACGGGGCAGGTCGGAGAACCCGGTCCATCGATCGATGCCGCGGCCGATGAGCTTCGGCGCGCCGGCCGCCAGGAAAAAGAGAGCCAGGAAAGCCTGGACACTCCAGAGGACGAGATTCAACGCGCTCATGTCAGTCATTTTTCGACTCCTTTACTTGGTTGGAAGCTCGACGGTACTTTAGATGTTCAGTCGACTCGGGAGAGCTTGTCGGGATTGGTGACGGTGTAGATGCCGCTCACCTGCTCGCCGTCCGGGGTCAGGTCGAGGACGATGACGGCGAAGGGCGCGTCGCCGGCGAACAGCAGGGCCGCGGGGTCGCCGTTGACCTGCCGGTAGCGGACGCCCAGACCCTGCGGCGCGCGGCTGGCCCCGCTGGCCAGCAGCCGGGCGACCTTGTCGCGGCCGTGGACGGGTCGCAGGCCCGCGGCCGGGGCCTTGCCGCCTCCATCGGCCCACAGGGTCACCTCCGGCGCCAGCAGGTGCAGCAGCGTCGGCAGGTCGCCGCCGGACACCGCGGCCACGAAGCGCTCGGTGACCTGCCGGCGCAGGCCCGGGTCGGCCTGGTAGCGCGGGCGGCGGGCATGCACGTGCTCGCGGGCGCGGTGGGCGAGCTGGCGGATGGCGGCGGGGCGGCGACCGAGGATCTCGGCGATCTCGGAGTGGGTGTAGCCGAACACCTCGCCCAGCACGAACACCGCGCGCTCCAGCGGGGTGAGGGTCTCCAGCACCACCAGCAGCGCCATGGACACCGCCTCGGCGCGCACCGCCGCGTCGGGCGCGGCGTCACTCTGGGAATCGGTGTCGCCGAGCGGGGTGACCAGCGGCTCGGGCAGCCACGGCCCGACGTAGGTCTCGCGGCGGCGGCGGATGGCGTCCTGGCGGGCGAGGGCCTGATGCACCGCGATCCGCACAAGGTAGGCGCGCGGGTTGTCGATCGGCTCCGCGCTCGGCGCCTGGGCTCTGGGCGCCCACGCCAGCCAGGTCTCCTGCAGCACGTCCTCGGTGTCAGCGACGCTGCCGAGCATGTTGTAGACGATGGAGAACAGCAGCTCGCGGTGGGCAAGGAACACCTGCGTCGCCGTGGCGGCCGTGGAGTCCGGCGGGGCGTCTGGCTGGGTGTTGGACATCATGGGATCTCCTGTGGTGGTTGCAGGCTGAGAGGGGCTGTCGTGCCCCAGGTGTGACATCCGCCCAGGGGCAGGCGTACCGCGCTCCGGACGGGAGCGGCCTTGCACGGCCGGGGCTCACACCCGGGCATGCCGCCTCGGGCTCGAGCGGAGGGCCAGGAAGCGCCCGAGCTCCAGCCAGGCGACGCCGACCGCCATCGGCACGAGCAGCAGCTCGATGGCGATGGGTGAGGCGAAGGCGACGTCGGGATTGACGCTCGGTAGGCGGCCACCCTGGAGCAGGTAGATGCCGAGCGACAGCCCACCCAGCACGAACGCCGCGGCGGCGCTGGCCAGCGCGACGATCGGCTCGTAGCGGTGCTGGGCCCCCAACGGGCCGGCGAAGCGTCGCCGCGCCACCTCGAGGGCGCTCAGCACCAGGAGGGCACCGGCGATCAGCTCGGTGAACCTGGCCAGTTGGGCGACCAGGTCGAGGTTTGGCACGACCAGCGTGTGGACGAGGGGCGCCAGCGGGCCGCTGTTGGCGCCGGCGCTGTCCTGCACGAAGGCTCGGAACTGCTGGCTGTAGTCGGGGGCGACGACTTTGGTTAGCCCGGCGAAGACGAACTCAGCGCCGAGCGCCGCCTGGATGAGGGCGCCGGCCGCCAGGGCCGCGTTGCCGCTCCTGGGCACGCGTGTCTGGGTTTGGATGTGGCTCATGATGGCCTCCCGATCTGGATCGTGGCCTGGACGGCCACGCCCTTGACCTTCTTGTGTCCTGCGTGTGCAGGCGCTACTGCGCCGTGATGGTGCCTCGCATGCCGGCGGCGGCGTGGCCCGGCACCGAGCAAACGAACGCGTAGGTGCCCGGGGTATCGATCGTGAACGTGCCGCGAGCGGTCTGGCCGCCCTGGGCCTCGATCTTGACGGGGCGGGACGCGCCGTCGGCGAGCGTGAAGTCGTGGGGGATGCCCCCGCCGTTGCGGAGGGTCAGCTCGACCGGCTGGCCTGCGCGGACGACGAGAGAGGGCGGCGCGAACTGCATCGCGCTACCGACCGTCACCGTGACCTGCTGGGCACCGGCCGCCGGGGCGGCGGCGGGGATGGCCACGCTGGCGCCGGGACCGCCGGTCGCTACCGTGGCGCCGCAGGCGGTCGTCAGGGCGACGCCCGCGGCGAGGATGAGGGCTCGGAGCTGCTTCTCCATCGTTCGATCTCCTTGATGTGGATGGTGAGGCCGCGAGGCGACCACCCATCGCGTTTTGCATTCTGAGAGGGGCGGCGGGGCCCCGAGTGTGACATCGGGCCCGAACCGAGGACATCGCCCGGCCGTCGGGCCCCGAACAGGCATGGGTGGCGGCCGCTGATAGCCAGATATTTCGGTTGCTGAGGGTTCGTGCGGACCTTGAGCGGAATACGTACCCAGGCCGGCTGGCCGCCGGCGGTGCGCGCCGGCAGGTGACTGCCCGTGAGAGGCCCCCACCGCCTCCTCTGATCGACCGTGGCCGGTCACTGAGCGAGGATCACCTCCGGCTGGTGGCCTGGCTGACGCGGATCCCGGGCGGCCCTAGCCAGGGCTAGGGTCGTCGTCGCAGATCTCCCGTTATTAGCGAGCCAACAACGATAGACCAACGCGCGGCACCGGCGCGTTCCCATCGCCGAGTGCACCGCAAGGCACGCAGCCGCTTCGCCCGTATCAGCAAGCCGCTGTTGACTGACGACCGCGCGCCAATCAGGACGAATCCGCCCCATTGGCCAAGACCGCCACGATGCAGACGTGCAAGGGCTCGCACGCCTAGAGTAGGGGCCTATTGCTGGTCGGCACTGGGCTGATCATCACGAGCCTCGATTGGGCGCGGTTCGGCATCGACTTGAACAACGTGTCAGCGCGGCTGAACTTCCCGCCTGGAGTCAGGTCAACGGTGAAGGCTCACTGACCGGCGCTCTGCTCGCACTGCTGCTGATCCTTCTCTACGTGGTCATGGCCGCGCTGCTGTTGATCCAGATGCTGGTTCGCCTGGCCACGGTCGACGCACTGCTGATCGTTGCCCCAGCGGCGCTTGTGTGCTGGATCCTCCCGCAGACGAACTCCTGGGCTCGTCTCTGGGTCAACACGTTCTTCGGCACGGTATTGCCCAGTTTCTGGTCGTTGGTGGTCCTTCGGCTCGGCGCCGAGCTGACGGCGGGCATGGCGGCTCAAATACCTGCGCCGCTGCTTCAGCTCGCCGAGGGGATGTCATGGGCCTCCTGCTCGGAATCGCCGCGCTGTACCTGGCTCGAAGAGTTCCCTCTCTCATGCCTGGCCGCGTGGGCGCGGGCGACGGCCTCGGTCTCGTCCGATTTGTCGTTTACAGCTGTGTAGCCGGTGCTCTCGCCAACCGTGGTCGGGGGCGACTGTGATGCTGCGGCTGGCAGCTGCGCTCGCCCTCGACGACCTGGGCTGGGCTGCCTACAGCGGCAATGTGCCATGACGCACCACCGACCAGAGTGAGCAGGCAATGCCCGGTGGGCAGCGGCGGGACGCCACCGACTTTCACTTCGCGCTGCCAGCCATGGACCGATACTTGTGCGCCGTTTACCGCCGACTCGGGATGAATCTGCCGCGAACGGCGCAGCAGCACGAGTTCGCGTCGCGGATCCCCGAAGACCAGCTCCAGCCAGGCGACCTCGTCTTCTTCGCCCGCATGTTGGCGTTCCTTCTGGTATTCGGTCTCGTGGGAGGGCGGATTCTCGCCGCCATATGGGCCATGTGCTCGCCCCGTGACGCGCATCACAGACGCCACACGCATGGCCGCGACCGGATCGCTCTCCCACCGGATCCAACTGGAAGGCCGCAAAGACGAGTTCCGCGAACTCGCCGACGCCTTCGACGCCATGCTCGCGCGGCTCGAAGCACACGTCGCCGAACAGCAGAGATTCGCAGCCAATGCCTCCCATGAACTGCGCACCCCGCTGGCGATCACGCAGACACTTCTCGACATGGCCCGCAATGACCCGAACCGCGACAACGGCGAGCTTGTCGACCGCCTCCACGCAGTTGCATCAACACCCGAGCGATCGAAGCACTGCTCCTGCTCAGCCGCGCCTACCAACGGTCGTTCACCCGAGAACACGTCGACCTGCCCCTCGTAGCGGAGGAAGCCACTGAAACGCTCCTCCCCTCGCAGAACGGCAAGGCGCCACCATCCAGACGGCTGGGGACGTCACCCAACTGGCGGCTCACACGCGCTGCTGCTGCAGTTGAGTACGAACCTCCTGCACAACGCGATCGTCCACAATCTGCCTGAACAGGGCACCGTGTGGGTTACCACCAGCGTTCTTCCCAACCGTGTGGTGCTCCCGTCGAGAACACCGGCGAGAAGCTCACCCCAGAGATCGTTGCGCACGCTTGTCGAGCTGTTTCAGCGTGGCACCAAACGCATACGCACCGGCCACGCAGGTGTCGGCCTCGGCCTGGCAATCGTCAACAGCATCACTCAAGCCCACGACGGAACCCTCACCCTCACCCCCGGGCTGCTGGGGGCTCTGCGTCACGGTGCAGCTGACCGCCGCGCCACTGCACACTGGCAGATGAGGATCAGGGGAATTGCGGCACGCCAGCGGTGCTCTGTCGACTCGATGAGTTTGAAGGCCATCGAGATCCCGGCGGCTCGCGAGCCCGTCAGCGACTGCCGCTTGAGCCGCTGCAACAGGCAACAAGACTACTCGCCTATTTTTTGGGCGGCTAGACATCTATTCGTGAGGGGCGTGAGCCGCAACATGTTGCATGGGTTGGGCGTTGGCCATGCACAAGATGTTGATGAGTACGTAGTGAGTTACGCGAGCGGTTCGAGCGTGCATTGGTGTCATATTGTTGCCAGTTCCCATGGGTATCGTCGCTCAAAAGCTCGCCATCAGCATCGTTGGGAGCGCGACGATGCTCGGGTAATTAGGTGTTTAATACCGCATGCCAATTATGACTCCACTGCGCCTTTCGCGATGGAGTTGCTGGGTCACAAGATCAGCGTCACGTTTGCGAAATGCGTTCAACGTTTAGGTAACTGTCGCTGCCGATGGCGAGCTCTATGACGCCGCGCGATCTCGTCGGGGCGATTGCTCAGTCCTCGGCGCTCCCCCGCGTCTGGGATCAATACATCGAGGCCGAACCTAATCGCAACGAATGGAGAAAGTAACCGTGCGAGTCATTGTTAGTGAATTCATGAGTCTTGACGGCGTTGTGCAAGCGCCGGGGGGTCCAGAGGAGGACACCAGCGGCGGCTTCCGCCACGGCGGCTGGTCGGGCCAGTTCTTCGACCCCGAGGTCATGGGCAAAGTCATCGGCGAGTTCGCCGACCGAGGTGAGGCGCTCCTGCAGGGCCGTCGTACGTATCAAGTGTCCGCCGCGGCATGGCCCGAGCGCAGTGGTGACCCGTTCACCGATTGGATCAACCGGGTCCAGAAATATGTCGTGTCGGACACGCTTTCCGAGGCGGATCTCACCTGGAATCCAACCAGGCTTATCCGTGGCGCCGACGTCGTCCACGAGGTGGCCGCACTGCGTAGCCAGCCTGGCGGCGACATCTACGTCTATGGCAGTCTCACACTGGTACGTGCGTTGCTGACAGCCGAGCTGCTGGACGAGCTTGTCCTCATGATTGAGCCGATCACACTCGGGGGTGGCAAGACCCTGTTTCCCAACGACGGCGAGTTGCGTAAGTTCGAGCTCATCTCCGCCAAGACGGCGGCCACTGGGGTCCAGGTCTGCAGTTATCGGCCCGCCCGCTAAGAGACGCCTGGGCCGGGCTCCGATCGGATTGTAGATATCACGGTCGAGGTGGATTGTTTCCACACACTCCTGCAAACCTCTCGCACTTTTGCGCAGGCGAGGCACGCGGCAACGCGTGCGCGTACCTGCGTGGCGGACACTTAAGCTATCAGCGCGACAAATTGACGCGATATGCAGGCCACTCGTACACGCCGCGCAACGCGACAAGTCCGTCGGTTGACTGTTGATCGCGGCGACGGCTGTCCAGTTCTGGGCTGGCGCGCCAATCTATCAGGCCGCATGGGCGGCGGCGCGCCACGGCGGCACCAACATGAACACGCTGATCGCCGTTGGCACCAGCGTGGCCTATGGCTACAGCGCGTTCGTCACGCTCTGGCCGCGGCTGTCACAGACCTGGGGCTTTCCTCAGCACCTGTATTTTGAGACGGCAGTCATCATCATCGCCCTGATCCTGCTCGGGCGCTGGCTCGAGGCGCGCGCGAAAAAGCAGACCAGCGCCGCCATCAAGGCGCTGATGGGCCTGCAGGCCAAGACAGCTCGAGTAATCCGCGACGGTGTTGAGCAGGACGTGCCGATCCAAGACGTCCAGGTGGCCGATCTGATCCGCGTGCGCCCGGGCGAGAAGGTGCCGGTCGACGGGGTGATCGAGGAAGGCCGTTCGGCACTCGATGAAAGCATGCTCACGGGTGAGAGCATGCCCGTCGACAAGGGGCCCGGCGAGCAGGTCATCGGCGCCACGCTGAACAAGACCGGCAGCTTCATCTTCAAGGCCACGAAGGTCGGCAAGGACACCACCCTCGCACAGATTGTTCGGCTCGTCGAACAAGCTCAGGGCTCGAAGGCGCCGATGCAGCGCCTGGCTGACCGCATCTCCGAAGTGTTCGTGCCAGCCATCCTTGTCCTGTCAGCCCTGACATTCGTCGGCTGGATCATTCTTGGGCCTGAGCCACGACTCACGCTGGCGCTGCAGGCGGCGATCGCGGTGCTGATCATCGCCTGCCCGTGCGCGCTTGGTCTGGCCACGCCGACGGCGATCATGGTCGGCACCGGCAAGGCCGCCGAGCACGGCATCCTGATCCGCGGCGGTGAAGCGCTCGAAGGCGCACGCCGCATCAACACCATCGTGCTCGACAAAACCGGCACGCTCACGCGCGGCAAGCCTGCCGTCACACAGGTCGTGGTAACGAACGGACTTGCAGAGCAGGATCTGTTGCGGTTCGCGGCGGCCGCGGAGGTTGGCTCCGAGCACCCGCTCGGCGAAGCTATCCTCGACCGAGCGCGTGAGCTCGGCATCGAGTTGCCGAAGTCGGAGCACTTCCAGGCGTTCGCGGGCAAAGGCATTCAGGCGCGTATCGAAGGTCGCGAAGTCTTGCTCGGCAATGCAGCGTTGCTATCGGACTACGGCATCGCTGTGGATGGACTTGGCGAGCAGGCCGAAGCGCTCGCCCGAACGGGCGCCACGCCCATGTACGTCGCGGTGGCCGACGAACCGGCGGGTCTGATCGCCGTGGCGGACACGTTGCGGCCGGAATCGGCACTCGCCGTCGAGCAGCTGAAGGCGCTCGGGCTCGAGGTGTGGATGCTGACCGGCGACAACCGCGCCACCGCTCAGGCGATCGCCCGTGAGGCAGGCATCGAGCACATCCTTGCCGAAGTCCTGCCCGACCAGAAGTCGGACAAGATCAAGTCGCTTCAGGCGGACGGCAAAGTGGTGGCCATGGTCGGTGACGGCATCAACGACGCACCTGCGCTCGCCCAGGCCGACCTCGGCATCGCCATCGGCACCGGCACCGACGTGGCCATGGCGGCCTCGGACATAACCCTCATCGGCGCTGATTTGAGAAGCATCGTGACCGGCATCGGCCTGTCGCGCAAGACGGTTGGCGTCATCAAGCAAGGGCTGTTCTGGGCGTTTGCATACAACGTGGTGCTCATTCCGGTGGCGATGGGTCTTCTGTATCCGTTGTTCGCGGTGCTGCTCAACCCCGTGCTGGCCGCCGCGGCCATGGCGATGAGCAGCGTCAGCGTGGTCACCAACGCCCTGCGTCTTCGCCGCTTCAAGCGGCCGGAGTCTGCCGAAGCGCTTCTGCATCCGTCCCTTCGCGAGCGGATTGCCGATTACGCCTATCTGGTTGGCATCGCTTTGGTCGCCTTGGCAGTCGGCGCGGCCGCGCTGTACTTCGCGCGCAGCGAAATGGGCAGCCCTACTCCGATGCCAATGGAGGCGGTCAATAGGCAGCCGGTCGGCCGCACCATCCAGGTGGATACAACTGATGCCCTGCGCTTCACGCCGGAGCAACTCTCGGTTCGCGCTGGTGAGACAATCGCATTCGAGATCCGCAATCCGCGCGCCATGCCGCACGAGTTCTTCATCGGCACACCGGCCAAGCAGCAAGAGCACGAGCGCGACATGGCCAGTGGGGCGCCAATGCACGCCGAGCCCGGCCAGATCGACGTGCCAGCTGGCCAGACGGTGCGGCTCGTCTACACCTTCGAGCAGCCAGGCACGCCGGAGTATGGCTGCCACGTCCCCGGGCACTACCCCGCGGGCATGCGTGGCACGATCACCATTTCATAAGGGAGCCAGCCCAATGAGCAGCGTCACGTTGAACGTCCCAGACATCTCGTGCGAGCACTGCGAGCGCGCTATAACCGGTGCGCTGTCACCGGTTGACGGCGTGCGCAGCGTGAGCGTCGATATCCCCGCGAAACAGGTCAAGGTCGAGTACGACGACGCACGGGTGAATGTCGACAAGATGAAGGAGCTCCTCAACGAAGAGGACTATCCGGTGGAGTCGGTCGTCTGATGGCAAAGGATCCCGTCTGTGGAATGGACGTCGAGGAGGCCACCGCCAAACACACAGCCGAGTACAAGGGCCAGACCTACTACTTCTGCGCGCCTGGCTGTAGGAAGGCCTTCGAGGCGGAGCCTGAGACGTACCTGGACCCCAACTACAAGCCTTCGATGTAGCCGCACACTCGTATGAGCGATCTCACGCATGGACCCCACCACGCGGGCACCGGGTGCCCGACCTGCGACCCGTGGGGTGGCCGACCGCCTGCGGCCGGGCCACGTCTCGCCACAGTCAAGCTGAACGCGCGCGGCGAGGACTTCCGTATCGTCCAGCTCCAAGGGCAGCTGCTCGTGTGCGCCAAGCAGCATGGCAGTTGCTGCTGTGGTTGGGACGAGAAAGGCCGCATGCCATTTGATCCGCAGGCTCAGTGGGGCGACGAGTGGGAACGACGCAAGATTCGCAATCGCGTCCACCTCTCGTTTACGGGCTGCCTTGGTCCATGCGCCGTCGGCAACAATGCGCTGCTGCTGCTTCACGGTCGTGCTATTTGGCTCAAGGACCTCAACCAGTTCGATATCGCCTGCGCGGTGTACGACTGGATCGAGAACATGCTGTCCGACGGTCGAATCCTTCCGCCACCCGACCGACTGAGAGCCCACGTCTACGAGCGTTTCCTTCCGCCACCGAGCCATGACTACGAGCCGCTCGTGACCAGCGCCGAAGCCACGGCTGATGGCCTCGACCGGCTCGATCCGGTGTGTCTGATGGATGTCGACCCGACCACCGCCAGACACACCGTCGAGTACGCCGGTCGCAGGATCGCGTTCTGCGCCCCCGCCTGCAAGAAGCAGTTTCTCGCGGATCCGTCCGCCTACCTCAGCGCCTGAGCGTCACTCAGGCACCTGGTCCCCCCATGGCACATGCTCACACGGCAGCCACTCCTGCCTCCCACGAACCAATTGGCACCAAGATAGACACGCTCAGCGTGCCGATCGGTCGTGTGTGCTGCAGCGAGTGCGCCGATCTCGTCGAAACTCGTCTGCGCGCCCACCCGCACGTCCGGCGAGTGCACGTTGACGCGGCGCAGGGTGTTGCGCACGTCGACGCCCAGGCAACCATGACCTCGGTCGCAGAGTTGGCGGAGCTGGCCGGCGAGTGCTGCGGCAGTCGCTGCCCCGTGCCGCTGCCCGACGCGGCCGTTTCCTCGCACCAGCACGCGCACGACACCGGCCATGACATGAGCGATCCGAGCATGGCGGCCGACATGGAAGCCGACATGCGCCGCCGCTTCTGGATCAGCCTTGTGCTGTCGATTCCGGTCGTCGCCTACTCGGGACTCGGCATGCTGCTTCTTGGCGGCCGCACCGTGCCGACGCCATTCGGCATCCCTGCTGATTGGATCATGCTGGCCTTCGCAACGCCCGTGGCGCTGTGGACCAGCAGCGTCTTTCACATCGGCGCCTTCTACGCGCTCAAGAGCCGCGTACTGAACATGAGCGTGCTCGTCTCGCTGGGCATCCTCACCTCCTACCTGTTCAGCGTCGGCCTGACGCTGTTCGCGCCTGGCCAGGAGACGTTCTATGAAGCGGCCGTCATGCTGGCGGTGTTCCTTCTGTTCGGTCACTGGATGGAGATGAAGGCGCGCCGCGGCTCGTCGGATTCCGTGAGAAAGCTGCTGGACCTGACGCCGCAAACCGCGACGGTCGAACGCGAGGGCCGCCAGACAGAACTTCCAGTGGCCGAGGTTGTAGTCGGCGACGTGGTGGTGCTCAAGCCAGGCGACAAAGTGGCGGTCGATGGCGAGGTCACCGACGGCAGCAGCAGCATCGACGAGAGCATGGTCACCGGCGAAAGCCTGCCCGTCGAAAAGGGTTCTGGCGACCAGGTCATCGCTGGCACGATCAACCAGGCTGGCTCGCTCCGATTTCGTGCCACAAAAGTCGGCGCCGACACGGCCTTGGCGCAGATCGTTCGCATGGTCGAGACAGCACAGAACAGCAAAGCGCCCGCGCAGCGGCTCGCCGACCGAGCCGCGCACTATTTGACGCTGGTTGCGGTCGGATCGGGCGTCCTGACGTTCCTGATCTGGCTGCTCGTCGCTCGCGAGCCTCTGCTCCTGGCCTTGACATTCGCCGTCACCGCCGTCGTCATCGCGTGTCCCGACGCACTGGGCCTGGCGACGCCGACCGCGGTAATGGTCGCCACGGACATGGCGGCCAAACGCGGCGTGCTGTTCAAGCAGGCGGTCTCGCTCGAGCAGGCCTCAAAGATCGAGGCCATCATCTTCGACAAGACTGGCACGCTCACGGAAGGCAAGCCGCGCGTGACCGACGTCGTCGCGGACGGCAAATCTGACGATGAGGTGCTGCGCCTGGCTGGCGCTGCCGAGGCCCGCAGCGGCCACCCGCTGGCGCAGTCAGTGCTCGACGAGCTGGAGCACCGCGGACTTTCCAACAACCTCGCCGTAGACGAATTCGAGAACATCGCCGGCCACGGTGTCCGTGCGACCGTTGCCGACCGGCGGGTGCTGGTTGGCGCAGCGCGTCTCCTCGAGCGGTTCGACGTCCCGCTCGGCTCGCTCGAGCAAGCCGCCAATCGACTTATCGATGAGGGCAAGACTGTCATTCTCGTCGCCTTAGAGGGCCGTGCTGTAGGCGCGATCGCCGCCGCCGACATCGTGCGACCGAACGCCGCGCGTGCAATCGCTGACCTCAAGGCACTTGGCATCGAGCCGGTGATGATGACCGGCGACACCCGGCGCACCGCTGAGGCTGTCGCCAAGCAAGTTGGCATCGACCGCGTCTTCGCCGAGGTGCTGCCCGAGGACAAAGCCGCGGGCGTGAGGCAACTCCAGGCCGAGGGCAAGTTCACCGCCATGGTCGGCGATGGGGTAAACGACGCCCCCGCACTCGCGCAAGCAGACCTTGGTATCGCGATCGGCGCCGGAACCGATGTCGCGGTCGAAACCGGCGACATCGTATTGATGAAGAGCGACCCGGCCGACGTGCTCGCCGCTATCCGCTTGTCCAAAGCGACTGTGCGCAAGATGAAGCAGAACCTGTTCTGGGCCGCGATCTACAACGTGATCGCCATCCCCGTTGCCGCCGGTGCTCTGTATCCGTCACTCGGCCTGATGCTGCGCCCCGAGTTCGGAGCGCTGGCAATGTCGGCCTCGAGCATCACCGTGGTCTCCAACGCGCTGCTCCTGCGCCGCGAGGCCTGACCTCACCGATCTTCAGCCGACGCTCAGGTTTGCTTCAGCGGTGATTCAGCCGCGTCGGTCATCGTTCGGCTAGACATCCTGGCGCCTGGAGGAGTGCATGGGCACGCAACGACATTTGTCTCGAGCGCGAACGAACGCGCTGATAGTTCTCCTGGCGGTCGTGGCGCTTCTGGTGAGCGCCTGCACGCAGGCGCCAGTTGGTCCGCCGCCGAGCGCGACCGCCAGCGACACCGGTGTTCAGGTCAGCGAAGCGGGACAGGTCACCGTCGCCGTGAGCTGGGCGGGACCGGCCGCGGGCGCCAGGTTCGGTGTCGCGATCGACACACACTCGCTGGATCTCGACTCGATCGACCTTACGCGCCAGGCGGTGTTGCGTACGACGGCAGGTGAGCTTGCGCCGACGAGCTGGGCAGCGCCTAAAGCGGGGCACCATCGTTCGGGCGAGCTGGTTTTCCCCCAGGTGCTATTAGACGGACGACCTGCGATAGCCACGGGGTCAGTCCAGCTCGTCATCCGCGACGTGGGCGGCATTCCGGAACGGGTCTTTTCATGGCAACCGTGAACCTGGCGATCGGCGGAATGACATGCGCTGCGTGCGTTCGTCGGGTTGAGCAGGCCGTCGTGAGCGTGCCAGGTGTGCGTTCAGCACGCATCAGCCTCGCTACTGGTCAAACGACCGTAGAGCACAATGGCACCACGTCATTGCAGGCATTGCGGGCTGCCGTGGAGAACATCGGCTATAGCTTCGAGCCACGTCGCGGCGTCGTGGCGCAGGTTCGAGCCGGTCTTGTCGCGCTCAGCGGTCGTCCGCTGCTGATTGGACCGGCTGCCGGGCTCGCGCTGCTCGGCTTGTATCTGGGGTTGATTGCACTCGCGCAGGGCTGGCCTCACGCTCTGGAGCAGTTCGAGGAAGATCGCCCGTTCGTGCTGGCGCTCGCGACCGGGTTCGCTCTCCAGGCAGGGCTGTACGCACGCCTTCGCGCGCGCAGCCTTGCCGACGTCCGCGGCACAGCAGGAATGGCCGCCAGCAGCAGCACCAGCGCGGCGGCGATGCTCGCCTGCTGTGCCCATCACCTGACTGACGTGTTGCCACTCCTGGGCATATCTGGTCTGGCGGTCTTGCTCGGTGCGTACAAGATGCCACTGTTGTGGCTCGGGCTTGCGATGAACCTGGCCGCGATCACGTACTTGATCTGGCAGGTGCATCGCCGCGAAGCCGCACCTGTCACTGCATTTCCCCAAGGAGTACCTTCAATATGATTCGGTTTCTCGTCCCCGTGTCGGCGACTGCTGCGCTGCTGATTGTCGCTGCATGCACGTCCGCGCCGCCGAGCTCGCAGGAATTGACGGTGACAGCCCGCGACATTGCCTACGCTCAAAAGCAGCTCACACTGAGGGCGGGCGTGCCGACGCGGTTAGTGTTCGTCAATGAAGGGGCGATCGAGCACGACATTACGATTCCCGGCCTGAGCGCTGGCGAGACTGCCGATGCGCACGGCCACCAGGAGGCCAGCCACGACATGGGTACGATGGCCGCGGGAACGGTCCACGCCACGGCCAGTGTGGGTGACCGCGCCATGGTCGAGTTCATCCCCAAGGCTGGAACGTACGAATTCGCGTGCACGATTCCAGGCCACAAGGAGGCCGGGATGGTTGGCACCTTGCGCGTGCAGTAGCGGGCATCGTCGTGAGCAAGGCGATCCCCTCTATGACGACCGCCCGAACAACGTTCGAGATCATCGGCCTCCGCCATGATCGGGACGCTGGGATTGTCGAGGAGGCATTGGCCGCACTGAGCGGGGTCGTGCACGCGTACGTCAATCTGGCCACTGAGACGGCGTACGTGCAGTTCGACCCAAGCGTCACTACAACGGCCGACCTCGTATCCAGCGTTGTCGACGTTGGCTTCGACGCGGGCGAGCCCAGCACGCGTTGACCGAGCTTATGCAGCCTCAGCAGTATGCTTCCGACACTTCCCTCGTGAACACGTGACTTCGAGCATGCAGCGCGTCCTCGTGGTGGACGACGACCCCTCGGTGACGAGCCTCCTCAAGCGAGGGCTGTCTTACGAGGGATTTGTCGTGGACGTGGCCGCGTCTGGCTCCGAGGGTCTCGAGCTCGCTCGCGAGCGACCGCCCGACCTGGTGATCCTGGACGTGATGATGCCCGGCCTGGATGGCTTACAAGTTCTGCAGCGGCTGAGAGCAGCCGACGGGCACTTGCCGATCGTCCTGCTCACGGCGAAGGATGCAGCCGCTGACCAGGTCAAGGGCCTTGGACTCGGCGCCGACGACTACGTGACCAAGCCGTTCACGTTTGACGTGCTCGCCGCACGCGTCCGCGCGCACCTGCGGCGCAGCGAGGCCGAGCAGCCGTCGGTCCTGCGCTTCGAGGATCTCGCTCTGGACACGGGGACACGCCAAGCGACGCGCGGCGAACGGGGAATCGACCTGACCAGTACCGAATACGACCTGCTCAACCAGTTTCTGCAGCATCCACGTCGAGTGTTGCCCAAGGAGTTCCTGATGGAGCGCGTCTGGGGCTACGACTTCGGTGGCAACGCCAATATCGTCGAGGTGTATGTCAAGCAGCTTCGCCAGAAGCTCGAGGCGGAGGGTGAACCCCGACTAATCCACACCCTGCGCGGCTCGGGTTACGTGCTGCGGCGCGAATAACACCGTGTCACTCCGTCTGCGCCTTGGGCTGTGGTACGGGGCACTGACCGGGTTGCTGGTGATCGTGGTGACGCTGCTTACGTACGCACTGCACACACGCGGTCACTACGACGACATGGACCATGTCCTGGTCAGCGTGACCGACCACATCGTCGACGAGCTGGAAACAGCTAACACGGCCAGCGGTGCTCACCAGTCCGACACCATTGCGGCGCCAAACTCGGCCGGTCTAGTCCTGCGACTGTACGGACCCGCGTCTGAGTTGCTTGAAGCGTCCGCCAATGCTGATCTCGCACCGCTGGTTCCGCCGCGCGAGGTGCTGGACAGACCTTCACGCCCACCATATGACCCGCTAGTCGGGCTGACCCCCTCATTCATGAGCAACGCCCCTGCGCGCGGCACGCTCGGACTCGCCACTGCCAGCGACGACTCGCGCTGGCGCTTGTACGCCGTGCCGTTGCGGGACGGCCGGATCGTGGTGGCGGCTCTGCCACTCGAACGCGTTGACACCTCGGTTGAGGTCTTCCGACGCCTCGTGCCTGTGCTGGCCCTTTTTGGTGCAGGCGTTGCGCTCGTTGCGGGGGTGCTGCTGGCCGGCAGAGCGCTGCAGCCCGTATCCGCGCTCACCGCTTCGGCCGACGCAATCGCCCGCTCGCGCGACTTTCTAAAGCGAGTTCCAGAGTCCCCGCGGCGCGACGAGCTCGGCCGGCTGGCTCGCACCTTCAACGTAATGTTGGCAAACCTCGAGCAGGCCTATCAGGCTCAGAAGCAGTTTGTCGCGGACGCGAGCCACGAGCTCCGCGCCCCACTGACAGCCATCCAGGGCAATCTGGAGCTCATCGAACGGCATCGCGAAATGTCCGCCGACGAGCGGCAGGAAGCGATCCACGAGGCAAGTCGCGAGGCGCGACGCCTCACCCAGCTCGTGGCTGACCTGCTGGCGCTCGCCCGTGCTGACGCTGGTGTGCCTTTGCGACGCGACCGCGTCGAGTTGGATCGCGTGCTCCTGGACGCCGTGGGTGAGGCGCGCCACCTGGCCAATGGCCAGCGTCTTGAGGTGGACGCCCTGGAGCCTTCCGAGGTCACCGGGGATGCGGATCGATTGAAGCAGCTTGCGCTCATCCTGCTCGACAACGCCCTGAAGTACACAGCGCCAGACGGCAGCGTCTCGGTCGGGCTGCGGCGAAATGGGAACAACGTGACCCTCGAGGTCCATGACGACGGCATCGGGATCGCCAAAGAGGATCTTCCGCGGGTTTTTGAGCGGTTCTTTCGCGCGGACCCAGCTCGGCGGCGCGACGCAGGCGGCACGGGTCTCGGCCTGTCGATCGCGCAGTGGATAGCCGACCAGCATAGGGCCGACATCAGCCTGTCCAGCGAACCCGGTCACGGTACTCGAGTGTTGGTCACGCTGCCACTGGCTCGCTGACGATCCTCAGGTAGCGCTCAGGTTGCGTTCAGATCCGCTTCAGGACCCGGCGCGATGCTGTGGGCAGATAGATGAGGAGCCAAAGTATGAGTCGCAACACAATCGGCGCAATCGCACTTTTGGTGGGTGGCGTCTTGATCCTCGCGGCGGTTCCCGCGCTCGCTCAGTCGGGCGGTGCCATGCCAATGCATGATGGCGTTGGTATCGGCATGCACGGCCAGGTCTCGCAGGACCAGATCGTCCAGATGCAGCAATTCCACGAGCAAATGCCCGCCGATGTTCTCGAGCAGATGCAAGCGTGGCACCAGCGGCAAGGCATGCCTGGCATGATGCGCATGATGGGCGGAACTAGTTTGCCGGCCATGTACGCTCAGATGCCGCACGATCTGCAGGATCAGCTGAGCGCGTGGCACGCACAGTTGCCAGAGGATCTGAACTCCCAGATGCAAGCTATGCACAACACTATGGCGAGCATGCATGCGGGCCAGGTACCGGAAGGTATTGAAAGTGCAAGTCCGGACGCAGAGCCGAATGCTCCGCTCGCTGAGGACGCCGAGTCATGAGGGTCACTGACGATCTGGAACCGAGCGCACCGGCTACAGCCAAGGGAGATACTCCTGTGACGCAGTACTCACCTGCCGATTACACCAGCGATGCACCCTCGACGCATCAGCACGGCTCCGGCTGGCACATGTGGCTGATGCTCGCATGCTGTATCGCGCCGCTTGCCGCAATCCTGGCGGTGACGGCGTTCGGACTGCAGCTGAATTCTGTGTTCACCTTTGCGTTCGTGCTCCTGTGCCCGCTGATGATGATCACAATGATGGGCGGGCGCGGCCACACGAAGAGCTGAAACTTGCAACCCTGGCCGAGCGATCACGTGCAGCCGATGAAGAGCGCTAGTGCGCCTGCCCATAGCAAGGCAAACGTCAATATTAGCCACTTGAAATCAGAATCAATCAGGAAATTGACGACGGCCATCAAGCCCAGAGACGACAATCCCGCGAAGCTTGCGACAGCGACAACGGCACGCCGTCGCTCGCGAAGGCAGTTTGAGCGACGTGGCACGTCAAGAGCCCGGTGGTAAACCTGTCCGCCGGTGACGCAGAAGACCTTGTCCAGCCACTTGACAATACCTGGAACCGCCTGGAATTGTTCTGTGGGCAAACCCTTGCATAATGACGGTCCTCCGGCAACAACTCACGGCCAACGACCGGGTCCAACCTTAGCGTCGACGCCAAGTTCCGGAATGGCGAGCCGGTGCCAGCCACCACCGTCCATGTGGAACTGACTGCCTCGATTCATGATCTGCAGCCGAATCGGTTCGCCAGCATTTGCGAAGACGGTCGCGGGGCGAGAGCCGCCCAATGTCGACCTGGACCCGCTGAGCAGGAGTTGCGATTGGCGGACCTGGCATGCAACGAATACGCCAGTGCCGTTGCCGATGGCTGCGGACAGGAACGGCTCGGGTGGAGTCCCGGCCACGTGGCGGCCAGCACGCCGTAAAGCCGCGCGGCGCCCCCGCTGTCGTGGGCACGGCAGCGCTCACCCGCCTCCACGCGGGTCGCGAGGTACTCCGCAAGCAGCCGTAAGGCTTCCTGGGGGGCCTGGGGTCGATGCGCTCAGCTATCAGCGGGTTCGACCTCGCCTCGCGCAGCAGGAGCTGAACGAGCTTGCCGTTCGGGTCCAGCATCCCGGCAAGCCCCCTGCCACTTCGAGTAACACCTCGGCCGCCGGTCGATCGCGATCGGCTGATGTGATGCGGCGGATCTCGGGCAGAAACAGTGCCGCTCGAGGGGGTCCTGCAGCAGCTCTTCCTTCGAGCGGAAGTCGTGATTGACGCGGCCCTGGACGGCGGCGGCGTCGGAGAGGTCCCTTGACGGTCGCCCTCGAGGCCCTGGCGGCGAACACCTCCAGCGCCGTGTCGATCAATTGTGCCCTGCGGGCCCCCGCTTGTTGAAGGCGTGTGGGTGACGGCTTGTTCATTGAGTACTCACTCAACGAGCAACCATGTGCCCTCCACCAAGGTGCGTCCAGAGCCCAGTATGCGGCAGGTGGTTGCAGACTCCGTGTCAACGTGGTGGTCACTAGCAAGTGCCGGGTGACTCGTCTACACACGCGGGTCACTGGCCAGGAGTACGGACCGCTGCATTGTGGCGTCAGCATGGATGCAGGAGTCGGCGGGCATTAAGCGCAACCAGCGCGGGCGTCGCAGCGTGCGCCCGTGCTCACGGCACGGTCGGCGCCGATGCTCAACCGTACCAGGGCTTCTCGTCCAGCTCGACGCGGAGTCCGTCCATCAGCTTGTTGAAGCCAGCGAACAGGTCCACGACAGCCATGAGTTCGAGGATGCCTTCGTCGTCCAGCCCAAGCTTCCGCACCGCGGAAGTGTGCACCTCGAGTCAATAAACACACGCGTTTACGGCCGAGACGGCGACCGCGATGATCTCCTTCGTCAGGCGGTCGAGCTTGCCGGGCGTGACCATTACCGCCTTGACCTTGTTCCAGTTTGCCTCCAGGTATTCCGGCTTCACTGCCATGACCTTGTACAGGTTGGGTACGAAGTCAATGCCGAGCGAGGCCTTGATGTCGGCGTAGATTTCGCCGACCTTGCCGCTCGCCTGATCTTCGGTGACCATCGCGATCGCTGCCATGGTTTTTGCACCTTTCTGTGCGACTATGCCGCCCGCTTCGCCTTCGGGACACTCTAGCTCTCCGACGTAGTGACGGAGGCCCGATGCCGAGTGTGGTACCAGACCTGTCCCGAGTAGGCGTCGATCGAGAACAATCCCGCGGTCCTCCCGTCTTTGGAGCGTGTGCAGCATCTAACATCCGGGGAAGTTGTTTAGCTCTGCTTGGGTGCCGCCCGGCTGACCTGCCGGTGGCTTGGAGCCAGCGCATCCGCGCAGGAGCAGGGAGACCTCCCGTCACGGCCGGCGGTGCCGGAGGCTATGTCCCGGATACCGCGTCGACGTCGAGCGACCAGTGTCCAACGTAATCGCTAGCTCAACAGAAGCTGACCGGGCATCCCATCGCGGAGGCGGCACCCCGCAGCTCAGGCCGGCCGCGCGTGTGGGCCCGACGGTGCCTGGCCCTCCAGCACCGCGCTCATGCGCTCGTAGTCAGCCTGACTCATCTCACCGGCCGCGAACCGGCGCTTCAGTACCTCCTGGGCGGAATCGGTGCCGGCGCCAGCGTGGTCGGCGGTCTGACCGCTCAGCAGGCGGGCCAGCAGGACGACGCCCCCGATCAGTGCGCCCCAGAACACGACCATGCCGAGTCCCATGCCCAGCAACCCGAGCCATCCCCACCCCTGCGCGGCTCCGAAGATGCCGCGGCCCATCATGCCGAAGCCGTAGCCGCCCATCATTCCGCCACCCCACAGAGGCATCGTGAACAGCGCGACGAACGCCACGGCGACGACCGGCAGCCAGGTTCGCTGTAGTTTCTGCATCAATGTGATCCTTTCGCCTGCAGTCTGAGCCACGAGCCTGAAGCGGTCCTGAGGGACACCTGAGGGTTGGCTGAGTCCTACGGCGTCAACCATCAGCCGCCGCTCAGGCCCAATTCAGGTGGCCCTCAGCCTGGGGGTGGACCCTTGGAGCATGGACACGCTGTTGCTGGGACAACTGCTATGGCTGCGCTCGCGCATGCGACAGCGGGACCGCTGGAGCGACGCCGAGTTGCAACGCCACCAGCAGGCGCGCCTAGCCGAGTTGCTGGCGTTCGCTCGCGAGCGGTCAGCGTTCTATCGCGAGCTGTATGCAGGGCTGGAACGCGCGCCGTTCAGCGCCCTGCCCGTCGTCACGAAAGCAGACCTGATGAGCCGCTTCGACGAGGTGGTTACAGATCGGCAGGTTCGTCGACGAGACGTCGAGGTCTACCTCGCGCGCGGCGATGAGCAGCCGTATCTGGGCCGCTACTGGGTGACGGCCACGTCGGGCAGCAGCGGCCGGCCCGGGCTATTCCTGTTCAACCGCACCGAATGGGCGCACGTGCTGGCGTCGTTCGCCCGCGCGCCGGACTACGCCGGCTTGTCGACTGGCCTGACCCATCGCACGCGGACGGCCATCGTCTCTTCCACCAACCCGACCCACATGTCGTCGCGCGTCGGCGCCACGCTGAAGAGTCCGTTCGTACCCACCCTGCGCCTGGATGCCATCGCGCCCCTGGCGGCAATCGTCGAGCGGCTCAACGCGTTTGCGCCGAACCTGTTGGTGGCGTATGCGTCGATGGCCGGGGTGCTCGCCGACGAGCAATTGGCGGGCCGCCTGCGGGTGCGGCCGCGGGCAGTCATGGTGTCCTCCGAGGTGCTCACACATGACGCACGGCGACGTGTCGAAGCCGCCTGGGGGACGGGTGTTGTATTCGAGCAGTACGCGGCCACCGAAGGCGCGGGCCTGGCCGCCGAGTGCCAGCAGCACCGTGGCCTGCACCTGTTCGAAGATCTGAGCATTATTGAGGTGGTGGACGAGGCGAACCAGCCCGTTCCGCCAGGCACGTTCGGAGCGAAGGTGCTGCTGACCGTCCTGTGGAGTCGGACCCAGCCGCTCATCCGGTACGAGCTGAGCGACAGCCTGCGCCTATCGGCGGATTTATGTCCGGACGGGCGAGCCACGCGGCTGATCGACGCCGTCCAGGGCCGCACCGAGGACACGCTGCACCTGCCGGGTTGCGATGGACGGCTGGTGTCCGTCCATCCGAATGTGTTCCATCGCGTTTTCGACGGCCTAGCCGTGGGCGGCTGGCAGGTGATTCAGGAACCCGAGCAGTTACGCGTGCTTGTGGCCGAGCCTCGCGACGGCTTCGACGCTGCTGCCTTGAGCGCCTCCCTCGAGACGGCATTGGTCCACCAGGGAGCACAAGCTCCTGAGTTGGTTGTCGAAACGGTGGGAGCCGTGCCACGCACCTCCAACGGCAAGGCTCCGCTCATTCGAGCGCTGCGCGCCGACGCGCAAGTGCTCAAGCCGTAACCCGCCAGGTGGAGGTGTACATCGCCCAGCCGCGCGTTCGTTCCTCCACGAAACCGGCCGCCCTCAGTTCGCGCCGAAGCGTGGCGGGTGGGATGAAATCAGGGTCTGGCAACTGCTCCGATACGGAAAGCCGGCCACCTGGGTTGAGGACGCGCCGGATTTCAGCCAGGGCGGCCGGGTGGTTCGGGATTTCGCCCAGCACGCCCACCAGGAACACATGATTGAACTGGCCCGGACGGAACGGCAGCGCAACGGCATCACTCTGGACCAGGGCGGCATCGACGCTGCCGGCGACCAGCTTTTCCCGAATGCGGGCCAGCATCGCGTGCTGTACATCCATGCAGACCAGGCGGCCGGTCGGGCTAACCCGACGCGCGGCTTCGATGGAGTAAAAGCCAATGCCGGGCCCGATTTCGAGCACGCATTGCCCGGCTCTAATGCCCATCTCCGCCAGGATGCGCGGCGCGCCTGCCACCAGCGTCCGCCCGGGAATGTCCAGCCAGTTGACGAGCGAGTACGGCATCGGGCGGGGCTCTAGCCGTCCACGTATGCGTTCCCACCAGGCCCCCAAGACGGTTTCAGCCATGGGATGAACCCGCAGAACGAAATGAATGATCGAGTCCGGTGGCACGCATGGCGAAGTCGGACAACACTGATGCGAGCCCGAGCTGACCGCCTAGTACCAGCAGCCGGTTCCGCCAGCCGGGTACGCAGACCACCATCTTGCGAGCGAGCGCGCTCAGGGATGCGTCCACCACCTGGTCGGCAGACATCCACAGCCAGTCAGGTACGTGCTCGGCGATATGAAGCGGCCGCAGTTCTTCGCCGTCGTAGATGCCCGTGCGAGTGAATCCGGGGCACAGCACCTGGACGCGGACACCGGTGGAATGCAGCTCGAACTCGAGCGCTCTGGTGAAGCCGACCAGAAAGGCCTTGGTCCCGGAGTACGTGACGTTGCCACCCGACGGAACGAGCCCGCCGACGGAAGAAACGTTGACGATCGCGCCATGTCCGCGCGCGAGCATATGCGGCAGAACGGCTCGGCACAGCCGCACGGGCGCCTCGACGTGTACCTGGACCATGGCCCGCTGCCGCTCGGCGGTGACTGTCACAAACGAGCCAGCCGTTACGAACCCAGCGGCGTTGACCAGGAAGCTGATGTCCGGCAGCGCCTCGATGCGCGCACACAGACGGTCAACCTGCCTGGCGTCCGCCAGGTCGGTCTGGAAGACCTCGGCTCGCGCACCAGATCCAGCTTCGACCTCGGCCGCGAGCGCCTCCAGCCGGTCTGTACGACGAGCAACCAGGACCAGGCCATATCCATCGGCAGCAAGCCGCCGAGCAAACGCGGCCCCGATACCGCTGGACGCGCCGGTGACAATGGCAGTGGACACGGGTCAGCTGGCGTCAGTCGGAATCGGTGTGCATGCGGGGCATGCCGGTCCTCGAGCGGCTAGCGGCGGATGGGAACGCCGGCACGAAGCGAGCCCGTTCGTCGACGCGCACCAGCCCGGCGGTGTCAGCAAGCGACCAGTCAGCCTGGAGGTAGGCTATCTCGGTGGACGGGTTTGCATACACCCCAATCACCGCCGGGCACACCGCCTCCTCGGATGGAGGGAAATGGAGAATGCGCAGGGTGAGGCGTTGGGTGATCATGACTGGTCGTCCCTCCAACACTGGCAGCATGAGCTGGCAACCTGAAGCGGGACTGAAGCGGACCTGAGGGGTCGCTGAGTGCGACAGCGGAGGCGGCCCTCGTGCGCGCGGCGACGCACTGCGCGGTGCGATTCAGCGGCTATCGACGACAACCGGAACCGTTCTGTCAACATTGCAGGGGATGCATCCGGCGTCGGGCCGCCCCAGTCAGACCTCGGAACTTGCTGGGATCAAGAAGTGCGAGGACCGAGCGCGCTCGCAATCAACGGTCTGCAACCACCCATCTAGAGGCTTTCCACCCACCGCCTCGATTCGCCGCGCCACCGCGACGCATTTCGGAAACAGGTGTGTGTAGGTGCGCCACGTGGACGCCGGATCCGTGTGCGCCAGGACGGCGTCAATCCGGAGTTCCGGCCTCCGCGCATAGAGCAACGACGCAGCGGTGTGCCCACAGGCATAGAGGGAATTGACTGGGCCAACCCAGCGGCCGTCACTTGAAGTCCGGACAACCCGCCGCTCCTCCAGCGGCGTGCCGTTGTGCGGAGGCAAAACCCCGCACGGCGTAGATCGACGATGCTGAGGATGTGCTCGAACTCCTCTGGCTCCTGTTGACGACCGTCCTTGCCTCGGTTCGCGGGCGCCAGGACCTTGTCCTCGAGAACCTGCTGCTGCGCCACCAAGTCGCCGTCTTGACTCGGCCCACTCGCACCCGATCGCGTGCTCGGCTCGGCGCCTGGGACAAGCTCGTGTGGGTTCTGGCGCGCCAGTGGTGTGCCGGCTGGCGTGAGCATCTGGCGTTCGTCACGCCCGACACGGTTGTGCGCTGGCATCGCCAGGGCTGGCGCTCGTTCTGGCGGTGGAAGTCCCGCTCTCGCGGCGGCCGTCCTCATCTCAGCCCCGAGGTGCGGGACCTGATCGCGACCATGTCGCGCGCCAACCAATTGTGGGGTACCGAGCGGGTCAGAGGCGAACTGCTGAAGCTGGGCATCGTGGTCAGCAATCGCTCGATTCGGCGTTACCGCTGGCATCGACCATGGCATCCCCCGAGCCAGACTTGGCGCACGTTTCTGAGCAACCACGCGTATCACCTCTGGGCGGCTGATCTTTTGACCGTGCCGACGCTGACGTTCAAGACGTTGTACGTGTTGGTGTTCATCGCCCATGGCCGCCGTCAGTTGATGCATGTCCACGTGACGGCCAACCCAACCGCAGCGTGGGTGTGGCGCCAAGTGATCGAGGCGACGCCATGGGGTCACAAGCCTCGGCATCTGCTACGTGATCGCGATCGAGTCTACGGTCGCGACTTCCGTCAGCGTGCACGACGCATCGGCATCGACGCCATAGCGACGCCTGTTCGGTCGCCTCGAGCGAACTCGGTCGTGGAACGTGTCATCGGGACACTGCGGCGCGAGTGCCTGGACCACCTTATCGTGCTGGATGAACACCACCTGTCGTTGATCCTCCGCGAGTTCGTCGCCTACTACAACCAGGATCGTCCACATCGAACGCTCGGATTGCAGACGCCGGATCCGAGGCCACGACCAGCGACTGGTCCGATCTACGCGCGCCCGGTGCTGAGTGGATTGCACCACGCGTACGAACGAGCCGCATGAGCCTACAGCGGTTTTGCAGTCCCACAACTGCATGCCCGGTTTGATGAGCGGGGACTGGAAACGGAGCACGGTCTCGGGACCGCAGCGCCTGCAAAGAAATGCGTGGACAGCGCCGGACCTATCCGCCACCGCGCCAGCCCCCGACTCTACCCCGACTCTCCCAGAAATCCGGGTGGCGGTGAGCAGGATACTGGCTCGGAAGAGCCAGTATCCTGCTGGAAGCGCTGAGCATCCACGAATGGTCGCTGTTTACCGAATCCGTGGACCAGCCAACTGGGGCAGTCATCCGACGCGGAGACGTGTACACACTGCTCTCGGACCGGTCCGACAACCGGAGACAGCTCGAGTGGGAACGCAACCAGATTGACCTGCTTTTGATGCAGGGGACGCTTGTTCGAATGTCCCTGGACTGGCAGGCTGCTTCGTCTACCGACCGACTACAATCTGGACCGCCTCGCGCGCGGCGAGTGCTGTCGTGCCGTGCCGAGGAAAGCTGGATGTGCGACGGCAGCTTAGAGAAAGCAAGAGAGACGAGCCGTCGACAGCGCGGGCAGTGCCAGACTGCTTGACTGGCGCGCAATACGCAGTCCTTCAATTGGCCGCATCGACACAGTCCGTACCGGAGCACCGGGTCGGCCGGCTCTTCCTATACATGCGTGAGGCTCGCGTGTCTGTGACGCCGTTTCGGGTGAGATTCCGCCGTCGAATGCGGCGGGGAGGATGTTTCCGCTCGGCGTCTGGGGAAATGCGTCCGACTGTCCACCGAAACGGTCAGCCCCACGTGCTGACTGCCGTGCGATGCGTTGCTGCCCGGAACGCGGGAGCAGCATTGGACCGTCTTCGCAAAGGGTGCTTGAACAGGCTCGACGACCCGATGAAAGGAAAGTACGCTAGGCCCGTCAGAAGGGAGAGATTCCGATGGCGAGCATGGAAATCAAGAGCTTGGATCGGCCCGACGAGACACGGCCATTTGCAGCCAAGGGGCAGGCTGCGGTAGTCAACATAGGTGGCGCGGCTGTCCTGCGGGGCACCTTTGAGCCTGGGTGGCGTTGGTCGGAGCACGTCAAGCCGCTGGCCAAAACCGACTCCTGTCAGGCGGCGCACGCGGGCTACGTCCTGTCTGGACGGATGGGCATCCGCATGGATGACGGCACTGAGGGCGAAGTTGGTCCGGGCGATGTCTTTTTCGCGCAGCCGGGGCACGACGCATGGACTGTGGGCGACGAGCCGTGCATAGCCGTGGACTTTGGAGCGAGCGCTGGTCAGTACGCTAAGCCGAGTTGAGGGATTCGCCCAGCGCCTCGAGTAGGCGCGGGTAGCGCGCTGAGCATCCTCGCCGAAGTAGACGTGCCGCTCGCGCTCTCCCTTGCCGATCACCAGCGCCTCATGGGCCCAACCGTCCTGTACGTTCTGGCGGTTGAGGCTGGCAACCTCGGCGCGCCGCATCCCCGAGTAGAACAGGCATTACCGTGATAACACCACGCCAAATAGCGTGCAAAGTTACAACAACTGTCGCCATGCGGCGATAGAGAGTTCCCGACACGCCCGTTACCCTGGCGGGCGGCTAACCGGTAGCTCCTCCACACCGGATTGTCGCGCACCTTGCCCACCTCGCCTGAGGCGGAGCGCTCAGCGCTCGCGGCTGCGCGGGTCGACCAGGCCGCTCAGCCCGTCGCCAATCAGGTTCAGTGAGAACACCAGCACGAAGATAGACACGCCTGGAAAGAATGCCGACCACGGTGACTGGAAAAGGAAGTCGCGCGCTGTCGACAGCATAACCCCCCACTCCGGGGTAGGCGGCCGTGCGCCAAGGCCGAGAAAGCTGAGCGAGGCCTCGTACAGCACGGCGTACGCGAAACCAAGCGACAGGAGGACCGTCAGCGGTCCGATCAGGTTGGGCAGCAAGGTACGCACAATGATGTAGCCAGTGGACGCACCGACGACATGGGCGGCGACCACGTACTCGCGCTCCTTTTCAGGAATGATCGTCGAGCGCGAAACGCGGGTGAAATTGGGTACCGACGCCAGCGCGATGGCCACCACCACGCTGACCTCGCCGGGCCCCAGGATGGCCACTATGGCGATGCCGAGCAAGATCACCGGCAGCGCGAACAGGACATCGATCAGCCGCCCTACCAGCGTGTCATACAACCCGCCGAAGTAGCCAGTGCTCAGGCCGAGCGCGCAGCCGGTGAAGGCTGCTAGCACCACGGCGAACGAGCTGGCCAGCAACGTGAGTCGGGCTCCGTAAAAGATGCGGCTCAGCGTATCGCGACCATATTCGTCAGTTCCGAAGGGGTGTGCCGCAGACGGGGCGCGCAGAACGTTGGTCATATCCTGGGCGTCCGGCGAGTAGGGCGACAGGAGCGGCGCGGCGGCGGCCACGACGCAGCACACGCCAACGATGGCTAGGCCCATGGTCAGTGACCAGTTGCGGCTCAGGTCGTGCATGAGTCCGGGCCGGCGTCTTCGTGCCCACGGCACGGGCGGTACGGCGACCAGCGTCGCCGCAGGAACCGCCGCCGCGGCTGGCGCGCTTCGCCGCGCGGTCACCGCCAATTGGCTGCCTGGCCCAGGCGGATCCGCGGGTCCAGGACCGGGTAGAGCAGATCGACCAACAGATTGATGAGCACGAACGCGGTGCCGATTAGCAGGATGATGCCCGTCGCCACCTGGTAATCGCGATTGAGAATCGCCGTGAGCACAAGCCGGCCCATGCCGGGCAGAGCGAATACGGACTCGATGATGACCGTACCAGCAAGCAAATAACCCAGCTGCACACCGAGCACGGTGGTGAACGGGATCAGCGCATTCCGCAAAGCGTGCCTGCTCAGAACGGTGGTCCCGCTCAGACCCTTGGCCCGCCCGGTGCGGATGTAGTCGGCATGGAGCACGTCGAGCAGCCCGGCCCGCAAATAGCGCATTAGTTGGGTCGAAGTGAACGTGCCCAGGGCGATGGCCGGCAGCACCATACTCTTGAGGTTCGCGAGCACTCCGTCGCCGAGGCTCGCGAATCCACCCGCGGGCAGAATCTGCCATTGCACGCCAAATAGATAAATCAGCATGATGCCGAGCCAGAAACCGGGGATCGACAGGCCGACGAACGCCACGGCCGCGGCACCCAGGTCGAATAAGGAGCCAGCCCGCACGGCAGCCAGGGTTCCGGTCGGAATGGCGATGATGACCGCTACCGCAAGTGCGAGCGTGGCGAGCTCGGCAGTGATGGGTAGCGCGCCCGCCACCAACTGGAGCACCGTCTGACGGCTGAAGTACGACTCGCCCAGGTTGCCCTGCAGCACGTGGACCAGCCAGATCGCGTAGCGGACGTACAAAGGCTCGTTGAGGCCCCAGTTCTGGCGGATGCGCGCAACTGCATCCGGGGATGTGTCTGTCCCGGCCATGATGAGCGCCGGATCGCCAGGAATGAGGTACGTTACGCCGAAGACGACGAGAGATAGTCCGAACAGCGTTGGGATGACGCTGAGCACGCGGAGGGCTAGATAGCGGGTCACTTCTCGCGGGATGCGCTCGCGAAGTCTTGTTGAAACGCTGGGTGGGGAGTGAAGCCCTTGATGGCTGGCGTCAAGGCATGCGCAGTCGAACGATGCGCAAAGATCGGTCCCGGGAGAGCATCGACCCAGAGGAGTTGCGCGCGTGAGTACGCATCCTTACGCTTGGTCTGATCGGTGATGGTCGCGCCTTCGTGGAGCGCGTCGACGTACCCAGGGATCGTCTCGGGCGTCAGTCCACCCGCGTTGGCCGCGTTGGGAGCGAAAAGCTGGCCCGCGTTGTACGTCAATGCCGGATCGGCCGTGCCTCGTGGCGGGTAGTCGACGGCGACGAAGAAATCGCGGGTCTGGTTGATCCGTGCCGCCCACTGTCCGATCTCGACCTCTTCTACTGGCGGCTGGTAACCGACTGAGGCGAACGATGCCTGAATCAGCGTCGAGATTTGCTTGAACTCCGGGTAGCCGCTCGGAACCAGCAACGTGAAGTTCAGCCCCTGACCTTTTGGGTAACCAGCCTTTTCGACCAACTGGCCAACCGCATATCGATCTTTCGTTTTAGGCTCGTAGGCCCAATGTTTGTCCGTGAACGGGCTATTGCCCGTCGGATTACCGAGTCCGGCCAGAAAATTGGTCACAAAAGCCTGTCGGTCGAGCGACCAAGCGATTGCCTGGCGCATCTCGAGCTTGTCGAATGGCGGCTTGCGCATGTTCAGATAGGCAATGAACATCTGATCGGCCGGCGGCACGACGCTCACTACTACGCGTTTGTCGGCCTGGAGCCGCGGCACCTCCTGCAGGCTGAAGTCGTAGACCATGTCAACATTCCCGGCCAGCAGCTGCGAGATGCGCGTCTGCAGCTCGGTCACGGGCCTGAACACGATCTTATCGAGTTTGGGCTGGCGTGCCTGGTCCCAATACTTGGGGTTGCGCTCGAGGACGATCCGATCGTTCGGCACCCATTCGATGAATTTGAACGGCCCGGAACCAATTGGGTTTTGCTTGGCCAGATCGGTACCCGCGCCGCGGGGCACGATATCGACGTAGGTCAGGGCCGGTATAAGGCCGTTGTCGACGGTCTCGGTCTTGAGCTTCACGTGTGTCGGGTCGACGACCTGGACCTCCTTGATGGGTGCCAGGAAGCCGCGCAGCCACGAGCCCACCTGCGGGTCGCGGATGCCGTCGAGTGTTGACTTGACATCGTCCGCGGTCAGCGGGTCGCCATTGTGGAAGCTGGTTCCGCCTGGCAAGGTGATCAGTAGGCTGGTGTTGCCGTCGGTCCACTCGAAGGATTTTGCCAGCTTCGGCTTGACCTCGAAGGTCGTCGGGTCCTGGTACGACAACTGGTCGTAGACGTTTTCCTTGATGACTTTCCAGACGTTGAGCGTGCCGACCCAGGGATGCAGGGTGTTGATATCTACCGATTGGCTGACGGTGAGGGTCCCGCCAGCGCTGGGCTGGGCGGTCGCTGGCGCCTGCTGAGCAGCGGTTGACGCCGGAGGTGTGCTGGACTGCGCCGGAGCGGCGCCGGTGGCCGGTGCTTGCGGCGCCGCGGTCGGCGCGACCGGCGTGGCCGGCGCACACGCGTCGAGCAGGGTCAGACCCACGCTCGCGACCAGCCCCGCAGTGGCTCGCATCAGGAACTCCCGCCGCGTCTGCGCGCGCGCTGCTACTTGGGGCTTGTCCATGGGCGGATCCTGGCCTCCGATCCTGGCGAGCATACCGAGGCCCAGCCAGTCGTTCAAGGCAGGCGCGGGGGCCGTCTGTCTGATACAAGCTGAGCTATTGCCACGCCGCCCCAGCGCGTCATGATGCCCGCCGTACGCGCACCGTCGCACCCGGCCGCGTTCCCTTTGCGTGGCCTGAAGGGGTTGTGGTGGGAGCCTCGCCAGTACCTGCCCTGGCCGCCGGTGTTAGAAGCGGCTGGCTACAACTTTTTCCTCCTGTGCTACACGTTCTGCGCCGAGGCGAGCCTGCGTTGGCGGCATCCACTGGACCGTACGGCGCGGGACGTGATCGCGCAGTTAGCGGGCGATTGCGGCCGCCGCGGCATCGTGCTCGGCCTAGCGATCCACCCGCTCATTGGGTTCCACAGTTGGACGCCCGGGCGGGCCGCGGTGCGTTTCCATCCGACCGTCGGTGCGGATTGGTTCCATCGTTACTGGCAGGCACGCCAGGCCGGCAGGGTGCTGGCCCCGGACGCCCCACTCCGCTACGACGATGCGCGAGATCTGGACGTGCTGATTGACAAATACCGACAGGCGTATCGCTGTGGTGTGCGGGCATTCGTGCTGTGCCTCGACGATGTCGATCTGCACGCCAGCGGACTCGGCCTGGCAGACCTGGCAGAGGCGCAGTGCCGGGTCGTAAGCGCACTCTGGACACGACTGCAGGCAATCGACCGTCGAGTCCGTTTGCTGGTGGTGCCAACGCTCTACTGGACGGGCGGATTGCGCGCCCATCCACTCTACACGACGCGCCTGGCCGTTGGACTCCCGCCCGGCGTCGACGTCTTCTGGACGGGCGAGGAGGTGCGCTCGCAGGCGATTACGCGCGCGCAGGCCGCCGAGGCAAACGTGCTCTACGGGCGACAACCCGTCCTTTGGCTCAACTACGCATCGAACGACTCGTTTCGCTTTAGCCTGCAACTTCCGCCGGCCCCACCGCCGGCAGCCGACCTTTCGCTGGCCGTTGGCGGGCTGATAGTGAACCCTATGCGCCAGGTTGCCTTGAGTCAGCTGCACGCGTTGGTTATGGGCGAGTACCTGCGCGATCCGCCGAGCTATACTCATGCCGGCGCGTTGAAGCGCGCCTGCGTCGGACTGCTCGGTGCAACCGATGCTCCGCTGCTGGAGCGAGTGGTGAGCGCCTGGTCGGCCTACCCCGACCCGCGCACGCTCGGTGATGACCTGGCCGGTGCTTCTCCCGAGTGGCGGAGCGCGCTGGTCGCACGCCTTGCGGCCTGTCAGGCCGAGCTGGACGAGGTGCTGCCCCGGCTGCGCGTCCATGGGCTAGTGTACGCGGAGCTCGTAGCGGCCGCCGCCCGCCTGGGTCTGCTGCTCAGCGCACTCCGAGTTCGCGACCCGGAGTTGGATGAAGTGGACGCGTCAATGGCGCGCGACAAGCTGCTGTCGCGGCTCGGCGAGGTGGACGACGAGATCGCCGCGGACGCGCGGCTGGGGCTGAATTAGCCGACAACCAGTTTTCGGCGGGCTGACGGGCCGTCGTTGCAGTGCGGTCAAGCGGTACTCTTGCATCGGAGTGGGGTGGTTCTTGGAAGGCACCTTGAATGGGTCCCTGCGCCTCGGCTGATCCGTTGCGCCGAGTTCAGATCTGACGCCTGCGGGCGCTCCGTAGCCGGTTGGAATGCACCCCGAATCGACGACCCCACGCGGATGCAAGAGTACCCTTTGAGGACCGACAGCACATCGGCGTAGCGGCTGACCAACCAGCCGTTGCGTTTGCCGAGTGCGCGCAAGGTGAAGCGGTACACAGGCGCCTCGGCGCGCAGACGGGCATAGAACGGGTACGGATTGGCCTTGAAGGTGGGGCTAGCTAGATCGGGTCGCGGCAACGCTGGAAGCGTGTGGCTCTCGAACTGCGCGACGCGGTCTGCGAGAGGCATCGCGGCCATGCGTGCGACGGCCGCCTCGCCAGCTTCGGGCGTCTGCCACACCTGGGCGCGGTCGTGCCACAGGTGCTCCGGAATCGAAGCACCCGGCGCTGTCGATTGTCCAAGATCGAATCAACTCGGGCCGCGTTCAGGCCAGGCGCGCGACGTGTCCACCACCCCAGTCGTGGCCGACCAGGTCCACCGGGGCCTCGAGCGCTTGCACTTCATCACCAGCCAGTCCACGTGATGGATAGTGCGACCCGGAGCGTACTACCGGCGCCTCTCGCGGGCGCCAAACAGGACGCAGAGTCAGGGCGCGCGGTCCCGAGCTTACGCTTTGGTCGGCACGGCGGTGAGCAACTTCTGAATGCTCTCCTCGAGCGGCACCAGCCGCATTCCGAACTCGTGCGACAGGGCGTCCATCTCGATGACGCTGTCAAAGGTCTCGAGAGCGTTCATCAGCCCGCTGACGAAATCCGGGAAGCCAGGCAGCGGTTCCCCCATTGGCACGAACCGCACCTCGATCTGCCGGCCGAGGAGGCGCTCATAGACCGCAATGACGTCGTGCCAGGAAACGGGCACTGGGCCACCAAGCACCAGGACGCGGTTACCCGCGCGCGGGTTCCTTGCGGCAGCCACCGCGAAGCTCGCAACATCCTCAATTGAGATCATCGAGTGCTTTCGGTTTCCTTCTCCGACAAGCGTCACCGGCTGTCCGGCGAGAAGCGGGCCCCCGATGATGTTCGAGCACGAGATTTCCACGAACAAGTTGGGCTCCAGGATCGTGTAGGTGAGGCCGCTTTCCTTGAGATACTGCTCCGCGACTGCCTTGGCGCGGACAAACGGCACCGGGCTGTTCACGTCCACGCCCAGGGCCGATGTAAAAACAAAGTGGCGGACGCCAGCGGCGCGAGCCGCGTCAATCAAGTTGCGATTGCCCTGATCCTCCACGGTCTGCGGATTGTCGTCTCCTCCACGTGCGGAGGAATTGGCCGTCGTGATGACGATCTCCACTCCTTGACAGGCGCGTTCGAGCGAACCCGCGTCCTTCAGATCGCCAGTCACGGTCTCGACACCGCGCGCCTCAAGGCTCCGAGCGTTACTCGGCTGACGGACCAACGCCCGGACCTGCTCTCCTTGATCGAGCAGGTGTCCGGTGATCATGCCACCCAGGACTCCGGTGGCCCCCACAACCAGGATCATCGTGCGGCTCCCGCCGCCGGTCGAGTAGGCAGCACGCCGACCTTGGCGAAAAAGTCGGTGATGTCCACGACATCCCAGTGCTCAGCCAGGCGCCCATCTCTCAGCAGGTGGATGTCCACCCCGTGAGCCGTGACGCTCCTTTCGGTCGGTGAAAAACCAAACCACTCACCCACGTGGGTACCAGCATTGCTCCACATAACTGCCACCTTGTCGCCCTCCGCGATCACGTGCTCGATCGTGAAGTGGGGATTGAAAGCCGCGCGGACCATGCTGACGCGTTGTTTCAGGCCCTCGATCCCCTGGCTCTGCTGCGGGAACGGGTTGTGCTCGACGTGGTCCGGCCAGGCAATCTCGTCGAGGACCTCGAGCCGGCCCTGGTTTCCGACCTCCTCATAGAGACGCACGACCGTCTGCTTGTTCTGATTCTCGTTTTCTGACATCTGGAGCTCCTTCTTAGTCGTTTGAACCGCGGCCGGTTCGTGCGGCAGCGGTCAGCGTCCATGATGTTGCGTAGCATCGAGCGACGCCATGAAACTAACTCACCATTTGGGTCACCGATTTGGGTCGCGTTGAGGAGACACTGGAACAAGAGATAGATGGCAAGCCAGCTGCCTCTCTCAGGCAACTGCGTTTGGCTGCCGGCCTGACACAAGAGGAGCTGGCACAGCAGGCCGGCATCAGCGCTCGCACCGTGAGCGACATCGAGCGAGGTCTCCGAACGGCAGTCCATCACGACACTGCCCGGCGGCTGGCCGATGCACTCCGGCTCGAACACGCCAACAGGCGCGAATTCGAGGCGATCGCACGCGGGCGTCCAGCCGTTTTGGAGCCCGTCACAGCCGGCGCCCTGCCCAACGCGCCGACGCCGCTCCTGGGCCGAGCACGCGAACTGGAAAGTATCCGCGCGATGTTGACCAAGCGTTCCGACGTCAGGCTTCTGACCTTGACCGGGCCGGGCGGCATTGGCAAGACACGGCTGGCGCTCGAAGTCGCGCGCCAGATTCATGGCGCCTTTCCAGACGGTGTCTTCTTTGTCTCGCTCGGCGAGGTGAAGGTTGCTTCGCTGGTCGCACCTGAGCTCGCCAAGGCTCTCGGCACCGTCGAGACAGGCCCCAATCTCGAGGCCCTTTTGATCCGGCGGCTCGCGGGGAGCAAGGCGCTTATTGTCCTGGACACCTTCGAACACCTGACTCCGGCCGCGCCACTCGTGTACGCCCTGCTGCTCAGATGCCCGGAGGCTAGCTTCCTGGTGACCAGCCGCAGCGCACTGCGGTTGCGCGGCGAGCACGAGTTCGCGGTGCCACCCCTGGAGTTGCCGCCCGAGATCGGCGAAGCGCCTCCAGTCGCGATCCTCGAGTGGCCGGCAACAGCCCTGTTCTGGGAGCGCACGCGGGCCGTGAGACAAGACCTCGAACTCGACCAAGAAACTGCCCTGCTCGTGGTTGAGATCTGTCGCAAGCTCGACGGCCTGCCTCTGGCGATCGAGCTCGCCGCCGCCCGAGTCAAGCACCTACCCCTGGCCGCTGTCCGCGACCAGCTCGACCACCGGCTCAAGCTGCTCGTTGGCGGCCCGCTCGATCTGCCGCTGCGCCAGCGCGCGATCCGTGACACAGTGGCCTGGAGCCATGACCTGCTGGGAATTCGAGAGCAGACGCTCCTCCGCCGCCTTTCGGTCTTTGCAGGTGGCTGGAGTCTGGATCCAGTCGAGAGCGTCTGCGGACCGGTCGACGAAGTAGGAGAGGCGCTGGCTGGCATCAGCACACTCGTCGATCAGAGTCTGGTGGTGCTCGACCGGAATCGCCGTGACGCGCGCTACGACATGCTCGACGTGGTCAGGGAGTACGCCGCGGCGCGACTGTTCGAGGCGGCCGAAACGGAACAGATCGCGCGCCGACATGCACTCCATTACCTGACGTTGTCAGAGGAAGCCGAGGGCCACCTCGTGCGCGCCGGGCACGAGGTCTGGTTCCGGCGACTCGATGTCGAGCGCGCCAACCTGCGCCGCGGGATCGCCTGGACCATCGAGCATGGCGAGACGGTCCTGGCGCTGCGGTACACCGTTGCCCTGTGGCGGTATTGGCGCCAACTCGGTGAATTTGCCGAGGGCCGGCGCTGGTCGGATGCGGCGCTCGCTCTTCCGGGCGAAGCTCCAGCTTCGCTGCGCGCGAAAGCGCTCGGGGCCTCGTCTGCCCTCGCCTTCCGGCAGGCCGACCACGCTCGCATGGCTGAGTTGGCTGCCGAAGCCCTTGAGCTCGCACACCAGAGTGAAGATCCGCTCGACCTCCGCAACGCACGTACAGTCGAGGCCATGGTGGCGATGTGCCAAGGGCGCTATGAGGATGCGCTCGAGCCTTACCGAGAGGCCGTTGCCATCTGCCGTCGGCTTCAACTGACATGGCAACTCGGCACCTCATATCTAAACCTCGGCACGGCGCTGCTACACGCTCGATGCCTTGACGACGCGGTCGGGATGTTGGATGAAGGACTGCGTGTGTTTCGCGAGCTGGGAGACGACATCTTCGCGGCTCGCGTAACCAACACGATCGCGCACGCCGCCTTAGCGAGGCGCGATCTCGCTCGAGCCAATCAATTTGCACGGGACGCGCTCATGGCGGCTGGCAAACACCAGGAGCGCGAGGGAACGGCGGACGGGATGGAAACTCTGGCCGCGGTGGCGGCTGCGCATGGTCACCCCAAGCGTGCGGCGACTCTCGCCGGCGCAGCGGCGGCACTCAGAGAGACAATCGCCTATCAGCCCGCGCCTTTCGAAGGCGCGATTACTCGCCTATTTCTGCAAAGTGCTCGAAGCAACGTCAGCCAGCAGCAATGGCATCGCTGGTGGCAGGCTGGCGGTGCGCTAGACGCGGATAGAGCACTGGCATTCGCGCTGCGCTCGTCCGCGGAAGGCAAGGCTTCGAGCCCACGCGAGCGTCGAAAGCTCGTCACGCACGATCGAAATCAGGGTTGAACACTTTGCCGCCTCCATTCAGGCGCTCGAGCGCGCACCGCCCAGTTGCAGCGCCCCCGAGGAACGGCGCCGACTGGTGCCGGTCGGGTCCGTGGACTTGACAAAGGACAGCGGTGTCGATCGAGGACAACAAGCGCGTGGTGGCGAACTTCATGGAGTTGTGCCAGAACCAGCTTGGCCTCGCGGCGGAGGACGAGATCCTCCACCCCGATTTCGTGAACCAGCCGGTGTCCGCGAAAACGGCTGCCATCGGTTGAGGAAACCCCGGGGCGACAGGTCGCCACCTGCCGCCATCAACGCCAGGGTGGTGGATTGGACGTCAGCAGCCACGGACAGGATGACTCGCCGGTCAGCTCGACGGTCGCACCAGGAGATCGAACGTACCGCGATCGGCGTGGATCGTGAGGCGGACCTCGTCCTCTGCGCAGAGCACGCGATACATGTCTCCACGCATCACTTAGCACTACTGCCGACCGGCCCCATTCACAGCGGCAGCCACGCCACGCTAGTCGTCCGGCGGTCGCTTTTCGATGGCTAGGCATCCTCGCAACGAACGGGTAGCATGCCTACCCACGTTCTGACGGCCAGTCGCGGGAGGATTCCAATGCGCAGTGTTGCTCGTTCAGTCCGGCTGGTGGTGGCCGCGGGAGTCGCCGCTACAGTCGTCGCCGGTACCGCCTGGGCGGCCACGGTCACCTCGGTTACCGAGGTCAGCCGGGTCAGCCCCTTTGCCAACTGCCACGTTGGGGATGGGACGGGCACGCTGTACGTCAACGCGGAGGTCGAGCCGTCGGTGTCCATTAATCCGACCAATCCGAGCAATATCGTTGCGGCCTGGCAGCAGGACCGCTGGTCGAACGGTGGCGCTCACGGTCTGGTGGCTGGCTACTCGTTCAACGGCGGCACAAGCTGGGGCGAGACGCCGCTGCCCTTCAGCCAGTGCGCCGGCGGCCTGGACTACGAGCGCGCATCGGACCCGTGGGTCAGCTTTGGTCCGGACGGGACCGTCTACACCAACGCCATCGCCTTTAACGCCACCAACTTCCGCAACGCCGTGGCCGCGGCCACCTCGTACGATGGCGGGCAGACCTGGACGAACCTGGTCAAGCTGGTCGAGTACACCAACAACGGCAGCCAGTTCGCGACCGACAAGAATTCAATCACTGCCCATCCGACCCAGGCTGGCGTGGCGTACTCCGTGTGGGACACGCTGGTGTCGCCCACCAGCAAGCCCGACGACAACCCCCACGCCGCGGTGGCCGCCGCCTACACCGGCCCGGCCTACTTCTCGAAGACGGCAGACCGCGGCCGGACGTGGAGCGCACCCAAGATCATCGTCAACACCGCCCAGCACCAGCAGACCATCGGCAACATCATCCTGGTCGACCCGCGCAACGGCACGCTCTACGACGTGTTCGACCTGATCCTGGCACCCAACTCGTTTAGCGCGACCGGTCAGGCCATCAACTACAACGTGGCATTCGTGAAATCCACCGATGATGGGGCAACGTGGAGTTCACCCACCGTCGTCTCGCGCATCATGACGACCTACGTGTACGACCCTGTGACCGGCGCCGCCATTCGCACGGGCGACATCATCCCCGCGGCAGCCATCGACGCGACCAGCGGCGCGCTGTATGTGGTGTGGCAGGACTCCCGCTTCAACGGCAAGAATGGCCACTACGGCCGCTACGACGAGGTCGCGTTATCCACCTCTAAGAACGGTGGTGCCAGCTGGAGCCCTCCCATACGGGTCAACACACCAAGCGGACGACCGGCCTTTACGCCGAGTGTGCGTGCTAATGCCAACGGCACCGTAGCGGTGACCTATTACGATTTCCGTAACCTGGGCGTCTCCAGCCTGCCTCTGCCCACTGATCATTGGGTCACGCTGTCGAGCGACGGTGGTGTCACGTTCGGTGGCGAGGCGCACGTCGCCGGCCCGTTCGACATGCTCAGCGCGCCTAACGCGCGCGGCTACTTCGTCGGCGATTACGTTGGCCTGGATGCCAATGGCAGTCTGTTCCGGCCGTTTTTCGTGCAGGCGAACTCCGGCAACACCACCAACGCCAGCGATACCTTCGCCGCGGCTGTAGCGCCCTAAATTAAATTCAGAACTCTGGACTCCGGCTTCGATGTGAGTCGCTCGAAATAGTGGGTTGGCGGCACGGTTGGGCAGGGGTGATCGCCTACACGTCCGCGGCGGCAAGGCGCCTGACTCGCTCACGCTGGTAAGCCATGATGGCGGGGAACAGTGGGTGATGCGGTGCAATCCGCAGGTGCGTGAGTGAGACGATAAGCACCTCTTTGGCAGCCCGGCTTGGCGTCACGTCACACACAATGCCGGCCTCGTCGCCGGCGTAGAACACGCGCTTGACCGAGAGGGCACGATCGGCGCTGGCCTTCACTCCCCGGCGTCGAAGGATTCGCACAACGTGTTTCGTCGGAAATGCTGGAAGAGGAAGCTGGTCCTCCATCTGCTCCAGTAACCTGGCGACCGTCCCAGGATTGTCGATCAACTTCATGCCTCCTTGCGGTTCGCAGTGGCGGCTTGCCAGCACACGCGCACCCACAGCCGCTCGGTCTCAGAGAGCACCAGATCGGGCACGGCGCCATCGACCACCGCATATGGGGCATCCCAACCAGCATCGCCGATGTACACAATGGCTTGGCTGGAGTCGCGGTCATACACGAAAACTGCCTGTTCTCCATGTTGGTTCTCAAAGTAGCCGAGGTATTGGCTGGGGCGAAGGTCGTCGATGCGTGGCAACACGTGCTGCGCAGTGATCTCGGGGCGGTCATGGGCAACGGGCAGGCGGCCTGCGTCAAAACGCTGCGTCGCAAGCTGGACGAGCTCAGCCAGCAGCGCCAGGCGGTGCACCTGGGAACACTGCTCGCTCGCCATTGGCTCGAAGTCGGCCTGTTGAATGCGAGCTACCTGTACGTCGATGGTTACGTCAAGGTCTACAAAGGCACCCGGCTGGTGCCTGAGGTGTGGAATTCGCACCGACGGATGCCACTGCCAGGCATCGTGCAGTATTTCGTCAACGATCTGCGCGGCCGGCCATTGCTGGTGGTAACCGAAGAGGTCCGCGGCAACCTGGCCAAGAGCCTGCCGGGTGTGATTGCGGCGATATGCCAGGTCGTCGGCCATCAGCGCTTCACGATTACGCGGGCATGACCACGATGCCATTGGCCGTGCCGTTCTTGCTGACCACCGTTACCTTCGTACCCACCGTCAGATCGGCCACTGTCTTGCCCTGCGGCCGGATTTTCGTGTCCGCCGAAATGGCGACCGACTGGCTCGAACCATCAGCGAGCTTGATCGTGAGCGAGCTCGCGCTTGAGATGGTGACGCTTCCGACAAGATGTGTGGCTCGCTCGCCGGCACTTCAGCAGCCGGGAGCACATGCACACGACGGGCGATGAACGACTTGGCGTCGGCGCTGGTTCGTCCCTGCACCACTACGCGGTCGCCGGCCTTGAAGACGAGCCTTCGGAGGTAGACCGAGTAGCGCGTGCGCTGCTCGGTCCTTTCCGGCGGAGGACGAGTACCAATGGCGACCGCTACAGGCCTTACGGTCATTCGAAATGGCGTACGCAAGTATCTATACTCGCGCGCTCAGCCGGTGTGGCTAGCTCGACCTTCCAAGTGGCCACCTCCGCAGCCGACAACACCCACTCCGAGACTCCGGTCGTCCTGCCGCCTGCATCAGCCGACTCGTTTGGCGACTCAGTGCGAGACGAGCCAGCACTTGCCGCGCTGGTCGAGCGCGCAGCACGACGCGATCAGGCGGCGTTCGCCGCGCTGTACGACCTGTTTCTCGGCCCGATGTACCGATACGTCTATTACCGGGTTGGCAACCGGGCCGATGCGGAGGACATTGCAGAGCAGGTCTTCCTACAGGCGTGGGCGGCCATCGACCGGTTCCGCTGGCAGGGCAAGCCGTTTGTGGCGTGGCTATATACGCTGGCTCACAACCTGGTGGTCGACTGGCGGCGGCGCAGTCACCCAACACAGTCGCTTGACAACGATGAACACCCGATCGACCTCCGCAGCACCACCGCCGAGCGTGCGCTTAGTCAGTCATTGGATGCTGACTTGCTGGCGCCCGCGATCAGGCGGCTTACGCCGGAGCAACAGCAGGTGATCACGCTCAAATTTGTCGCAGGCCTGGACACCGCGCAGGTCGCCACGGTCATGAACAAGCGCGAAGGAACAATCCGCGCGCTGCAGTTACGCGCGCTGCAGAGGCTGCGGCGCGATCTCGAGCGACAGGGCGAGCAGGGATCGGCATGAGCAACTCGAAGCGCGCCGCGACGCCATTTGACGATAGCTTGCTGCTCATGGCGGCGCTCGAACGGGTCCTGTGCGAGGGAGCCGATTCGATTGCCGTGAGCACGCCACCGCTGGTCGAACTGCCCGGTCTGGTCGACGTCGCTCGGCGAGTCGAGGCTTCGACGCACTCCGTCAGGCCAAGTGAGACATTCCGCGCGGCAAGCCGGGCGCGCTTACTGGCTTCCATGCGCAAATCCGATGCGCCCGTGGCGCGACCCAAGCCCAACCGCGGTGGCATCGGCGTCATCATCTCAGCATGGTGGGCGCGCGCCGCCGCGGCTGTTTCGGTCGTCGCGCTCGCGGGCGCCGCGACTGCCAGCGCCTCCGCCAGTGCGTTGCCTGGCGATACGTTGTATCCGATCAAGCAGATTGGCGAGCAGGTCGCGCTTGCTACCGTCCGTGACGAGTCAGCACAGCGAGATGTGTTGTTCCAGCAGGCGGAGACGCGGCTCGACGAAACCAGCCGCTTACTCGAGCAAGGCCGCGAAGTCGATGCGGGCGAAAGCGCGCTGCGTTACAGCGACACCATCGAGCGGACCGCCGACGCAACCGCCGGACCCGCGGGCGTGCAGCTAATGGCCGACCGAGCGCGTCTTTTGGACCTGCTTTCCAATGCGCCGCCACAGGCCCAGTCCGGCTTGCAGCGTGCCATCGCAGCCACCGATCGCCGCCTGGAGCGGGCGCGCCCCGAACTGTCTCGGCCAGCCAGCCTGTCGGACTCCGAGCGAACGTTGCCGGCGGTGATCCAAGCGCCAAATTCTGTGACGGCCGAGCAGATCCCGACACCCGCGCCAGCCACATTGCCCGAGATGCGAAGGGCAGAGTCCAGTAGCCAGCCGGCGACGCCATCGGGCGGGGCGCCAGCAAACGACGGTCTCTCGGGTTACGGAGCCGCTGAGGCACGGCCTGAGCAGTCGCGCCGCGGTGCTCCCGCGCCAGAGGTGGTCGAAAGCGGCCAATCGGGCGGCGCCGCAATCAAGTCGGACAGTCCGGGTGAACTGAGACCGCTGCCCGCTCCTGCAGTCGACAAGCCCCACACGGCCCCCGTCACGCCCGTCAAGCCCACGCGCCGCGGCCGCTCCTAGGTAAGCGGCTGCGGAAAACCCTGTCTCCGAGAGTGGCTGGGATAGGCGTCTTTTAGAACCGTTGCTCGCTATGGCGAGTCAGCACATAGGAGCTTCCAGCCCAGGTCGCCTCGAGCCCTGCGCTCGAGCGACCCCACATTCCCGCCAAGCGAGCAACGACAGCCGCGCGTCAACGTCGATCGGGTACGCCGATACGTAGCTGATCGCGAAGCGATCTCGTAGCCGCCGGACATCTTCGGGCGATGCTGTTGCGGTGTCGCGCGGCGCTTGCGGTCGGACCTCGGGTCTGGGACTTTGTCGAAGCCTGCAGCCTGGTTCCTAAACATCTATTCTCATACTACCGGTGGTGTGACGAGATCGTGACACCACAACCGGTGACAGCCGGCCACGTGAGCGGTTAGCCTGCAGAAAGTCGAGTGGACATAACGCCGGTCACTCTTCAGGCGGCACTGTAGGGGCGATGCATCGGTCGACTCTCGACTATCGGCGCGGCTCGAGTATCAAACCGCCCTATGGCCTGTACCTCGACACGCAGGACAGCCAGCTCAATTGGATCGTGGTTAGCACGCGACTGTTGATGCTGCTCACACTCGTAATGGCGGTGGTTGTACTGGTCGTCGCCTTCGGGCCCTGGCTGACACCCACATAGCGGCCTCGCGAACTCGGCAGGCTGTCAGCGGCCAAAGACGCAACCCCTGGCCGAGCTTGGGCACTTCGGGCCGAGCTCTCCGCATCCGGGCTGGCTAGCTTCGCCTGCCGAATACAACTTCTTGAGCTAACGCCGTCCGCGGCCCATAGTCGCCCGCTCGGCGGCACCGCTGGGCCATTCTTGGAGGCATGCATTCAAAGCACCCCTCGAAGCCGCAGTCGGCGACCGATTCTGTGACGAGATCTGATCCTCGCGCGCTGGGGTATCTCAGTCGTTGATTGGTTCGTCGTCTCGCGCAGCCATTGGATTGCGCGGGCCAGGATCGCTCTCGATCGGCACAACGGCGCCCAGCGGCGCTCCGCCCATGAGCGCCTGCGCCACCACAACGTTCTTAGCGTGTGGTTTGTCGGCTAGGCCATCCTCGGCCAGCGGCGCTCCCTCGCCCTCCACCAGCGGCGATGCGGCTTCGACGTCGATCTCGAGCGCTGCGCGGTCGTCTTGGAGTGTTCGGTGCTGATCTCGTTTGTTTGCCATCGGTGTTGCAGTTCCTTTCGAACCGTGACCGTTGGGCAAAACGCGTGCCGGGCCTGCTACAACCCCGCAGCGCCCGCAGAGGCGACGCGCAAAGCGAGTGCCTTCACCAACGCCATCCTTCATGATTAGGGAAGACTTCTCGGCCGCGGCGCATCAATTCTTCGCCCTCGCAAGGCTGCTCATGAGCTACGAACCCCGCCATGGGGCGGTCGGGCTGGCGTTGTCGAGTGGCAGGTACGTGGACTATCGAGTCGGCTGGAACGTGATCGCCGACGGGCCCCACGAGCGGTTCACCTGGATCGACCCCACCGGCACCCAGCCGGGTCTAACCACCTACGAGCGGCCCACAACCGTGCCTGAGTCCGAGATCTACGCCAGCCAGAACACACGCCGTTCGACCGCACGGATGCCCACGCGTTCCTCAATCGTGCCCTCGCTGTCCTGGCGACAGAGCTGACCGACGATGCACAACGGACCGAGCTCTTTCGTATCCACCACCGGATCCTGCAGGTCTCCAAGCTCGCCGAGCCTAACTTCAATGCCTGGGCGCGGCAGGCGGCCGCGGAGATGGAGTAGCAACTTCGAACCGCCATGGCCGGTCCGCGACTCTCTTTGAAAGCGACGCTCGCGCCGGCGATCGACGCCGTCCGCCGTGCATCGGCCGCGATTTCAGCACCCCGCGCCAACGGTAACAAGGTTCTCGACCAGAGCGGGAGTTGTAACGCTCGCGCGTCGATCGAGACTAATCCATAAACCAGGAATACGGTGAACCCCATACTCGCGTCGGCGCGGTCCAGTGCCTTGCCCTCCTGCGTCGAGGAAGTGAGGCAAATTGTCGTGGTGTGGGCGACGTCTTCCAGCTAGGCAGGACTGATAGTGTGAAGACCAGATTTCG
>WNGB01002826.1_pt1 | contig 48851 bp, 57 predicted proteins | sample 5400681 | NCBI WGS metagenome assembly WNGB01 (sample SAMN13153367, study PRJNA577476) | soil metagenome | isolation source: 115 cm soil or saprolite under grassland replicate 2 | place: USA:California | collected 2016-06-15
CGTTTCATTTACGTTTGCTCCGTTTCCCCGACGAGCGCTCCACCAGATCCATCACCCACCCGATTGCGTCCTGGGCCACCGTGGTGTTGAGGCTATACCAGATTTGCTGCCCGTCCCGGCGGCTGCTGATCAACTCGGCGTCCTTGAGCACAGCGAAATGATGTGACATCGAAGGCTTCGACATATCAAAACGGGCGGCCAGCTCGCCGGCCGTCTTCTCTCCCCGGCTCAGCAGCCGCAAGATTTTCCGCCGGGTTGGGTCAGAGAGCGCTTTGAAAACGTTGTCCATGTGGTGTTTCAGTAATTCAATACGTTGGGGATATGGTCTGTGTTCAGTATTTGTCTAATTAGCCAACTGTCTAAGTATTATACTAGTCGGGGCTGTCGTCAAGTGTAGGCTGTGAAATTGGCTGTATCTCGTCCCATCGTTTTGTTAATCGAACTGGATCAGTTAGGAGAAATTCTCCGAGACTTTGTTCGCCATATTGATTGCTGTATCTTCACGACTGTTTCCTCAGGCACGTACAACAGTTCTCGCTCGACCGCATTGAACTTGTGCTTCAAAATTGGACCGAGATCGTCGTTGTAGCTGTCCGGACGAATAGCCGGCTTCATTATGCTTGACGTAACGCGTAAGAATGGCTTATGCTCGAGTTGTGATCCTCAGCTACCGGGACGGGCGTACGAGAGACTTTGCGACGGGAAAGCGAGTCAAGGCGTTCTTCGGTATTGAGCGGGCCGCGCGCCTGAAACTGGACCGACTTGAAGCAGCGACTTCAATATTGGATCTGGCTGCATTGCCCGGCAATCGGTTTGAAGCGCTGAAAGGAAAACGCAAAGGGCAGTACAGCATAAGGATCAACGACCAATGGCGGATTTGCTTTGAATGGTCCGACAAATCGTCAGGCCCGACTAACGTAGAAATTGCTGACTATCACTAAGCGGGAGAACTTTAATGTCAATAACAGCTATACATCCAGGCGAGCACCTGGCTGAAGAATTGGAAGCACTCGGAATGAGTGCGGCTGAGTTGGCGCGCCAGTTAAAAGTGCCAACCAACCGTATTACAGAGATTATCAATGGGCAGCGAGCGATCACTGGAGACACGGCTTTACGCTTCGGCCATTTCTTCGGTACCAGTCCGGAGTTTTGGCTGAATCTGCAAAGCCTGTACGAACTGCGTCTGGCCGAGCAGAAGGTAGGAAAATCAATCAGGATACTTCCCACGCTGAAGAAGCACGCGCCGGCTCATCCATAATCCTCATGCTTTTTTCCTCACATTCGCTCTCTCAACCGCCTTTGCACATCACGAGATAGTGGATAGACGAAGATCTGCTTGACAGCGCGTCCGTGGGCCTCATGGCTGTGGTCCATTCGACCTCGTCCACGTGTCTCCCCGAGATAGATCCAGTTGGCTGCCCGGTAACTGGTGCCGCGAAACTGCGAGTCGACCAGCGTCTCCAAAAGCAGCGGGCGATAACCGTAAACGAACTCCCAGTCCTCGGGTAGTTGCCGCGCGCACAAAGAGAGAATAGTGCTCGCGAGATAACGCACGCGAACCCAGGGTAGGATCAGAAACCTCGAGTTGTTTACCACGAGCTGAAGATTGCGCACACGCTCTTCGTTGGTCCAGCCGATCCAACGATCTCGTGCCGCCATCCTCCATGCCGGACTGGACCATAACATGCACGCCAGAATGCGGTCCGACTGCGAGCGTACGAAGTATCTGAGATTGGCGCCGACCGGCACTCTGTACCTCAGATAGTGGTAGCGTTCGATTAACTCGTTCCATAAGGTGCTCTCTGAGCCACGAACAACCGACAAAGACAGCGGAGCGAATTGGCTCACGTTGCCATTGAGCGGCTCTTGCCCTTCGCCGTTCGCTGTGTAGGTCACTACGCGCGGGCCGCGCGGCCCAGTCTGTCTTAATGTCGGCAGACTCAAACCGTCCTGAGCGCTCAACTTCTCCAGGAACAACCGGCACTCGTGATTCTTCAAACGGCCATTCGGTCGCTTCCATTCCAGTAGTTCGCAGATTGTGCGCGCCATCTCCGTGAGACTGAGACCGCGGAAATCAGCTACCACTTCGCGGACTAGTTTGATCTCCGCTGCTGAAAAGCGCCGGCCAACAAAAGCTACTGGAACAGTCTTGCCCTTTTGAACCATTACGACTCAACCGATGCAGAGCGACTGTCGTGTTTGGAGTGTTGAAAAGAAGGTGGAGAGAGCCTTGGTCTGGTCCTGCCGCTCTGATAGTCCTGTTGATAAACGCGGCGACACTTGCCACAACGATATTGTTGAGTCCCGTGAGCTGAGAGTCCGCCTTTGAATTGCCGCTTGGTCGCGTGGCAGTGAGGGCAAAAGCCGAGATATTCCTTTCTCTTAATCAGTCCCGCGCGCCGCGCTCGCGTGCAGACGCCTGGTGAAATGAACGGCCGCAGTGCTTCCGTCGCAGGCTGATCGCCTCCATTGCGCACGTAGTTGACGATCGAAATGATCTCTTCATCTGAGACCTTGTGCGCGCTCTTGTTTAGATGTTCGCGCACAACTCGCAGGTACCAAAACGGCAAGTCTTTCTTGTGGTCGCCGATTAGGAAGTGGCTGGCGAGATTGTTGGCCTGGCAAAACTCTACGAAGTTAGCGGGCCAGTTTCGGAGCAGGCGATTAACCGCCTGCAACAAGCTGCGTCGCTGAGGCATATTGAGGTGCTCAAAAATAACAGCCTTATCAGGCAGGTAATCAATCGGCAGATCAATCCAGTAGCTTCGATACAGCGCCGCTTTGAGCGGTTGGGCCATTCTGCCGTAGGTCAGACGACGCATTATCTGATGGAGCCCAGTGAAGAACAGGTGCGAGTAGATAACGCCGTTTTGTGGCATCTCAATCCAACCCCGCTGCAAAGCGGTTTGGAGCAAGACTGCGAACTCAAGTTCGGCGGAATCCACCGGTGTGCGATAGCGAGGCGCGGCAAACTTTCGTAGATCGGTTCTACACCTATAGCATTGCGTCAACCGCCAACGCGTGCCGGGTTCTTTGGCGGTTTGTCTTTCATAACAGACCGCCATACGGCAGCTCTGGCAACGATCAAGCAGCAGCGTACGATGTAGCGGGCACAGAACCACGAAGGCCAGCCGCCACTGACGCCGAAAGTATGGTTCCTTGTCTGCGGCTAAACACCACGGGCAGAACTGCAGACCGAAGGGTCGGTGCGGACTGATGTTCAAATAGCGCGGTAGCGCCCAAGGCAAGTGACACTTACGTGGTTTGTCAAAGAGCCAGCCTTCGTACGAAGCCATCGTGGCAGCAAACACTCTAGCGGGCGGCGTCCCGGTCTTGATGGACAGTGTCTCAAACATCTCTGGATCGTTCCAGAGGTCTACATCGCGAGCTACCAGGATGCGTCCTGGCCAGACCTGTGAAGTAAATGTGGCCACAGTTTGCCCGTGGGCCAATGCCAGCCGCGCGAGCCAGGAGGACAGCAGCTCGTCTTCCTGCGGCTTCAGATGGACGGGCCACAGCGTGCGGGTGAAACTGGTTTCCTCAGTTTCGATCATATCGCCGCCGGCGCATCGGCCCGCCACTTCCGGTCAGATGGCGGCGTGAATTGAATCTCTTCGAGCAGCCGGAGATCGATGTGCTCTTTACCTGAAGCGATCGCCTTCACCGCTGCTTTGGTAAGAATCGCCGAGACTTCCCCGATCAATCCTTCGCTCAGAGAGAGAATCTTAAGAGCCAGCGTTGGCCGAGTGAGGTTCGACGGTCTATTCAATGGCAGCATGCATTCAAAGCTGGCCAGTAGCTGCAAGTAAGGATCAGCCTCAGGCTTGAGGCGGTCGCCGACGGTCCATCGCGGCAAGAAGACCGGCTCGAAACGGTTGGCTAGCTGCGGATCGGTTTGGATCGCATTGAAGGCTTCTCTGGTGCCGACTCCCACGATCGGAATCTGCAGTTCGTTGCTCAGGTGCTTAATCGTATTGAGGAAGTTGTGCTGTTGCAGCAGACTGCCGGCCAGGACATGGTGAATCTCGTCAATGATAAGCAAACGCAGGCCGACTCGGCGTAGAACTGTGATGACTTGAAATTGCTTCCTGCCGGGCGAGTCGTTGTGCCTGAAAGGGCAGGCGACTTTCTCCATAATGGTGTCGTAGAGCCGGCCTTCGGACGGCGTCGGCGGGGCTTGGACAATCAAGACCGGCAACTCAATCGCTTCGCCGTCCGGGTTATCATGCGCCGGATGGAGCTGCCGGAATCGATTGATGATCATGGTCTTACCATTGTTAGTTTCACCCACCAGAAGCAACCCAGGCATGCGGTGCGTTCGCGGATAAGTTAGGAGGTCTTCAAGTCGATCCAGAACGCGCTTGGCTGTGGGATAGCCGATCCAGCGAGGACTGCGCGCCCGTTTGATGCGTTGTTCATCACTCAGCTCAAGCGCGGTTCTGACTGCGGGACTCAAATGATCGTTGTTCACAAGTTCACCTCCGAAGCTTGCGAGTGGTTAAAGTTCTTCCAACTCATCAAACGGCTGTACGATTGGAAGAATCTCGTCTCTAACACTCCGCTCTCTTTCACTGAGGGCATTCTCATTCTTCGTTTTCGGCTGATAAATCTGTTGGTTGTGTCGTCGCTGCTGGTCCTTTCGACGAACGTGCTTGGTCTCTTTTCTGGCGTGCTCTTCAATGGATCGCATCTGTTCATAAGATCGAAAGATCAGCTCTTCGTCAATCTCTTTGACCCCTTGCTTTTCGAGCGTTCGCCTAGCTTCGCGGAACTCCCAGATGCTCATTGGTGAACGGGCGGTGTCACGGTAAGGAATGCGGAAATAATCTTTCACGTCCGGGTCATAGAAATAGAGCGTGCTGATGTCGCGCGGGTCTCGCCTGAAGGTGAACTTGCGCTTCTTGCGCGTCTGGCCCGGTTCCTTTGCGTTGACGAAGCGACGCAGCACATCGCTGTAATAGTGGACCTCGTCCACAACCACGCCGTAGGACTGGACCGAGCGTTCAAAGAACGGCATCAGATCCAATCGCAATCGGTCTTCATCAACAATGCGTCGTGGCAGGCCGCGCCCAAGCGTCTCATTCGTTCCCAGAATCCCTTTCTCATACTGTTGAATGGGAGAGGTCATTAGACTGCAATGCTCGCGTTGGTGATAAACGCCGGTAATGTAAGTGACAATCCACTTCTCGAACTCAGCCATAGTCATTACCGCCTGACCTTCCGAGTCATACTCACCGCGTTTGGTCGGGGAAGAAAAAGTAGTGCCGGGCAGCGAATGGATCTCTTCGTTGAAAGTGCCCAGCAATCTTTCAATGTGGGCGCCGTAGTGCGGCGTCTTCACCGGACGCCATTCAAGATCGATGCTGTATTCCTTACAAGCGCGCTGCAGCATGTTCCCGCGAAACTCTCTGCCATTATCAGCGTGGATGCGTTGCATCACGCCCCAGCAAGGCCAACTGGTCGAATGGCCCAACCTGGCCAGCCACTGCTCCTTTGGCAGGATCGCATGCGCGATGCACAGACCAACCGACATACTGTTCGGTGGGTCCAGAGAGATGTAAATGCCGACCACCATCCGGCTGAAGACATCGATCGCCAGAGTTACCCACGGCCGACCGATACACAGTCGATGAATGTCGTCGACCAACATGATGTCGAACTTCGTGTGATCGATCTGAACCACAGCCAGCGGCCAGTCGGCTCCTGGGAAATGACCGAGAAAGGCAGCGTGCTTTTCATTGGCAACTTTAGCGCTCAACCGTTTCTTGTCCCTTTCCTCTTCCGAGACAGCAAGAATGCGATTGCGAACGGTAAGGTAATGAGGCGGTTTGAGGTCCGCGTTTGCGAAGCTTCTTTTTATCTCATCATTCGTCTTCTTGATGGAGCGCTTTTGCCGGTTCAAGTAAACCTCTTTCACCAAACTACCGACGATCGCTTCTACTTCCGGCGCCAGCCGGCTCTGTCCCTTGCCGCCGTTGGGCTTTGTAGGAGTGAGATCAGAAACCCTGCCGCTTTGCTCGTAAAGCGCAATCTTGCGATAAACCGTTGCCGGATGTACGCCGGCTTCCTGGGCCACAGCTCTAACCATCTCGTCAGTTCGTCGCCCCGTGAGCAAAGGATGAATCCTGCTGAACCACAGCTCCGCCGTGGTCCAATCTTTCTGCTCAATCAAAGCCAGGTCCTTGGTTGCTGTATTGTCCGGAACGGAGAGTTGTATCGGCGGGGCAATGTCGCAGAGCTTCAACTCGAGGCTTCTGCCTGTTTCCAGATCTTTGGCCAGAAGGGCTTCAAGACTCAGAATGTGGGTAATAACGTAGCGCCTGCCACCGCATCCGATGGCTCCTCCCGGCGCTAACCCTAGCAGTTGATTCATCGTGCTCGCGCCTCTCTTTGGATCGTCTCAACCAGATCGGAATACTCATCGTTAACCGTTGCTCCAGGTCCGCTCCGATGCGGCCGTTCGCTATCAGTTGCCACAGCGTTGGGAGCAAAGTTGCTTTCTGCGTTGCATCGTTGGATAGAAAAGTAAGCAAGCTTGCGGGAGTGGCCAGGTCCATGCCTGTCATGGCCTCAAGCAATAATCTGGTCCGCACCCCCTCGACCGGATGCTTTCTGAACTCGAGTAGGAAAGTGATGTTCGTGAGATATGACGTTCGCAGCTCTTGCTCAGTGACGACCGCGAAGTCCCAACTCCGTTCTCTTGCATAAGCCCTGGCCGCGCGAAACTTTGGCTTCAGTTCAGCCCAGTGCTGGAACAGATCGCGTCTGTACTTGACTTCCGCCAAAAGCGGTTGCCAGTCTTTTGTCATCGCAACGTCTTTTCGGTAGGAGATGAGCACGTCAGGTGTGTAGCGTCGCGGCTTACCGCTGCTGTCTGTGAAATCTATTGTTAGCGGCTGCTCGTCGTGCTCAAGAACATTCTTGTTGAAGAGGAGATGCTTGATGAAGTCGCGTTCCAAACTCGATTCATAAGCAGTGCTGCGCGCCGATTGATCATCGGCTACGAGGCCGGTAACGCTCCGATAGTTTGCCCGGATCTTCCTAACAGCCATCCGCTTCGGTTCCGATTAAGTGGTTGCGGCCTTTTGAGCCCACGCGGCTCTCATTCAGCTCCCGAAATCTGATCGGCCAGCGTTAACATACCCGAAGCTTGACCATTTGTCCAGCCAAATCCTTTTCACGCTTCCACCGCCGTCGCCGTCTAACTTCAAACGATCTTGTCGCTCCCGTACAAAACTAGTCGCATCCTCTTCTGTATGCAGTCGCATCCTCTTATGTGAAAAATCGCTATTTGTCCCCTCTCAGTCGCATCGTCTTCTAAAACTCACACGTCTCGGCTCGGCTTGAATGAAATTGAAGGAATAAAGCGGAGTCCGATGTGAGTGTCTTTTGGTCAGTCAGCTGCCATGGAGCAATTCATTTTCTTTTGAAGTGTTGGGACCTGTCCTTGAAGCTACTGCGATGTCTTTGGCAGGGCGATTTAATGAAGCGTGCGGATATTGCGTATTGCGTAGTTCTCAAACCATGGCAGGTAATATTCGAAATAGCGTAGTCATCCGGCCATCGGCGGTTAATATGTAGTCATGCGCTCTTTTTGAATCCTTGGAGGATTACCCATGTCGAACAAGAGAACAGCCACACGAGCGGCAAAAACCTGCCTCCGAGGCAGCCTTCTTATCGCCGTCCTCGTTTTGCCAATTGCAGTCAATGCGCAAGGACCCACACCCCAATTCCCCGGCGGTTCAAATGTGAGGCCTCCGATAACTAAGGCCGATTTACAGATCGTGAAGCGCGCGCGTGAGATACTTAACTCAGAAGCGAAATGGAATCGCGCCGATAACCGCATCTGTCCAGCGAAAGCAAAGACCGTCAGCTTGTATTGCGCGCTGCAAATGGCAACCGTTGAACTGGGCGGCAAAGCTGAACATCGTGGTGCGGCTCTCCAGGAAGCGAGGTTCGTCATCGATGAAATCGCCATAGACCGCAATTACGAACACCGGCTAATGAACTACAACAACGATACAACGACGACGTTCTCCGATATTCAGGAAGTGCTTCGCATTACAGAAAGTCTCATCACGTTGAGCCTGAAAGCGAACGGGATTAAGCAGTAGGCGCGCATGACAAGCGCTTGAAGCGGACTCGCAGGTGAGTAGCCATTGATAATTGCGCGTGCGAGCCGCTGAAGCGCAAGCTCGTCACATAAGATGGAGAACGAAAGCAAACAACTGAACGAGCAGGCTCAAGAGTTAATGCAGGAAGAGCTATGGGTTGACGCGATCAAATTAATCGAATCACAGCCATCTCTTCTTGAGCGGCATGCCGAACTTTCGTGGAATCTCGGATGGGCATATTTCAAGCTTGAGAACTGGAAGGCAGCGCAAGTGCATTTGTCTCGCGCTCGCGGTCTGAACCCGAAGTTAGCGGCAGCTTGGGGGCGCTCGGTGCAGCTCAGATGGAGGACGGTCTTCTGGATGAAGCCGAAAGCAATGTTAAAGAGGCTTTGCGGATACAGGACTCGTCAAATGCGCGAAGAACGTTAGCTCTAATTCTCATGCAGCGCGGAAAGTTGGGCGAAGCGGAGCAGATTCATCTCCGTGGTATAGACCTCAAGCCTGAATCTCCTGATCGTTGGGAATCATACGCATGCTTTCTCGAGGATGTCGGAAGGCAAGGTGAAGCGCAGGCCGCGTACAAGAAGGCCCGGTTATATCGCGGTAATTGATCTTATCGCCGCGCTGCCGTACAAACGCTTGCAGCTGATGGCGCGATAGCATGGTTCTCAAGTAATCCTTTTTCTTCGTGGCTTGAATGCCGATCGCGCGCCGCAGCTGAAGGCTCCTTTGCCGGCGATAATTTCGGCTCAATCATCAGCTTGCTTTTCATTCTGATTCTCAAACCCAAAACGGATTGCCGCTTCAAGCACATCAGTGTTTATATCTTTTAGAGTTTTGAACCTAATGCAATACCCGGTCACGTTCGCCTTGCCGAGTTCTTTTCCATAAACTTCGGCTAAGTATTTCTTATCTTCGATACCGAGGATATAGACAGAGATACCAGTTTTGTTGGCGCTCAAACCAATTTGATAAAACTCTCTGGTTGTTCCATCAGCATATATTATGGTGTCAAGTCCATATCCAATATTAGGATTAGAAACAGTTTTACCTTCGCTGTTCTTACCATTCAGGAACCATAACTTGCATGCTGGCATTACTTGCAGAATGATGTCGTGCAACGCTTGCATCTCACCGCGTTTTGGTTCAGGTTGGCTCGCAAGATACTCTTTGATTTGTTCTTGTACGTTCATATAAATATAAAATTTAGGGTTGCTTACTTATGGCTTGGCATCGAGAAAGTCGTTAATCATCGGAACGATCGTTGTCATGCGGTTTATCAGCGTGACGTGTGTTGTGTCAGGCAATATGGCCAATCTCGATGCTGAGCGCTTCCCCAGGTCGCCAGAGATCCCGCCGCCCTTCAGGCTGAACATTTCCGAAATGTGATCGAGCCGCACGCCGTCGGCATCGCCGTGGATGAAGAACATGGGCGCTTTGGTGGCCTTGAGTTTGTCGGCGCCGAAGTCGAACGGTCTCGAAGCCATCGCTTTGATGTGATTTACAAGATCGGCGAATTTGTCGGGCGTCGGGCTCAGCTTCTTGTATTCGATTTCGATGGGCGAGCCTTTGAACGCTTCGGGCGTCAGCTTCGGGAACGCGTCGAGCCCTTCCTTGACCAAGCCGTCCTGGCGGAACCGGGCTGAAATGCTTACAACCTTGCGAACCTTCTCCGGATGGCGGATCGCACACTGCATCGCGACGCCGCCGCCCAAGCTGTAACCGATGATGTCCGCGCTTGGGATCTTAAGGTAATCGAGCAGCGCAGCCACATCGTCGGCGAGGTTTTCATAGCTGGAATCGCGTTTGATGTCGGCCGTGCGCCCGTGGCCCTGCATTTCGACGGCGATCACTTTCCGCGTTTTGGAAAGCTCGCCGATCCAGTCCGTCGCTCCGTTACCCCATGGAGTTGTCCAGTTGTTGGTGATGGTCATGAACGCCCCGTGCAGCAACACTACGGGCTCGCCGCTCCCGTGAATTTCGTAATACATCTTGAGCCCATTAACCGGCGCGTAGCCCGTCGTCGGTTTCTGCTGCCCCGACACGATCCCCGACGGGAGCATTGTCATAAGCATCGAAACGAAAAAAGCTGTCGTCTTCATGTTTGGATTCCAATTCATTATTTTTATCATTGTTTTGTCTCCTTTGCCCGCAATAACTTCGCCAGCAGTTCTTCCAAATTTTTCAACTGCATCTTCGTTCCTTCAACGAAGCCCATTTCGACCATCCTCTCTAAGCGTTCCAGCGACTCGTTGTAAATAGAGATGCTGACCCTCGTCGTTCCGTCTTGCTCGCTGAAAGTCAGGTCCCAATCGGAACCCGGCAATTCAGGATTCTCATCTTTGTCGGCAAAGGCGTTAAAGAGCTTGAAATTGGTTTTTGGCGTAATGGAGGTATATTTCTGAACGGCCCAGCGCTCGTCACCTTCGGGGCTTACCATTGCATAAAATCTCCGTCCTCCGACCTTGAAGTCCATAACCTTTGTTCGTGACGTCCAGGGTTTAGGTGCCCACCACTGGTCAAGAAGTTCCGGTTTGGTATATGCGTCCCAAACCAATGAAAGGTTGTACGCAAATTCTTTGGTTATGGAGACCGTCTTCGTCTGTTTGTCGACAATAAAATCCATTTGCATGTTTATTTTTCGTCTTTCTGTTTTTTGATTGTCGCCAGTACGTCGTCAAGTTGACTGAATCGGGTCTCCCAGATCTTTCTGTACTGCTCTAACCATTTGTCGATCTCTTTCATTTTTTCGATCTCCAGTTGATAGTAAATTTCTCTGCCTTGATGTTCTTGTTTTACGAGTTCGCATTCGGTCAGTATTCTCAGGTGTTTGGATACTGCCTGCCGCGTCGTGTCAAAATGCTCGGCAAGTGCGTTTGGCGTCATTGCCTGCAAGGCAAGCAGAGCTATAATTGCTCGTCTTGTCGGGTCGGCGATGGCTTGGAAAACATCTCTTCTCATTTTTTGCCAGTCAGTTTATGAAACCGATTGGTTGCAAGTATATGCGCAACTGTTCGGTTTCGCAAGTTCTTTTTTTAGTTTTTTGAAAAGTCAAAAATTACGTAGGAATTTTCAGGCTTGGCGGGCGGTCGGCTCGAATGACTTGTTCGACGCAGCTTGGCTCTTAGAAGCCGACGTAGGGTTCCTTCATCTAGGCTACGATGACTTTAGCGGAGCAAATTTTAGCGGCGGGAGTGTAATTTTTATCGTTGATAACAGAGTGCCGCGCATAAACTCCAACATTACGTCCTTAATCTTCAGGGACGAAAGGAACAAAGGATCGCTGTGCCACGCCCCTTCGATAATAAGGTGCTTACTGTTGCGAAAGCCTTTTCGGACTTCTTCCGCGCTACTGACGGGCGTTCGTCCGTCCAATGTGCCGCTAATGAATAAAACCGGAATGTTTGATTTGACTGGCGCGCGGAAACTTCTGCCAAGATCGGGATTACCCCATGAGTTACAGACGTCTGGAAACACAATGTCGGCGGCATTCTCTAAAAGCGTTTCTCTCGCTTCACGCTGGATTCTTCACGTCGCTCAACTGACGCACCTGACGAGCAATCCGTCATAAACGCCATCGCCGAGCCTATACTCGATCTTGATAAGTTCAGCCATTGTGGTGCGATCTCTGAAAAATCACCTTTCGATGCGGCAAGGTAGAGCCGGGGAAAGGCAACGATAGCATCCGTCCCGATAGCTGAAGCTGTCAGGAGTTGCATCACATATTTATTGATGGTGACTTTAACTGTCTGTTTGGTTCTCGGGTCTGTTGCCTCAACCGTAACCGGCTCTTTCTCCAAATGGTCAAGAACTGTCCGCATCAAGCCGAGGAAATCTGGAATCTGTTTATTGAGATTTGGGTCTGCTTGTACGAGTAGAGCAATGTCAACGAGATGTTGCTGCACCTCGCGCGGCGGTTTCAGCATACTGTCTAAGCCTTCAACTCCGGCGAGGATGGCTCGGTCGATGTTTGGTCCGTGCCTTTTGATTGTCGCCAAAGCGAGAGTCGTACCGAAGCTGATACCCCAGAGGCTTACTTTCTTCGCACCAAGTGCTTTTCGTAACGCTTCGATATCGTGGGCACTTTCATTCGTAGCCCGATAGATCAACTCCCTGACCGCGCCAAGTCTCGGCGCAGGAGCGCGAACGCTCTCTCGTAACTCTAATAGCCTCTTCGCGGGTTAGCGATTTATCAAGCGGTAGGTCGTAGGACTCACGACAGACAAGATTTGGTTTTGACTGTCCGACGCCGCGTTGGTCAAGCGCAATCACATCGCCGAACTCGCGCATCGCCATGAACAAGGGGAACCGGCTGCCTCTAGCCGAAGCAATGCCAGAGCCGCCCGGGCCACCTGCCAGATAAATGATCGGTGAACCCCGGATTAGGTGCGGTACTTTTGAATCTAACAAACGCAAGTTCAATAAGCCGGCTTCGCGGATCATTACGGTTTTCCGGCACAAACAATCGCCCAAATTCGGCATCAACCTTCTCTTTCTTCGAGTTCTCGAAAACGTATGACTCGATTTTCAAGTCGCCCGCTTTTTCCTGCGCCGGACAAACCCCAAACGGCACCAGGACAATCACGGCCGCGAACAAAAGTTTTACGCCGTTAAGAAAGTTCACTTTTCTTATGCTCCAAAGTTTTGGAATTACATACGAGGGGAATACACCGCACGCATCACTTTTATGACAAACAATTTCGCGTTCCTAAGCCGTCAAGAACATGAAGCATCGAAACATCTTAAGTAGCTATCAAAAGTGCTCGATAATACTCAGAGAAGCAGTCTTATGCATCACCTAGCTGAAGAGGCTGGTGATTCAGTAGTCCACTTAATTAGAACAGCAAGCATTAACCATTACGCCTCTCCCCTCGGGAACCAGCGCGGGCGCTGAGTTTCGGCGAGTCGGTCCTGCGCATTGCGACAGAGAGGATAAATGTAGAGTACGCTTGACCGCGCCCGTGAGCCTCGTGGTGCTGGTCCATCCGGCAAAGTGCGCGTGTCGCCTAAATAGGCCACCGTCGCTTTCAAACTTCAATCGATCCTGTCGGTCCTGTACAAAACCTGTGAAAAAATGCTGATTTGGCCCCTCTCAGTCGCATCCTAAAAACTCACACTCTGTGAGTTCTAGAAGTTGATGCGAATATACAAAAGAAATGTGCTCGAGCACATTTCTTTTGTTATGTGGCGTTTTTGGTTATGTGGCGCTCAGCTTCTCTCCTCAGCGCGCGCGCGGATACGGCCTGCCCGAACGCCACATAACCTCAAGGCTCAAAGCGTTCGCAAGAATGTCATTAGGCCTTTGTCTTTGCCCCACGGCTTGATGCGTTTGGTCTCCTTGATTTCGCAATTGGCCAATGCTTTAGCCTTCATCAACTCGGTTTCCGCCGAGAAGACGCCACGAAGCTTGCGCGAAGGCGGAGGCGGTTGCATTACTTTGCTGTGAAGCGCTGGAGTTAGATGGCGCCGATTACGCTCGGGGATACATTCAAAATTGGATGTACCAAGGCATAGGCTTTGATGCGAATCCGATTCCTGAGAAGAGCGCGCAAAAGATCTTCCGCGCGGCTGATCAAATCCTTCGCGCCGGATGCCGATCCAATGAGAGATCAGCCGAATACGCGAACTGAGAATGCGCCCGCGAAAAACGGTCAGGGGACCGGACAATGCTCCCCTGACCAATCTTCGCTTTTCTGGCGCCGCGCTTCAGCGAGAGCTTCCGTGCAATCAGCAACGGCCCGATCAACTTAACGGCCATGGCTTATGCAAAGAACGATCCGGCTTGCTGTCCTACGTTGAAGGGAAAGCCTTGGTAAAAGCTGGCGCTCGAAAAGTTAATTCCGGTGAAGTCGCGGAGGCAGCAGACGCCGGCGCGCGTGCTTACGTGATCCACTGGTTCGTTAGCCGAACCGCACGCCATTTACCGTCGACCTTCTCAAGCACGACCGTGGCGCCTGAATAACCGATCGTGACGTGGGCATTTGCTTTGGTCCGCTCGGCATTGACGAATTCGATTTGGGTCACCTGCGGATACGTCTCGAGTTCCCAGCCGCCCCAGTGGCCGGGTCTCGCCTCGAAGAACCGCCCGAATAGCGAAAGGATTTGCATCGAATCGCCGACTGGCTGATTAGGCGTCTCCATGATTTGGGTCGGCGCGCGGCACTTCGTTCCGCCGATCGTTGGCAACAGCCGCGCCAGGAGCGATAGCTCATCGGACTTGAGTAACAGCACGTGATCGAGATCAGGGAACCTCTGATACACGGTGTGCCGACCAACTTGGCCATCCGAAGTCTTCACTTGGACATCGGCGCGGAGCACGATGAAGCGAGGCAGCGCCGCCGGAAAGTTGAAGGCATTCCAACCGCTGCCGACGTAGATCGGCAAATCGCCGAGCGGCCGAAACACTACTTGCCGAATCTCCGCGACGTCAGCGTCGATACCCGATATGGGCGGTTGCCGGTTGAGATCGCGCCGAGTTGTTACCCACGAGTCCAGTGTCTTCCCCATTAGTGCTTCGGCTTCGCTTGACTGTCCTTGTGTCAGCTTCAGCGCAGCTTTTGCCAGTGCAGCAGTCGCGACGAAGGAATCAAACGGCTCGTTGTTGATTCGGTCCAAAGCAGCTAGTGCTTTCGCCGGGTCATAGTGCGCGCCTTCCACGGCAGCCAGATCAAGGGCTGACTCGAGTTGCGCGCGATGGAGTAGTGACCGCGCCTCAGTCAGCGCTGGCGGTCCGGGTTCCTGCTTGAGGAACGTAGTCAGCGTATTAATCGCTTCGGTGAATTGGTTCTGATCGAGCTGCCAGCGTCCGCGCGCCAGCAGCCGGCCGCCGGATTGACGGAGATCATGATCGAGAGTGGCTACCCGCGCCGCCAGATCGTCGCGAGTGACGCGTAGCGTGTCAACAACCGGCCCGGTGGTCACGCCCGACCGCGGCGCCTGAGACGAACGGATCGAATACTCGAATCCGTAGTCTGCGTCCCAACTATTCAGTGCAGTATTGGCGGCAGACAGGGAATCGTCGAATCGGTCTTGCGCATCGAGCGTGCGCGAGGCAAATGCTCCGCCGAGCACGCGGGCGTACGCGTCATTAGCGAAGGAGGTGGCGGCCTGCTCGTAAGCAACGGAGGCTTTCGGCCAATCTTTCATCTGTTCGTAGCACTCGCCGATGCGAAGCGCAGCGATCGTCGCCCATGAACTCGACGGATACCGCGAGACAAATTGCTGATACTCCGGGAGCGCACGAGCGTAGTCACGTCGGTAGTAGTCAAACGCAGCCGCGAATGCGAGCGCGTGACGAGATGCATCGCCGCGATTGGCAGACGCGAGAGCGTCCAGCGAAGCACGTGCTTTGGCCGCCATCGACGACCGATCGGCTTCGGGCCCTGCAGACGATTGGCGCGCATAATACTGCGCGCGGAACAGTTGCACAGAACCGGGATCTGACGCCGTCTTTTCAATATCGTTGAGGAACCGTTCGATGCCTCCGACCCGGTCGCCCTGCAACTGGAACAGACTGTCCATCTTGCTAGCGATAACGTAGCCGAGACTGTTATCGATCGATAGCAATGCGTTCGGCATTTGCAGATGCGTTCGTACGAAGTCGGCGTATGTGTCGATGGCCCTATCAATGTTCGCAGGTGAATATGCTGGTGGCGGCGTATCTGACACGAAGAAACCGACCAATAACTCCGGTGCCTTTTCCACCCATTCGCTCCGCGGGAACTTGCCACTCTCCAGTTCCTTGACGATGGCCGCTACGCGCAAGAGGCGCTCGGTCGGATCGGAGCCGCGTGGCTCGACTCCAGTGATCGCGACGTTGGTTTGGAATTGGAAGCCTTCCTGGAAGAGCGCCTTCGCGCCTGCGTTCGTGCCGGCATGGTCCTTGGCGAATTGATCGAGATCGGCGATCTCCTTCAACAATTCCCTTGGATTCGACATGAGCATGTCGACCTGGGTCAATAGCGCTGCCTGAGTGCCGTCATAGTCGCGCAGAAACTGCCTTAGTCGCTCGGGCCCGTTTTGGCTGCGAGCCCGGTCGAGGGACCCGTCCATCCGTAGCATCTCCCACGCCAGCCGAGCCGCGTCTTCACGTGGTAGCTGCGCGATGCGGGCACGCGCAGATTCGAGCAGTTGCCGGATCGTTTCCGCATACGAGCGGGTTCCATCCTGCTGGAAGCTGAATATGGTCTCGTTAAGCGCATGCAGTGCCGCGATCGTTTGCTGGGCACCGGCTGTTTGGAGTATTCGGCTCGGTACCAGCAACGCATCGTCACGCCGTTCAGCAGCGACTAGCCGCCTAAAGGTCTCGACCGATGTGGAGTTCTGCGCCAGCAGTCGTTTGCTCTCCTTGGCATCAGCAGCTCGGCGCAGGTACCACACAAGCGTTTGGTCGTATGAGGGAAAGTCGAGCCAGGGATCACGCCTGGACGACTGGCCGAAGAGCGACGGCACACTGAGAACCGTAAGGAATAAAGCGCCAACGATCTGCATTCGCCTAGCGGTCAAGAAACCGATCCTTTGATATTCTGACACCGGTTGATGATACGCTTACGAGCGTAATTGGCAAGAACCTAAATGTCAGCACCACTAGCGACGGATTTAGAGTCCGGTGATTCGCAGCCTGGCTCCACGAAGGACTCAGCGGCCATTCCGGGTACGGCGCGCCAATTGAGCATCACGTAATCGATTCAATTCCTTAATCCGCGCACGCAACGTCCGCACATTGCAGAGCATTTTTTGGGGTTCAAAGCGTTCGCAAGAACGTCATTAGGCCTTTGTCTTTGCCCCACCGCTTGATGCGTTTGGTCTCCTTGACTTCGCAATTGGCCAATGCTTTAGCCTTCATCTCCAGGTCGGTTTCCGCATAAATGTTGGTTGTGTTGATCGAGACGTGACCCAGCCAGGCGCGAATGGTGTTGATGTCTACTCCAGATCGCAGAAGGTGAGTGGCCGTCGTGTGGCTCCTATGCCGAGCTCGGCATAGTGCAGAGCATTTTTAGGTCGGCGGCGCGGCAGCAGTAGCTGAGATGAATGGAGGTGTTTCGGGCTGCCGCGCCGGTGAGCTAAAAATGGATTGGACTAAACCGCGGTGCTATGGGGATTGAATGGGTGATAGTGCTGTTGGGAAAAGAGAGGCGCAGCCTGAAGCAGGAACCCGATCCGATATTGATCGTAGCTGCGGGTCGGTTCTGGGCATTGATAAAGTGCGGATGAATGAGTGCGCCATGGTAGTGGGCCTGCTTGTAGGGCAATGTGGCAACAGTTCTCCCCTGTGCTTGAAGGTGCCAAGCGCGGCGGCGAATCGAGTTCCAGTTGAGGTAGTGATGAGCTCATGAGGTGTCAATGACCGCTGGGAGTCGGGAGCCAGCAAGGAGAAGTTCGAGGAGCATCATGCGACCTTGGTGGCAGAGGGGGCATTCCCGCAGAGAAGAACCCGTGAGTTGCTCGTAGCGGTCGCGATAGTCCGGCGCTGGTTGCGCTTGGCCAGGAGTTTCCGCTGGCGCTGGCATACCCAATAGTTGACGGCATTGGGCCAGCTTCTGTTGCCGGTAACGATTGCTGAGGAAGCCGTAGTAGCGAATGCGTTGGAAGCCATCGGGCAGTACATGGAGTAAGAAGCGGCGGATGAACTCCGCCGCCGAGAGGGTCATGGTTTTCTGTTGATTATTGTCCCGGTAGTCCTTCCAACTGAAGCTCACTTGCCCGTTGTCGATATCGAGCAAACGATTATTAGAGATGGCCACTCGGTGGGTGTAGCGACCAACGTAGTCGAGCACCTGTTGGGGACCAGCGAAGGGGCGCTTGGCATAGACGTACCATTCGGCGTTGCGCACAGGGGCCAGATAACGGGAGAAGGCGTGCTCCTGTTGCAGCTTCTGAAGCGCGGAAAAGAATTGCAGTTGGCCAGAGTTGAAGGCTGCTTGTAAGTGCTCTAAGAATAAGCGGCGGAACAAACGGGAGAGGACGTGGACAGATAAGAAGAAGCCGTTGCGGCAAGCAATCCAGCGGCGGCCATCAGGCGAGATTCCGCCACCAGGAATGACGCAATGCAGATGAGGATGATGCGTCAGGGTTTGACCCCAGGTGTGCAGCACGGCAAAGAAGCCGAGCTCGGCACCCAGATGTTTGGGATCGGCGGCGATGGTCCGCAGCGTCTCAGCCGTGGCCCGGAAGAGGATGCCATACACCACTCTTTTGTTCTGGTAAGCGATGGCGGCAATCTCTTCCGGGAGGGTGAAGACGACGTGAAAGTACTGGGTCTCGAGGAGCTCAGCAAGACGGTCCTGAAGCCAGTCAGCGCGAGCTAGCGATTGGCATTTATTACAGTGTCGATTGCGACAACTGTTGTAGCAGATGCGCTGGTGGCCACAAGCATCGCACTGTTCGACATGACCGCCGAGGGCGGCGGTGCGGCACACTTCGACAGCAGTCATGACGCGGCGCTGGGCCATCGACAACGACGCGTCATGCGTTTGACGAAAGGCTGCGCCATAGCGGCGGAAAACATCCGCCACTGCCAGCTTCGGGCGTTCCATTGGCCGCTAATCAGTACGCGGCAGCAAGTCGAGTGGGCTGGTGGTGGCGCACACCTTGTTGGTGGCGATGCGCAGGTAGCGAGCGGTCGTTGTCAGGCTGCGATGGCCGAGCAGCAGTTGGATTTTCCGGACGTCGGTACCAGACTCCAGCAGATGCACAGCGAAGGCATGGCGCAAAGAATGAGGTGTGATCGGTTTGGGAATGCCAGAAAGACGTTGGGCTTTCTGACAGGCTTGTTCGACGGCGTCCTTGCTGATATGCCGGCCCGGAAAATCGCCGGGAAAGAGCCAGTGCTTGGGCCTTTCCCGGCGCCACCAAGCGCGCAAGATGTCCAGCAGTCTTGGGGAGAGCATTGTGTAACGATCCTTCTGACCCTTACCTTGCTCGACACGCAGGACCATCCTGGCGCTGTCAATGGCTGGGGCGGTGAGCCGAATTGCTTCTGAGATGCGTAGCCCAGCGGCGTAGCAACAACTGAGGATCGCGCGATGCTTAACGCTGGCGATGCAGTCGAGAAACTGCAGCACTTCTTCAGGACTGAGGATCACGGGCAGGGTCTGGGGCTTTTTCGGAGCGGGGATGATGTCGTCGAAACGCCAGTCTTTCTGGAGCGTTACCTTGTAAAGGAAACGCAGCGCCGAAATGGCGATGAGGATGGAACTCGTGGCCAGCTTTCTTTCGTTGGTCAAATAGAGCTGGTAAGCCCGAATTTCTTCGGGTCCCAACAGATCAGGTGACTTCTTGAAGTAGCGTGCAAACTGCCGGACCTGTTGCTTGTAAGAGGTTTGGGTGTGGACCGAGAGATTCCGAATCTGCATGTCTTCGGTCAAGCGTTGTCTCAGTGATGTCATTGGTTTTGCTCCTTCGCGAAATGGAATTTGCTGCAAGCAGCCACTTCAGAGTTTCGCAAGGGAACAAGAAAAGGAAGGAAGATTCAGTTAGAACAGCTACCTCCCAAATGAAGTCGTGTTATTGCTTTACTTTTACCGCGTAGCGGTTTAGTCCAATAGAGACTATTCCGAGTTCAGGACTATGCCGAGTGAAATTTGAGAGGATCGACGAGGCGCTTTTCGAGTCAGGTTGCACCGACGATTTACCAACTCAACTACTCGGCATAGTCTTCTCCTCCTATAAGCTTCTGAGGAATACCAGAAGTTGATCATCAGGCTGATAACGCCCAGGCTTGCCATCCGGCGGTATCGTCTTGGCCAAGGCTTGCTCCTTCAACGCGAGGTTCGCATCCAGGTAGATCTGGGTAGTCTCGACTGATTCATGCCCAAGCCAAAGTGCGATCACCGAGCGGTCCACGCCGGCCTGCAGCAACTCCATCGCAGCCGTGTGGCGAAGTACATGCGGCGTAACTCGCTTTTGCCGTAACGACGGGCAACGATCGCAGGCAGTTGCGGTGTGCTTAGCGAGGATGAATTGCACGCCGTCAGTACTTAGGCGACCGCCACGGGCATTGGGAAACAGCATTTGTGTTTCGCCTCGCGCCGGCTCTCGCAGCCAAGCTTTCAAGACTGTTACTGTCTGTTTTGTTAACGGCGTGCAGCGTTCCTTGCGTCCCTTGCCGACCACCCGTATATGGGCGCCTGTAGTCAGCGACACATCTCCTTGCTGCAGTCCCGTCATCTCGGACACGCGTAGGCCTGTTTGCACGGCAACTAGAAGGAAAGCATGGTCGCGGCGACCGGACCAGGTGCGCTGATCTGGAGCGTCAAGCAACGCGTCAACTTCCGGTCGCCTGAGGAAGTGGACCAAAGCGCGCGTGTGCCGCTTGCCAGGAATGGCGAGCACACGTTGGATCTGGGCCGATTGGGCCGGGGCCTCAAGCGCCGCGTATTGAAAGAAGGAGCGGATTGCCGTGAGCCGAAGATTACGACTGCGAGGGGAGATGCCTCGTCTCTTCTCCATCTCCTCGAGGAAGGCCGCGATTAGCGGTGCGTCGAGTTCTCCGAGCGCCAAGCGCGAGGGTGGTTTCTTGAGGCGCTCCTGAGTAAACCGCAGTAGCAGGCGGAAGGTGTCACGGTAAGAGCCAATCGTGTGCGGACTGGCTTGACGCTGCCTCATCAGCCGCTTGGTGAAGAAACTTTCCAGCAGAACCGCAAGACTGGGAGTTGAGTTCATGAGGTCACCTCCCAGCGTTGCTCGAGGAGCTTGACGGCCAGCCCCATCAGTTCTGGGCAGGCGGTGAGATACCAGTAAGTGTCACTCACATGAACATGGCCCAGGTAAGTGGACAATACCGGTAAGCGGCGCTCGACATCTTCACCGGCGCGGTACCATTGAAGCAAAGTGTGTACAGCAAATCGATGCCGGAAATCATGCAGCCGAGGTCCGCTACTTGAGCATGGGCCGCGCAAGCCAACCTGCCGCGATAACGTGTAAAAGGTCCGGTGAACATCTCCACCATCCAAACGGGCGCCTCGTTTGGACACGAAGAAGTAGAGGGTTGGCCGTTTGCCAAGTAAACGGTCACGACGCGCCGCATAGTCGGAGAGCACCTGCTGTGTCGAAGCGTGCAGGGGTACCAAGCGAGACTTGCCAAACTTGGCGCCATGAATTGTCAAGAGGCCTTCGCTCAGGTCCACGTCATCCAGCTTCAGCCCGGTGGCTTCACTGATGCGTAGACCCGAGACTGCCAGCAATCCCAACAAACCGTGATAAGTCCAAGGTCGCAGATCATCCGACGCTGAGAGAGTGAGGGCGGCTTCCAGTAGCTGCCGAATCTCTTTGTCTGTATATAGATAGGGGCGTGCTCGCCGCGGATGATGTGGCAGCAAACCCGCTGGCGGAATCTCAGTTCGGAGGTCGAAGGCACTCCGATAGCGCGCGAAGCAGCGCACGTAGCTCAGTCTTCGAGCCCACTCCGCCGGCTGCACCGAAGATGGTTGCTGGGCCCACTCGAGGGCCAGGAGCGTGGTAGTGTAGCCAACTTCATGCTGTTCCATGAATGAGACAAAGTCCAAAAGCCCGATGCCTGCATCGTGCAGCTTAAACCCCAAACTCCGTCGTGTTGCAAGGTAGTCTTTAACAGCTTCTCGTAACGTGTTCATTGCGCACCTCCCGGCCAAGGCAAGGCCAATGTGCGTAACGAAGTGAGGTCCACCTTGGCATAGATCGCGGTGGTCTGAGGACTGCGATGGCGCAACAGTTCTCCGATCTCGGCCAAGGAAGCACCTCGACGTAGCATCTCGGTGGCCAGCGTATGGCGGAACTGATGCGCCCCCTTTCGCGGCGAATCAATCCCAGCTCGTGCCAGAGCATGCTTAACCACTGAACCGACTCCGCACTGGCTCTTGAAGCCGATAATAGGTGCTCGTCCGCGCAAGAATAGGGTTCTACTGGTCGAGCGTGGTCGCCCGTCTTGTAAGTAGGCAGTGACAGCTTCACCGACATCGACTGGTAATGGCATTTGGGACCAATGACCCCCTTTGCCGCGCACGCCGATGCAGCCTGCTTGCCAGTCGATGTCATCGAGCGTAAGAGACGCCACTTCGCCAGCCCGCAGACCCAGCCGGGCGAGTAATAACAAGATGGCGTAGTCCCGGCGGCCGAGGGCGGTCTGCCGGTTGCAATGAGCCAAAACCAGCTCGACTTGTTCAAGGGGAAGGGCCTTCGGGATCGATGCCATCGACCAGTTCGCGACCGTCGGAACAGAAGTAGTCAGAGCGGTGCTGTAGCCCTTGTATTGTGCGTATTGCAGAAATGAGCGCAGCGCCGTCGTCATGACTTGAGCTCGCTTGCGACTGAGACAAGCAGCTTGGCGCTGCACAAACCCGATGACATCCGCCGCACAGAGCAGAGCAAGGTCCACCTGCCTATCAGCGAAATGGTCGGTCAGAAGGAGGTTGATGAACCCCACATACGAGGTAACCGTCGTCGCGGCGAGGGTGCGTTCTTGTTCCAGGTAAAGGCCGAACTCATCTGCTAACTGTTGGGCTGGCGTTTTCACAATAGGGGCCACTTCTTCCAGCATGACTCCCTTTTGCTGAAGTAGATCTAACAGTCGCCGCAAAGCAGCCGCATCGTCGCTCCGGGGCCGGCGCCGACCCGCCCGCTATCGATATCTTAGGTAACGCTCGGCGTATTCTGCTGTGAGCTCATCTGCGATCACCCCTTGTTCCTTGAGCCAGCGACTGAAGTCAGCAACAAGCCGGAGCTGCAGGCGAGCTGAGTATCGTGCGTACCCCTGATCACCTAACTGCTGGGCGAAGGAATCCAGGTATATTCCCAACGGACCTTCGCGCAGACGCAATAGCGTGTTAGGACTCTTGAAGTATTGATCCATGTCTTTCTCCTTTCCTTGGCAGGATGTCATGGAAAGGAGCACTTAAACTATGCCGCGTAAAGTTACGCCATCCTTTGGTGCGAACGCGTGAAGACGGTCTTAGTCGGCATAGTCCTGAACTCGGAATAGTGTCTAATGGAATGAGGGCTAGCGCGCTTTGCAGTCAGTGCCGGCATTTTTGCCGACACTCTCTCGACGTAGCGCTCAACCATTATATGAATGCCGAACCTCGTGATTGGCCGACCGCAGCGATTGAGAAAGACGTGTTCATGAGGCGCTCTGCCGGCGGTGGCTGTTTGCGTCGCGCTTTGAAACGAGTAACGCAGATCATCTCACGTTCCCAGTCCAGGTCTTCCAGCTTTAGACATAGGAGTTCGGCAGAGCGAAGCCCGTAGACGGCTAAGAGCATCACGATGGCGCGGTCGCGGATGTCGGTCGACCTGTTACCCTCGGTGCCAGAAAGTAATCGCTGCACCTCCTGCCAAGATGGCCCTAGAGGCAACGTTTCGCTCTTGAAGATGCGCGGCAAGGCGATCGCCCGTGCCAATCCTTGGGTACACCAGCCGCGCGTTTCAGCGTACCGAAAGAATGCCCGCAGTGCGCTGAGTCTAGTTCTAATGGTGACCCGTGCCTGACTTTGCTGACCATCATTCTGAGCCAGAGCCTGATCCAGATCACTGACAGTGAGTTGACCAAGGGAGTCATGCCTTGCCCAAACAAAGCTCAGGAACTTTTCGACGTAAAAACATTCAATGCGAATCGTATTTGAAGACAGGCCCTTTTCTCGCTCCATGTAGTTGGCAAACTCCCTTACGAGGTGAGCGTAAGGGCTTGGCGGGAGCGCGGGTGCATCCAGGAGATCCAGGAAGCGGAGCCATCGTGTTGCAGCGCCGATGAAGCGCAGTCGCGCTTTGCGGAAATCTTTCGTCTTGCGTTGTGGGGGCTTAAGAGCAGCCCATCGATCAGCAGCCGCTTCGATTTGCTCCGAGCTAGTCTTGCCTTCTCCTGTCAAACCTATCTGCTCGATGATCATTAACTGTGCCTGGGCTAAACGTCGCAAGGAACTCTTGCGAGTTCCTTGCTCAGCGCAGTGAGAGAGGTAGCGAAGACGTTCCTCCGCAAGCGGTGCGGTCTTGTGACGCTTAAGATCGCGTGGACGATTGAATAGTTGATTGAACATAGTCGACCTCCAGAGTGGAATTGAAGAGCCGGCCGACTATAAAAGAAGGACACTTATGTGGCGTGAAAAACTGATGACCCCCTGATTCTGAAGCTAGAAGTCAGGCATGCGCCACATAACTGACTTGGCCACATATCAAAAGAGGATGCGAATGATTACAGAAGTGGATGCGAATGAGGCTAGGTACTGAACCCTGATGTGGAATTATTTAGGTTGGTGTCTTCACGAGTCTTGACGGCTTGGTTCTTCTCCGATTCCGTTGGCAATGGCGGAGGTGCTCCTTCAGGTGCAGGTGGTCTCATGACCGCAAGAAAATTGCGCTCCCAAAATCACGAGGAGCAGAGAGAAGAAGGCATTCAGTATGAACTCCGGCGCGGAGCCGCAGGCGGAATTGTACCGCTCTCGCGAGGCAGCACAGATCGGCTCGGCGTCCGGTGCAGCGACTAGTTAGGCAATGAGATTGATAGGGACTGCCGCTCGAGCCGCTTTTAGATTACGGCGGCACTTGGCCGTTCAGCGGATGGTAGAGAATCCGAGCGTGTTGCATTCGATCGAATTTGTGCGCGCCACGTGACTTGTCGGGGATGATCCGGCCACTGAAGCTCTGATCTCATTGATTCCCACATCTTGCGATGTAGCTCATCGCGTGGCCGGTGTGGCGACACCTTTGATGAGCAGCCACAGCGCGAGCACGACTTGGAATACGAGGGCCGGCAGCCACTGGTAGTATCCGGTCAGCGGCCCTGTGGGGAAACCGGCGAGCTGCAGGGGCAGTACAACCGCGAGCAGGCCCGACGCGAACACGCCCAGCCATGCGATTGAAACGGGCACCATCCGCCCGCGCAGGAGGAGATAGGAAAAGATCGTACTCCCCACGGCAAAGAAGATCGAACCGATGGGGACGCTCGGGCCCGGCATGAGCAGAAAGGCGCGCAGGGCGTTCGTCGTAGGGATGTCCGGGGCACCCGCCCCGACCCCCGCCTTCGCCAGCCACAGCAATCCTAGGTGGCTCCGGATGTTGAGCGAACCGAGCACGCCTTCAACAACGCGACAGACCAGAGCCAGCATTGCAAGCTCGTGATCCTGGACGCGCGTGATCGCGTACAGCGTCACGGCCAGCACGAGGGCCGAGAAGCATTCGAGCAGCGTAATGAGGATCGCCAGGCGCACGTTCGTCGCGTACTCGCCGATGCGCGCGAGTTTTGCGGCATCACCGTCGACGCCGGTCGCCTGGTGCATCAGCAGCTCGAGGCAGATACCGATCGCTGCGTAGAAGAGGTACGTGAATCCGGCGATTCTTGCGTTCGTGGTGCGTGTCATGTCAACCTCCCCGCTCTCGTGGCTGCCAACGCCAATGTCATTTCGGTGCCGATGTGAGTGAGCGTCAGTTTCATGATGTTCGCCCCGGCTGGTTCACTCAGCCCGTGCCCGCGAGGCCGGAAATCCCAGTGAGCTAACGCTCGAACCGCCGCGCGAAGGCCATCGACTGGACGACATGGTTAGACAGCGCCCGCCTGTGCTGACCCGCTGACTCGATCGGGCGCCGCTCCGGGAGGTGGCAGTCCCTTCAGGACGAGCCAAAAGCCCATGGTCAGTTCGAAGAAGAAGATCGGAGCTCCATAAATCCCAACCCCAACGACCTTCGCAAGCTCAGGAAAAATGATGAACGAGAATGCGCTGGCTCCCATCAGCAAAGACGCAAACATTCCCCATGCCGCCAATGCTCTTGGGATATAACTCGACTTGAACCACAAATAACAAAACAGCGTGCTTCGAAGTCCAGCAAACACCAAGCCCACGCCATATCCGGCGCCATGTGCGCTGATCGATAGCCTCGCCAATGCTTGCAATCGATCTGGCTCAAATACTCGCAAGTAATCGGCGCCGCCGCTCAATAGTCGCAGAGCCTCGAAGTCATTGAGCAGGGTGACAACCAGAATCGCGGTCTCGATCAACCCCCAGAACGCCGCAAGCAAGGCCAGGTTCCGATTGACTGGCTTGAGTACCACGTAAAGAGCTGTGATTAATACTATATCGATCGCGAAGACGGTGAGGTTGCTGGCGGTGCCGAGACGAAAGAGTCTCTCGTGCGCCATGATATTACGAGCGGTGTCCACCGCGTTGTTGTAGACAATTAGTCGGCCGAGTACATAGAACTCGGCGAAGATCGCCGGCGGCAGCGCAAACAGATAAGAGAATCCCACAACGGTTGCTGCTTTGCGTTGTGATTCGTCGATGGTGCCGATTTTCATTCCGCTTTCCCCACCGTCTCGGTGCCGCCGAACGCCCGGCATCACCCGCGCCCCAATTCAACGTACATGCGAGGCGCGCTGAAGGGGCGTCGGGTGCATGCCGTTGTTAGACATCGCGCGCCTGTTGGGCGACGGCTCACTTCTTATTAACCATAGCTTCAACCTCAGCGAGCATCTTTTGTAGTGTTTCCTTTGGCAAGTATCTGCCGCCCGAGATCACAGCCGCAATCTTTCGTGTGTTGTTGATGTCCGTGAGCGGATTTGCGTCGAGCAACACGAGGTCAGCCATTTTGCCTTTTTCGACCGTGCCGAGCGATTCCTCCATGTCGAAATACTTCGCCGGGTTGATGGTGGCGGTTCACAACGCCTCGGCGGGCGTCAGCCCGGCTTGGACGAGCAGGGCGAGTTCGTCGTGCAGGCTGAATCCGGGAAAGACATAAGGGTTGGCCGTGTCCGTGCCGGCGATGATCCGAACGCCTGCTCGGTTCATCATCCCGACCGCCTCAAGCTGCTTTTGAAAAACTCTCTTTGCCTGCGCGTTAAATTCTGGCATGTGCTCCTTCCAGCCGTAAGCGTCTTCCCAAAATTGCTGCTTCAGGAAGTCGGGGATGTATTTGATTCGCGGATCGCTGCGGAAGTCGGCGTCACCGCTAAACGCTACGGCCCGAAGCACGCAGAGCGTGGGACACATCCACGTCCCATCCTTGACGAAGCGGGCGAAGAGTGCCGCAGCTTTCTTCTCGTCAAAGCTATCGAGCGCCGCGGCCTGTTCGAGCATCGCCGTGTCTTGGCGAATACCCTCCGCGCGAAGTCGCGCCTCATTTTCTTTCCTCAGCTCTGCCTCCTTCACCGAGCACGCCACGAGCACTCCCATCAGATGCTCGATGCTCTTTTGTCCGGCGTCGGAGGCTTCGGCGGCGCTCACGAATTCGGGCACGTGTCCAGCGAAGACCATGTGTTGCCGCTTCGCCTCGTCAGCAATCGCGAAGTAGGCGTCGCGGGGAACCATGCTGTAAACCTTGACGAAGTCTGCCCCCATCTCCTTGACCTTCAGAACCGCTTTTCTCCCTTCGTCGGCGTTGCCGACGGCAATCGTACAGGGCTTGCAGAAGGGGTATCCATCTATGAGGATGCCAGCCGCGTATATGTGCGGGCCGATAGTCGTCCCCGCCGCGATCTCAGCGCGCCACTGTTTGATCGGGGGCAGCGGCGAGAACATGTCGCGCACGCCGGTGATGCCGTTGGCGATGAAGAGCGGAAAGAAAACCTCCTTGTTCCACTCGTGAACATGCATGTCCCACAAGCCGGGGATTAGATACTTTCCCGTAGCGTCAACCACCTGTGCGCCCTGCGGCACTTTGATTTTGCTCCCCCTGCCGAGCGCAACAATATGCTCACCTTCAAGCATCACGGTCATCTCGGATTTAGCCCGTCCGCGCGTGACATCAATCACTGTGACATGTGTCAAGACTAGCGGACGCGACGGCGAAGCTGTCTTTGTTTGTGCGAACAGCAACCCGGGTAAGAGAGTAATCAAAAGAAGTGCTAGTATTTTTCTCACCAGTTTCCTAGCCTCTGTAAACGAGAAGATGTCTAACGGTGGAATTAACCAGCGCGCAGACAACGTCATGGCCGGGCAAGTTGTCCGCTGAGAGACTCGCTAACCCGCGTCCGGTTCAATGACTTGTTCGCACGCCGCCCCGCCGAGCAACTTTCGACAGCTACAAGTCTCGCGCCAAAACGGAAATCATTCATGCCGGACTTCTAAGGAGCAAGCTTTACCTTTTGAGTTTGCGGCGCGCGAACATCCTAAGTATCTATCAAAAGTGGTCCATAATACTCAGAAACGCGGCATTGTGCATCATTTGGCTGAAGAAGCCCTCCACCGGTGGTCCGCCTTTTTTTTAGAGAAGAGCAACCGTTGACCATCACGCGTCTTCCCACGGGATCCAGCGCGGCGCGGAGTCTTGTGTCAGTCGGCGCTGCACATCACGACACAGTGGATAGACATAGATCTGCTTGACCGCGCGCCCGTGTGCCTCATGGTTGCCATCCATTCGGCCTCGCCCACCTGTATCTCCCAGATCTATCCAGTTGGCTGCTCGGTAGCTGCAACGTTGCTCTTCGCGTTGCGTCCTCAGAGATCAAATCAAGCAGGCCGGCAGGGGTGGGCATTTGTCCAGCAGAATTGTTCTTCCTTATCTCCTCTTCCGCTCGGCCCTGTTCTTTTCGGTCTCAACTCGCCAGCGCCTCGATCTCCGCACTAAAAACTGTTCGCAACGACTCCCATAAAATCCGAAATCGTTCGCATCCACTCTTATAAATATTCGCATCCACTTCTATAAAAAACTGGCGATTCGACCGATATGTGGCCTTCGTAGTTATGTGGCGCTCAGTTTTGATTGGCAGCTTGCGCTAACCTATGGCCCATTGAGACGCCACATAACTTTTAGGGCTCAAAGGGTTTGCAGGAACGACATTAACCCTTTATCTTCAGCCCACTTCCTTGTGCGCTTGGTTTCTTTTACTTCACAAGTGGCCAGTGCTTTAGCCTTCATCTCCCAGTCGATTTCTGCGTAGATGTTGGTTGTATCAAGTGAGACATGGCCCAGCCAGGCCCGGATGGTGTTGATGTCCACGCCAGCGCGAAGGAGATGGGTGGCACACGTGTCTCTAACCGAATGGGGACTCACTCGTTTTGTGGCCAGTGCTGGCATCTTTGCTGATAGTCTCTGGACATAGCGTTCGACCATTGTGTGAATACCAAACCGGGTGATGGGCTGGCCGCAGCGATTGAGAAAGACGTGCTCATGCGGACCTCTGTCGGTGATTAGCGTGGTAATCGCGCTAACCGTATGCGGCCATAATGGACAACGGCGCAGCTTGTTACCTTTGCCGCGGATCTGTACTGAACTGAAGTCGCGCGCTGGCGCATGAGCCAGCTGAAGATCTGCAATCTTCAACTGTGCTGCCTCATCTGCGCGAGCACCCGTGTTGTAGAGGAATAGCAGCAGAACATAGTCTCGTTGTCCCTGTGCTGTACTGCGATCAGGTGCAGCCAGTAGCGCGTCCATCTCTGATTTCTCCAGATAGGTAATCTCCCTGTTCATAGCTTTCTTGAAGGGAATAGCTCGTATTGTCCCGCACCATTCAATATGTTCTGGACTATTTTCTCCGATGAAGCGCGCTAGCGCGTGGACCACTGCCAGTCGTTGATTGCGCGTCGTCATGCTGCAACCACGTGTCTGCTCCAGGTCTTGAAGGAATAGTCGCACTTGCTCGGCTGTAATATCGCCGACAGTAAGCTGATCGACGTGTTTGTGAAGTTTGGTGGCAATGAATGGAACGAGCACAAAGAACAGCGCACCATTGTTGCGCCTGGCCTCGTGCTTTTCTCCAGGTCGCGTATCGGACCATCGCTTGATGCAGTTCCGGGCCGAGCGGGACAAGTCTTGTTTTGTGAAACTTCGTCTCACGAACCGTCATCACCGCTTCCTCAAGGTCCACATCCCCAAGCGTCAGGGAAAGAGCTTCGCTGACACGCAAGCCGGCACCATAAAACAACAGCAACAGCGCGCGAAAAGTTTCTGGCTCGAGCTTCTGCTGTTTATACAAACGTGTTGCATCCGGGTTTCGGTGCCCGAGGTGGTCACCGATCTCCTTTAACCACAGGCCTTGAGAGAGAAGGTGGGTAGCGCATGCATGCCGTAGTGAATGCGGACCGCGGTGTTTGATCGTGACGTCCAGCGAACCCAAACGTCTCTTGACAATACTCCAGAGTCCAGTCTTACTGAGCGGCTGGAGCGGTGCTCGCATTGCGATGAAAGATCTCCCGATAGAAAGCACGTGGTCGGACTTCCTTGAGGTAGCGGAGGATAGACTCGCCGACAGTATGGGAGAACGGGTAAAGCTGTTTGCGTCGCGCTTTGAAACGAGTAACGCAGATCATTTCACCTTCCCAGTCCAGGTCTTCCAGCTTTAGAGATAGGAGTTCGGCGGAACGAAGCCCGTAGACTGCTAAGAGCATCAGGATGGCGCGGTCGCGGATGTCGGTCGGCCGGTTACCCTCGGTGCCAGAAAGTAATCGCTTTACTTCCTGCCAAGATGGGCCGAGAGGCAAAGTCTCACCCTGGAAGATGCGCGGTAAGATGATCGCGTCCGAAAGCCCGTTGGTACACCAGCCGCGCGTTTCAGCGAAGCGAAAAAATGCCCGCAGTGCGCTAAGTTTAGTTCTGATAGTGACCCGCGCCTGACTCTGCTGACTATCTTTCTGAATCAGAGCCTGGTCCAGATCCCTGAAAGTGAGTTGGTCAAGCGTGCCATGCCGGCCCCAAACGAAGTTCAGGAACTTTTCGACGTAAAAACATTCAATGCGGATCGTATTTGAAAACAAGCCTTTTTCTCGCTCCATATAGTCGGCAAACTCTTTGACCAGATGCGCGTAAGGTCGTCGCGGGGGCGCAGGTACATCAAGGTGACCCAGAAAGCGCAGCCACCGCGTTGCAACGCTGATGAAGCGCAGTCGCGCCTTGCGGAAGTCTTTCGTCTTACGTTGTGGGGGATCAAGAGCGGCCCATCGATCAGCAGCCGCTTCGATTTGCTTTGAAGTAACCTTGACCTCAGCCGTCAACCCTAACTGCTCGATGATCAGTAACTGTGCCTGGGCTATTCGTTTCAAGGAACTTTTGCGAGTCCCTTGCTCAGCACAGTGACAAAGGTAGCGAAGACGTTCCGCTGCAAGCGGGGCGGTCCTGTGACGCCTAAGATCGCGTGGACGTTTGAATAGTTGATCAAACATAGTCGACCTCCAGAGTGGAATTGGAAGAACCGGCCGACTATAAGAGAAGAAAACTTATGTGGTGTGAAAACTCAGAGACCCCTTACATTTGTGCGAGACCCTCAGTGAGGGCCACATAACTACGAAGGCCACATATTAAAAGAAATGTGGTCGACCACATTTCTTTTGTATATTCGCATCCACTTCTAAAACTCACACCGATTTTCCCCTCTAACTATTTTTCCCTCTGCGCTCAATCATCTCACGACAGCCCATCGACACAACTTCCATTCGCGTTGCTCCATTCCAGTTCTTCACTCTGTTACGACCTTGAAGGTGCGTCGCTGAGCGGCCCAGTCGTGTTCCTTTTTCGCTACGAGGAGGAAACACCCTTTCAAAAGCAAAACCAAGAGAAGGAGCACACGACGATGGAGAGACACGCCAGACAACAATCAGCGGACATTCCGAAATGGTCAGCGCTACTCGTTGAAGCGGTCGCCCTCTTATGTTGTGAATCGCTGGAGTTGGAAGGTGCCGACTACTGTCGCGGCTACTTGCAGAACTGGCTCTATCAAGGCGTCGGCTTTGATGCGAGCACAATCCCCGAAAAGAGTGCTCAGAAAATATTTCGCGCAGCGGATCAAATCCTGCGCGCGGCGCGAATGATTCGAAACGAGCGCGACGGCCTTGGATAGATCATCTTTATTTCAGCTTCACGACTTGCGTTTGCCGGCGCCTTACACTAATTCGTTGGGCGTCGCCTCTATTGCGATCTGCGAAATCGAGGGCGAAGTATGCTTGGTCGTCTGACGAGTGCACAACAAACAAAAGATAGTCGCCGGGAATTACCGTTGGGAACGCGAAGCGACCATCCGCGTCCGTTTTCGTGAACATCGTATAGCGCGCCAGCTTTCTTAACCGGACTGCCTCTGGAATTAACAGAGCCGTAAATTCCCGCACAGGCTTATTGTCGGCGGAAACTTGTCCCTGTATCGCTCCTGCGTCGTCTGCAAGCAGGGCCTCGCAATCACTGACAATCTGCTGGGGCGCGATGGTAATTGGCTCGAACGTGTAATCTCGTCCCGAGCAGCGAATTTGTTTCAGGTAAATGGGCCGATCCGTTTTGGTGAGTTCAAACAAGTAACGACCGGGCAGAACTCGATTAACATCAAAACTGCCATTTTCGTCGAAGGCGGAGCCATTCCCTGCGTCGTCGGATCTTATCAACAGGCGGAGCCCTGCCAACGGTTCTTGCGTGCCGGCCAGGACCGCGCGACCGCTCACCTCTCCAACGCCACCGACCTCTATGATCACCTGTGCGTCGGCATCTGCTATGTGTACGGTCGCTGTGCCCAGTCCCGCGTTCTGGTACGTTGGAGGTTCTTCCGCAAGTGCGATCAGAGTGTAATCGCCTGCCGGAATATCCGGGATAGTGAACGAACCATCGTCTTGCACTGAAGACGTGTGGTTGCGTCCTTTGATCGAAACAAGATAGCGATAACGTCCTGAGTCGTTGAGCGGACCTGGTCCGCTGACCCTACCGGTTATCCTGTACCTCTTTTCGGCCCTCACGAGTACGTTAATGTTCTTCGTCTCGTCTGCGGCCACAACTGAAACGCGTTTTGCGGTCTTTGGCGAGGCTTCTTCAGGGTAATAGGTTTCGCGATAGTCTCTGCCGGGTATGGTGTTTCCATGCGGGCCGTTCACACAAACGAAATAAGAGTCGGGCAAGAGGCCAGTCAACCTAAAGTTGCCCTGTCCATCCGTCTCCGTACCCTGAACACGAATCAGCTTTTCAGTTCCGCCCGGCGAGAACTGTACGCGCACGGCGGAAACCTCAATATCTCTGACAGCCGCGCCATGCTCATCAGAAACAGAGCCGGAGATCACTCCGGCGACTGCGAGATGGAAATCGACGTTCTGAAACGCATTCCCTGATTTCAGTTGAAGGAACTTACCGTCAAGCGTGCCATCAACACTGTACTCGCCTGTGACGAAGCCCTCGCACGATGCTCTTGGAATGTAAGTATTCGGTCGCAGGTCGAAGAAACTGTAGCTGCCGTCAGCATCGGTCTCGGCAGTCGGATACCAGCCATTGCTTGATGCCCATGCCGTGTAAAGAGTCACCTTCGCTTTGGCGATTGGCGCGCCGGTATCGGCGCGATAGACGTGCCCCCGAACCTTCGTTGAGAGTTCTTGTTTTGTGTCCTTCGCTTTAGGTGTGGCGTCTTGTGCTAGAACTGACACACATGAGAAAACACACAATGCCAGCGCAATTGATCCAATCAGTATCCGATCTGACTTCATGCCATCAACTCCGCGAAGAATTAGAAGAGCCGTATTGTGCCAGGCAGTCCATAGCCTCCCGCGTTCCGGTTGATAATGAAAGTCGTTTTCAAGAAGCGAGGGTTATTTAAGGCAGACTATCTTTGTCAACCAGGAATTGCTTCACCTGGAATCACTTCATTGTTGAGCCTGACAAAGAATCGCGCTATTTTCTGTAACGAATAAGGCTCGCTCATGATTACAGAACAAGCTGATAAGAAAAAAGGCCAAATATCGCTGACCACCTTGCGAAGCGTCTTCTATTTTGTATTGCCCGTGCTGGTCATCGTTGCCGCACTCATCGCTTACAAGAGTTCAGCGGCGTTGACGGTGATTGGAAAGGTGTCCACTACCGGAACATTCACTCCGCGCGGTAACATTATTCCGCGCGTTGGTCCTTCGGAAGGCGGTGTGGTAACGCGAACGCTTAACTATTTTCTCGTTATCTGGCCGGCGTTGTTGTTTGGCATTCTGATTAGCGGGGTGGTGAGCACCTTTGTCTCTCCGAAATGGTTTGCGCGCTTGTTGGAAAGGCGTTCGTTGCGCTCGCAGGCGATTGCAGGACTTGCGGGAGCGCCACTGATGCTGTGCTCTTGTTGCGTGGCGCCAATTTTTACCGGCGTGTACGAGCGTTCGGCGCGGCTTGGGCCATCGCTCGGATTGATGATCGCCTCACCGGCGCTGAATCCAGCGGCATTGATTCTCACCTTCATGCTCTTCGACTATAGGGTTGGCACCGTGCGCCTCGGCGCGAGCATCGCTGCGGTGCTGTTCACCGGATTGATCGCTGACCGGCTCCTTGGTAAGACCAAGGTCAACTGTGACACGGATAATTGGCAAGCGGAAGGCCGACCCGCAGACTTCGTTCATTTTTTGCGTGCCTGCGCCCGCGTCACCTTGCGAGTGGTTCCGGTAATAATTATCGGCGTACTGCTTTCAATGATTATTGCCGAGATGGTTCCGGCGCACACATTTGCTTCCCCGGTCGCGAGAATCCTGGCAATCCTTATTGTTGCCGCCGTTGCTATTCCATTGGCGTTGCCGACGTTCTTCGAGATTCCGCTGGCATTGATACTGCTCGCGTCAGGCGCGCCGGTTGGCGCTGCGATGGCTCTGCTGATCGCCGGTCCCTCGGTCAACCTTCCGTCGCTGTTTACAATAATGCGTTCGACGAACTGGAAAGTTGCCGCCATCGTGGCTGTATCGATCTGGACCTTGGCCGTCGGTGCTGGAATTCTCGTGAGCTTGTTTTGAAACGGCCGTACTCAACTTTTTCAACCTAACTTCTAGCATACCGAATGCACAGCGATTCCAAACCCAATTCACCGTCGCTTGGTCTGAGCAGTGCGCTCGCATTGATGGCGAAGGCGCCGTTCGCCGGCGCGGTGAAAACCCGCCTGATTCCGCCACTCACGTTTGATTTGGAGGATGAATAATAGGCGCGACTAAGGCGGCGAGTATTTTAATCAGCAAATTGACTTAAACAACGAATGAATGGTCCAGAAGAGCGGGTGAACAGTTGACGGTCGGGCGAGTACAGTCAGATGTAAGCTGATGACTGGCGCACCACGAGGTATGCCGTCGGAAAAACTTGTGCTTGTTCGCAACTAGCGAATATACGCTCCATTCGGCAGCAAATACTGGATGGGCCATAGTTCCCGTTTCTGGTCCACAATCTCGGACCATTTGAGGGTCGCCTTTCCCGGGGGCTCCTCGACACTGATCCCGGGAATCACTGCGGCAATACTTTTTGCCAGTAGGTAACCTTCGGCATCTGCCGTCACTGACACTTCTTTAGCATCGAGCTTCGAGCGCGCGAAGCGCGAAGCAATTTCCGCATCCTCGATCATTTGCAGAAAATAGGGCCTGCCGATGAGCAAAGAGTTGTAAACATAATCTGCCAGCACACCGGAGATGGGGCTCACGTAAGAGTGATCAAAATCCAGTTGGGCTAGCGCCGGATCGTCTATGGAGGTGGCCTCGTAAGGCATACGTGTTTCCCCAAGTCCGCGGAAATCGAACGAGACCACGTCGAAACCCTCTCTGACGTACTTCAATATCTCAGGCCAATCAGCGACAGTTGCTTTGCCGTTCAGAGTGAACCACAACAGCGCGCGCTGTGCCGGATGACCGGAGTGATGAATGTGAAGCAGCGGAAGGCTAAGATAGCCGCTGTGGTGAAGCAGGTACTTATCAATCGAGATCTCTTCAAAGCGGGTGTTGCCAATCGCTTCCCAACCGATCTTGTTCTCAGCCGGTGCCACATCAGGCGTGATGTGCCACCTATTTATTCCGGGGTAGAGATCATCCTGGTATCGTTGAGCGATTGTCTTTGTCGATCTGTTCTTGTGCTCAAGATAATACTCACGAATTAAATCCATCAGCGACCTGCCGTGGGGATCATCGAGCAGGACTTGCCCGGTGCGGGTGCACTGTAGAGTTTTTTCGTCAAGCTCCCTGATCTGAGGTTGCGGGTGTGTTGCCGGCAAGCCATTAAAACGATCGACGAAATCAAGTGCCGCTTCCTGATTTTCGGACGAGAATTGATGCTCGTGATAGCCCTCGACCATCGCAATGCGATCGGCATGATTGAAACGGCGATAGATCTCCGCAACTTCCTGAAACGTCTTGTGTGTGCCTTCAATGGGAAAGAAATCAAGTACGGCTGCGGCTATGAAGACGGGCCGCGGGTACAGCAGCAGGAGCAATCCAGAATGATCAACTCCACTCGAGATCATCCCATACAGGTCTTGCTCCGGATCGCTGTCTGGGTCTTTAAAAATGCGGTTGTATACGCGCATCGGTAGAGCAGTTATGTAGCAGGATGGAGCGGCCACTTTGACGCGCTCGTCAAGTGCGGCAATGTGAGCCGCCTGAAAACCACCGCCGCTCGTGCCGGTGATGTTAATCCGCTTGGGATCAATGTCGGGACGGCTAAGCAAATAATCGACCGCACGTATGCCATCCCAGATCTCCCAACGCGCTAGGTTTGTACCTGCAAGATAAGCCAGATTACCTAATATTGCATGCTCAGCACAGATGAGGTTATAGCGGCTCTTTCCAGCACTCGCGTCCCAGAACTGACTTCGCTCAGCCTGCCCCACAGGATCCCAGCAGATCACCAGGTACCCGCGCTGAACCAGCCGTTGACAGAGCGCCTGATAATGCACTTTTCCATTTGAAGAGTGGCCGCATGGAACCAGCACACCCGGATGTGGCCCACGCCTGTTATCGGGTACGTAAATTAGTGCCGACACATAGAAGCCGGGCAAGCTTTCGAAAATCAGCTTTTCAATATGAAAGCCATCCATCTGAATTTTGCCAGTGACGTGTGCATTCAACGGTGTTCTTTTGTCGGGCAGTCCACCGAGCATTTTCAATAGTTTGTCACGCAACTCACTCTGCAGGTGCAACAGTCCCGCCTCGTTGCGTAGACCCTCGAACGCTTTGCGACGCACACTGTCTTCTCGCCAAGCCATCTCGGTTTGATATTTAAGATAAGGTGTAATTCGCGGACCGGCAGCAAGTGATCGCTTCAAAACCAAGAATGCTTCGGGCGGTGGCGCTGCGTTACGTGAGGGTAGGTGTGCAACGCAAAGGACGATCAAAAGCAGAGTTAAAGGAGCTTTAATCATGATTCCGCATTTCATTACTCACTTGCCAGAGGCCGCATGAGCGATCTCCTTTCATCGATCGAACCAGTGGTTCACGGAGTTGCCTCCCCTTTCATTTCAGCCTTTAACAGAGATGCCTCTATCGAGTGAAGTATGCTTCAGATAAACGATCTTGTGGTCACACCGGGCAATAACTAATTTCTATTTTTCTCCGGAACGATAGTCTCCTGTCCCTCCCGAAAATTCAATCTGACATGCGACGGCAGCTTTGCTCGGGCAGCGTTGCGGTGCCCTGCCCCGAGCTATTCGCTCTTGTTGACAATATGAGTTGCTGTCGAGGAATACGATGGGCTAACCGGTGATGGCCACGCCTGCGCTCTCGCAAGAGATGCCGATCGTCCGCGAAGAGAATGCTATTTACGCATTTGGCGGCCGAAAAACCGCGAAGAACTAAAGTTGTTAACGGTGCCTCAGTGGATTGACAACCGTGAGCGTTTCTACGCAGTCGCGAGCGGAAATCCACACAAACCTCTTGAAGTAAGCCAGATCGAGCAAAAAAGACGGCGGCATGACCGTTGCCTAACCGTGGTGAGTGGTTTCGACCGCATCCGCCGATTTAAGGGATGAATTTAGCTGGGGACACATACGAGCAGTCGAAACCACAAGCAAGAACCAATATCTCCCACGCACCAGAAAGGTCGCCACCAAGTGAACCCCCAACTCCCAAGAAAAGTGAACAGAGCCTCAAGACTTCCAAGGTTGGTACGCTTGATTGCGCTCGCTGTAGTCGCCTGTTTCATCGCGAGCGTTAGGTACCAACCAGCAGCCGCGCAGGCCACCAACGGCAGGATTGCCTTCACCAACGACAACATGATCCACACGATCAACCCCGACGGTTCAGGCGACATCCCATTAACCCCAACCGGCATCGGGTTCTTCGATCAATACCCTGCCTGGTCGCCCGACGGTACCAAAATCGCGTTCGGCCGCACGACCTTTACAGTCAGCTCGCAGATTTACGTGATGAATGCCGACGGCAGCAACCCAACTCCGCTCACAAATTCCGCCGGCAACCAGCAGCCGTCATGGTCCCCTGACGGGACTAAGATTGCCTTTGTAAGCGCCCGCGATGGCAATCAGGAAATTTATGTGATGAACGCTGACGGAAGCAATCAAACCAGACTTACGACCAATGCGGATTTTGATATGGATCCCGCATGGTCACCGGACGGGACGAAAATCGCTTTCGCGAGCACACGCGACTTTCCAGTCATCATGGGAAACATTGGCAACGGTTTTGAAATTTACGCAATGGGTGCCGACGGCAGTAATCCCATACGCTTGACGAACAACTCCACGTTAGATGCTCAACCATCGTGGTCGCCGAATGGAACCCGGATCGCTTTCACAACGCACCGCGACGGTCTGCCTTTGGTTTACGTGATGAATGCCAATGGGAGTAACCAACTAAATATCACGCAGAGCACCACCCTCGACTCGAGCGATCCGGAATGGTCACCCGACGGCACGACCATCGCATTCACCAGCTACAACCGCGTTGGTCAGACGAACTCTGATGAAATCTTTTTGATGAACGGCGATGGAAGCAACATCAGGCGAATCACAACCACTGTTTTCGACGAACACGGTCTGTCCTGGCAACCACTCCTTTTCGCGCCGACACCGACACCCACGCCGTCACCGACACCCACACCGTCACCGACTCCTTCGTTTACCGTTTCGGGAACCGTCACGGACGGAAATGGTCAGGGACTTGCCGATGTGACGATGGTGCTGCTAAGCGATGTCACCGGAACGCAGATCACTCTTACGGACCAAAGCGGTAACTATGTTTTTAATTATGCGGGCGGTGTGAGCCACAGCCTCAACATTACTCCATCGAAGTCAGGCTATGTCTTCAATCCGCTGGCGCTGATATTCATCTCCTCCAGTAGGTTGACCGGAAATCAGACGGCATCGTTCGTTGGCACACCAAGTGCGACGCCACCGCTGGCAGGACAGATGCCAATTTTACTGACTCAGGAAAATTCGCTGCGCGGGCTTGCTCTGGATTCTGTCACCATGACGAGTGAGCCTTTCCCTGTCACCGGCCTTAACAATTTCAGCACCGACCAGCGCACGCGTGTCTCTTTATTTGGGGTGAATATAGAGCTGGCCGCGGGTGAAATCTCTTCAGTCATCGCGGCTCAGGCCGAAGATTCACTCGGCCAGATTTTCCCACTCACTGTCGAGTATTTTGGTCCGGTGCCAAACTTCGGCTGGCTCAAGCAGGTCGTCGTGAAGTTGCCGGACGAGATAGCCAACAAGGTCGAGGTGCGCGTTAGCCTCAAGGTACGTGGCACCACAGGCAACAAGGTGATTGTAAAAGTAAAGCCCTGAGGGTGTTGAATGACACTTACGGCGAAGTTGGCGTTCACGCACCTCAGATCGATCCGCGCTTAAATCCGGTGCCCCGCCTTCTTATGGACGGCCTCAACCAGGCTGGGTTCGAGGGAGTCGGCGGTTCGAGCGACTCGAGCATTAAAGGAGGCGAAGTAATGCTGATGGAAGTGTCAACTTAACTTCATAAAAAAACCAACTATCAATTTGCGCCAGACCAAACCACTTTGAGTCACCGGTTGGTTAACGATCATTTCTTAATGAGCATCAGTCCCAATTCCAATTGCCACTTCCCAGATGGCTAATCTCGATTTCATCACAGCGCGGTACCCGCAAGCTCCCAACAGGTGTCTCCCACTTGGAAGTGCGAGGTAATGACTCCGAAGGCCGAGAGATAACGCTGCGCTTGGCCTGGGGACTTGAAGCGTCTCATCACGCGCTCTCGCAACCTGGTTGGCTGATGTGAATTCTCGGCTCAGTTGTTTTGATACTTCTGCTGAAGGTGCTCGACGCTCGGCAGCAATTCGGCCTTTGCCGCACTGTAGCTCCGCAACTTATCTGTGACGATCACGCGCCGGACATATCGCAAGCCCTTCAATAGCTTACGAAAGAATTTCTTCGCTGCCTTCTTATCTCTGGCAGTCTGAACGAGAATATCCAACACGTCGCCATCCTGATCCACTGCCCGCCAAAGGTAATGGAGGCGTCCGTTGATTTTGAGGAACACCTCATCCAAGTGCCACTGGTCACCCGGCCGAGGAGATCTGCAGCGCAAACTTTTCCAGCCTTTAACAGAGACACCTCTATTGAGTAAGTATGCTTTAGATAAACGGTTCTGTGAAAGGTCGCCTTCCATAGCTCAAACTGAACGTTTGCTCCTACCTGCGGAGCCAGAATTGTCCAATGAACACAGGCAAAGTGCGAGCGCTTCTGAGTTGCTCGCTTTTCATTCCCTCTAACCTTCCCGCTATTTTCTCTACGGGAAGCCTGCGAGCCTGCTAGACCAAACCACCGAAGGTCGACGAGGATCTGCATGCCTACTATTCACTAATAATAACTGAGAATAGAAATGCGTGATTCCACATTGTGGGATCCTATTTTCATTACCGTGGTCTCGGGCACTGGTCCATACGCGCGCGGAGCGCCGGTAAACGCGACTTCGAATCGATCGAGTGCGACACCAGGATCCAAGGCATAAACGCTCAGCGTATGCGCACCGGCTGCCAGGCGAAGATCGGATACTTTTTGTATCGATGCTTACCGCGAGGCGCACGCCGTGTTCCGTGGTGATGGGAAACGTGGGCAGCGCCACGGCGCTCAACGTCGCCCGGTCATCTTCAATTGGGCCACGCGCGTCCGCGCGTGGAAACGTCGAGCGCCGGGTGCACGGCTGCCCACTGGGCGTGAGGCCAGGGAATTGAGTGTGCGGCCCGCAATCCAGGGAACAGCTTTCGCGACGCCGTGGAAGAGAACATTCTGCACGGTCGCCGTTGCGGCCTCTTCGTCATTCGCGCCTGTCAGCTTCTCCGCTGCCGGCGCTGCCTCGTGGTTGGCCTCTTCGCTTGGACTCGAGCAGCGCTTTGAAGACTCGCTCGCGCGGGCTTAATTCGGGTGTTCGTTCGAAGACAGGTCCTGAGCTCCCTGCATTGCTTGGTTCATTGCCTTCTCGGCCAGCATTTGTTCCTGGACCACCTTCATCTTTGCTATTTGGACCTCCTCCGGATCGTCCGGGTCCCAGACGCTTCCGAATCTCACCAATCCTCTCAGAAAGGCCACGTTCTCCTCGAATGTTCTCTCCTTCGGCATCAATGTCCTCCAGTAATTCGGCTGCAATTCGGATTAGCCGCTGCACGCTGCCGCGACCGTTGATTTCTTCAAATGACTCAAACCACTTGTCCTGGAATTTTAGCGCTTCAGCCTGCTCGCTGCCCAGGTAATCGAGGGCAAAGATCTTGGCTGCAGCCTCTTCAACCAGCTCGCCGGGCGTGTCGTTGTAGCCCTGTTTGAGCAATGCTGGTCGCATCTTTTTAAGCTCAGAAGTTTCGGCGAGAGATTTTGCGTCTACTCGATAGGCAAGGCGCTTCACTCTAGCCGCTAAGTAGCTGGCACGGTGAAACGCTTCTTCGGGAAGAGAGCTGGCCTTGCGGAAGACGATTGCGGTTCCATCTTCAGCTGCTGCCTGCTTGAGCGCCCGGCTGACCTTTACTAGTCCGGGCTTGTCCTGTTTGTTCTCTTTCGCGAGTTCCCTAAGTTGGCCCATTAGCTCACGCACCAGGCTCGGTTGGTTAAAGACGCCATCAAATCGCACTGGTCCAGCTATCCCGAGTTGCTTATTTCGCTGTACAACCGATTGAAAATCTCGGCTGCGGCGTCATTGACCGCGAGTCGATAGCGACGTGGCTGGACTCTCACCTCTTTCAGGAGCGCAGTGACAGTGGCGTTCTGATGCGCAGCGCTTCCAACTCTGCCTTGCGTCTGCGTCTGAACAGCGAGGCCTGTGCTGCTTTAGCTTCTCCGTTTCCAGGGAGACCGTGTAGATAGCCGGTGATGATCTTGTCAAGCGCGCGCGGGCTTTCTGCATCGCGCTCAAAAGCACGCAACATTCCTTCTTGCGTAGAGGTGAGCGGGTCGCGCGCGTCGAACAGGCTCTCTTGTTTTAGATAATCAACAAGCGGGGTGTTAGTCGTGCGCAGCTGCTCGTATGTGTCGAGCGCCTTGGTGAGATTCTGGAGCGCGACTTGGGCCTCGGCACCTACAATCGCAGACTCGTGTCTGGCGATGAGCGCTGCGATGCGTTTTACATCAGCATGCTGGCTCTGGTGAGGTCTAGAGAGCCTCTCGGACTGTTCGGCGCGTTGCTCGTCGGGCACACTGAGACGGCCGCGTGGACCCTGGTCCACGCTTTCCTGCAGTAAACCTTCTTGTTTGAATCCTAGTTGTTGGGGCCGGTCGAAGAGTGGGTTGCCTTCTGGCGCTTCTCCCTGGCTGCCCGCACTTGATCGAGCCCGGTTCTCAAGTCTTGCCGCAGCTGCTCGATTTCGGAGGGACTCAGCCGATTTGAAACCGATGAGATACGTAGCTTCCGGGGCTGTGAGTGCGCCTGGCTCGACGCCGAATAATTCTCTGATTTCTTCGCCATAGCGCTCCTCCAGGGTTTGGATGGTCTTCGCGTTTCGGCGCGAGTGTACCAGTGCGACTGGCGTTTGCCAATACTATTGCACCGGCAACTTTGCCGCCTTTGCTTTCAATGTAATTGGCGGCCTCGGCGAGTGTGCCGCCCAAGGTTACGACGTCGTCAACGAGAACATACGATTTTCCTGGTTCCACGGGTCCATCAAACTCGGGCCGCGTCACAAGTCGATTCATCGCCCGTGAGCCAGTGTGGTGCGTTTCGTTGGTCTGAACTATTTCGGTGGCGACGCTGCCGGCGAGCTCGGAGGCGTAGCGATCGGCCAACGCGACCGGGATCTTGTTGCCTGCCGCTTCCTCCGCGTGCAGCGCGACGTAGATCGCACCTTGAGGCAAGCGTTCGCGCGCTTGTTCGATGTCCTCCGGGCGGACCAGGTCATTGACTAGAGCTTTAGCGGCCTTGCTGTCGCAGGCTTTGGCGGCTTTGCATTGCGGATGGTTCTGCAGCGCGGCTGCGCGGCCCATGGTGGAGATTGGCAGCGCTGCTTCTTTGGAGAGTGGCCGGCTTCGTCGTTCCTCGGGGATCTGGGGAGCTGGAAGAGTGGGTTGCCTTCGGGCTCGATGAGAGTGCCGTCTGGGCCAAGTGTGTAACCTTCGGCTAGTTGATCTGGTGTGAGACTATCAGCCGGTTGCGCTCCATTTCCAGCAGTGCCTTGAAGATTCTCTCGCGCGGCGAGAGCTCTCTCGCGGGCTGCTCGCTCGCCTTCATTGATGACGTCGTCGATGCTTTCTTGGTCGAGTCCAAACTCTCTGGCGAGCTGCTGGGATTGTTCGATTTCGGCTTCATGGGCGTTGCCCAATACTACTCTCTCAGCCAGAGCTTTGCCATGCTCGTCCGCGTAAATCTTGTCGAGCGCCTCGAGGGACTGGGAATCGCCAAATTCTTCCCGGTACTGCTGCTCGTAGCTCTTCTGGTTTTGCTCGGAGTAGCTCTTCCTCGCGCCACGAGCGTCCTGCTCGAGCGCGTCGAGAAAATCATTTCCGTTGACTTGAAAGCTCGGCTGCCCGTGCTGGCTCTCGCTGACCTTCACCCAATCGCCGCGATAACCTTTCGTAGCCAGGCGCAGCGCCATGTCCTCGGCCGTCATGCCGGTTTTCGTGTTCACCAAACCAAGGCCCAGGCCTCCAAGCTCATGCGGGCCAACGCGCGAGAGCTCTCCCTTGTTGCTAAGGTCCTTGTCGCAACGGATCCCGCCTAGAGCCCGTACCGCTTGTGTGAGGTCCATCGTGGCTGGATCGAAGCCTTTTCGCTTCGGCTGGTATTTTGTCGACGATGCGGGCTTACTCTCCGCTTTTCCTTCACGTCGTTGTACACTTTTTGTGGAATCAACAGACTCTGTGTCGGAAGGCGCAGTAGCTCGCCCTGGACTAGGTTTCGGCACAGGCTGATCGCTACCAGGCACATGGGGACCTTGCGAACCCTCCTGTTGGTTCCCTAGCTTTCTCTCCAACTGTCCCTGGTCCAGCGTATATGCTGATCGGACCCGGTACTTTCCGCCCTTCTCACGACGTCATAGTCGGCGCCTTCCTTCGCGGGAAAGATCGAAGTCTTTCCCACCTTCACGGTGATTGGTGGCTCACTCTCGACAAGCTTTCGGACTTCCTCGGCGTCGTTTGTGTGCAAACCATACTTGACCACTTTTCCGGCAAGGACGGCAAGAACACCGAGATCGAGCTCCAGGGAAATCCTGAGACGGCAAAGCTTGAGCGTGAACTCACGGCACTCGAGGCAGCGCACAAAAATGATCTCGCAGCGCTCGCCAACAGCCGCGAGGCAAACAAAATTGATGCGAGTACCTTCGAGAAGCCCCGCCAGCGATTACAGGAGGGCTTCGGAAAACAGAGCGAAGCGTTAAGGGGTCGGCTGCAAGACTTGCAGCCAAAGACCGCCCAAACTGCAGCAAAGGGTATTGGCGAACTGCACGATTACGCAGTCGCAAACAAGGCAGGCGAGAACCGGTCAATCAGCTACAGAAAGGTCGATGTTGAAGAAAGTGGACGGCTACAGAGCGCTACAGGACAGACCTTTGAAGGGTTCAGCACTCAATCGACCGCGATGCTATCCGGCACATTCTTGGGGAACACGGAAAGGAAGAGCACCGCAAGGACCAAGCCCCAATCACAAGGTCCGACATCATCCAGATCCCGAATATCGTCGCTTCATCGGACGCCGTCAAGGGCGTCGGCGAGACCCACCAGGGGCTAAAAACAATCCGCTATCAGAAGAAAATCAACGGTTACATTTTCTACGTGGAGGCGGCTCGCAGCGGCAGGAAAAAACTAGCGGCTGTCACAATGTGGAAAGTGGGCGCCCAGGCGCCACATGCAACTCCAGTAGAGTCCCGCGCTCAAACGTCCGAAACGTTCCCGAGTCGCCCACAAACCAGTCACAGTATAAACCCAGCAGAGACCGAGCGTGAAGAAAACCGGAGAGTAAGCCAAAGCGGTCGACAAAATCCCAGCCGAAGCGAAAAGCCTTCGATCCAGCCACGATGGACCTCACACAAGCTGTGCGGGCCCTGGGCGGGATCCGTTACGACAAGGACTTCACCAACAAGGGAGAACTCTCGCGCGTTGGCCCGCATGAGCTCGGAGGCCTGGGGCTTGGTTTGCTGAACACAAAAACCGGCATGACGGCCGAAGACATGGCCCTGCGCCTGGCTACCGAAGGTTATCGCGGCGATTGGGTGAAGGTCAGCGAGAGCCAGCACGGCCAGCCGAGCTTTGCGGTAAATGGAAACGATTTTCTCGATGCGCTCGAGCAGGATGCCCGCGGCGTCAGGAAGAGCTATTCGGAGCAAAACCAAAAGAGCTACGAGCAGCAATACCGGGAAGAATTCGCCGGCGACCAGTCCCTCGCCGCGCTCGACAAGCTGTACGCAGACGAGCATGGCAAAGCGCTCGCTGAGAGAGTAGTATTGGGCAACGCCGATGAAGCCGAAATCGAACAATTCCGCCAACTCGCCCGAGAGTTTGGAGCCGAGCAAAAAGGAATCGACGCCGTCCTCAACGAAGGCGACCGAGCCGCGCGCGAGCGAGCTCTCACCGCGCGAGAGAATCTTCAAGGCATTGCTGGAAATGGAGCGCAAGAGCCTCATAGTCTCACACCGGATCAACTAGCCTAAGGTTACACGCTCGCGCCCGACGGCACCCTCATTGGCCCCGAAGGCGACCCACTCTTCGACCGGCCCCAACAGCTAGGATTCACCCAAGAAGGTTTACTGCAGGAGAGTGTGGACCAAGGGGCGAGCGGCCGTCTCGGTGTGCCCGAACAGCAGCAGGCCGAACGGTTCGGGACACTCTCCAGACTTCAGCAGAGCCAGTATGCTGATGTAAAACGCATCGCAGCGCTCATCGCCAGATGCGAGTCTACGATTGCAGGCCCCGAGGCCCAAGTCGCGCTCCAGAATCTCACCAAAGCGCTCGATACATATGAGCAGCTGCGCGCGAGTAACACGCCTCTTGTTGATTACCTAAAACAAGAGAGCCTGTTCGACGCTCGCGACCCACTCACTTCCACGCAGGAAGGAATGCTGCGTGCCTTTGAGCGCGATGCAAAAAGCCTTCAAGCTCTCGACAAGATCATCACCGGCTATCTACACGGTCTCCCTGGAAACGGAGAAGCTAAAGCAGCACAGGCCTCGCTGTTCAGACGCAGACGCAAGGCAGAGTTGGAAGCGCTGCGCATCAAAAATGCCACCGTCAGTGACCTGTTGAAAGAAGCCAGGACGAAGCCGCGGCGCTATCGGCTCGCAGTTAATGACGCCGCCGCCGAGATCTTCAATCGCCTATATGAGCGGCGGAACCAACAGGTCGGCATAACCGGGCCAGTGCGATTCGATGGCGTCTTCAACCAACCCAGCCTGGTGCGTGAGCTATTGGGCCAGCTCAGGGAATTGGCCAAAGAGAACAAGGCAGACAAGCCCGCGATCGTTAAGATTGGACGGGCCTTGAAGCAGGCAGCAGCCGAAGATGGAACGGCAATCGTCTACCGCAAGGCCAGCTCTCTGCCGGAAGAAGCATTTCACCGCGCCAGCTACTTAGCGGCAAGAATTAAAAGGCTCTCTTACCGAGTAGATGCGCGTGCGTTGGCTGAGACACCCCAGCTGCGCCACGTGCGGTCTACACTGTTGGAGCGAGGCTACAACGACGAACTTGGCGAGCTCGTCGAAGAGACGGCAGCCAAACTTTTTGCCCTCGACGACCTGGGACTTAGCGAGCAAGACGCGCTAGAATTCCAAAGACAGTGGTTTAAGTCATTTGAAGAAATCAATGGTCGCGGTTCGGCAGAGCGGGTAGCCAGAATCGCTGCAGAGTTACTGGAGGACATCACCAATGCCGGAGAGAACATTCGAGGAGAACGTGGCCTTTCTGAGAGGATTAGTGAGATTCGGAAGCGTCTGGAACCCGGACGATCCGGAGGAGGTCCAAATAGCAAAGATGAGAGCCGTACGACACCAGATGCTAGCCGAGAAGGCAATGAAGGAGGCGATGCAGGGAGCTCAGGACCTGTCTTCCAACGAACACCCGAACTAAGCCCGCGCGAGCGAATTTTCAGAGCGCTGATCGAGTCCCAGCGAAAAGGACAGCCACGAGGCACCACAGGAGCCTCCGTTGCGCCAAACCGGCCGCTCTATCCCAACCCACCGACAAGCCCAGGAAAACCAGCCACAGCGCCAGCGCCACGAGCGCCACGACCGACGGCTGTAGCGGACGAGGGGGCACTCACCGAGGCGGCCAAGACAATCCGCTCCGCGGAGAAAGAGCGCCGGCTCAAGGACTACGCTAAGGGAGCCCTGGAGACTTTCCAGACCGCATTCAACTCGGAATTTACGCCCCTTCGCTATGCCGAGCGCTCGATCTATGTCGCTCGTGGCAAGCCGCAGCCGCTCGTTGGCGGTCAAAAGCAAGAAGCCGCCACCCACACCTGACGAACTACGGGGGACGCAGCTTCAATTGGGCCACGCGCGTCCGCGCGTGGAAACTGGCTGGGCAAGGAAAAGGCCCGGAAGATGGTTAAAGCTTCAATTGGGCCACGCGCGTCCGCGCGTGGAAACCCCCGCGTAGCAAGCGCCGACCGCGGAGCGAATTCTTCCGCTTCAATTGGGCCACGCGCGTCCGCGCGTGGAAACGGGTTTCGACGCGACGAGGGCGGCGAGGAGAAAGCAGCTTCAATTGGGCCACGCGCGTCCGCGCGTGGAAACCAACGATCAGCATTTCCGCTGACACCGGTTCGGAAGCTTCAATTGGGCCACGCGCGTCCGCGCGTGGAAACGCGTTGTACGGGGAGAGAGAGCGTTGAAGGTTTGGCGGCTTCAATTGGGCCACGCGCGTCCGCGCGTGGAAACGAGGCTTTGGTTCAAGGACGTCGCCGTCCAGATAGGCTTCAATTGGGCCACGCGCGTCCGCGCGTGGAAACCATCTGAACATGCTGCTTACCGCCTGGCATTTTTTACCGCTTCAATTGGGCCACGCGCGTCCGCGCGTGGAAACCCACGGTTGGCGGTGGCGCGGCGCCGCTGGCTGCGGGCTTCAATTGGGCCACGCGCGTCCGCGCGTGGAAACCTCACCACAGATCGAAGAGAGGACTGCAATGGAACGCTTCAATTGGGCCACGCGCGTCCGCGCGTGGAAACTAACCATTCCTGACAGTACAAAACTGCCACTTAAGAGCTTCAATTGGGCCACGCGCGTCCGCGCGTGGAAACTGTGCGCCCCTTTATGGTAGAGTTAGCCATGTCGGCGCTTCAATTGGGCCACGCGCGTCCGCGCGTGGAAACAGAATCGTTTGCAGGCAGAACAGAACAAACTTCTTCTTGCTTCAATTGGGCCACGCGCGTCCGCGCGTGGAAACCTGTAACGTTGTGGTGCGCGTCGTCAATAGTAATGAGCTTCAATTGGGCCACGCGCGTCCGCGCGTGGAAACGGCAATCTGGAATTCTCTGCAGGAATCCCTACGCCCGCTTCAATTGGGCCACGCGCGTCCGCGCGTGGAAACTCCGTTGTTGGGGTGGCTGAGATGAGCGCGATTACCGCTTCAATTGGGCCACGCGCGTCCGCGCGTGGAAACTTTATGAGCCAACGACCTCACCATCAGCATCCCAAACGCTTCAATTGGGCCACGCGCGTCCGCGCGTGGAAACAGCACCGGAATTAACTCCTTCTCCTCCCGC